>VAOZ01110557.1_pt1 | contig 12309 bp, 10 predicted proteins | sample 3394041 | NCBI WGS metagenome assembly VAOZ01 (sample SAMN08290431, study PRJNA428436) | hydrothermal vent metagenome | isolation source: Deep-sea hydrothermal vent chimney | place: Indian Ocean: Southwest Indian Ridge
CAAAACTCTTTTTTAATTCTTCTTTTGGCATTAAGAGCAAAGTTACAAAATGTTGCTCAAACAAAAAGCTCCTGTCTATAAGAACAGGAGCTTTTTACTATATTGATTTTCCCAATTAATATTTATCTTTATAATCTTCTAAAGAAAAACTTTCCTCCAAGTAGGGATGATTTTTGGCAACCAAAGGATGTTTTGAAAGCGCAATAGCACCAACCAGCAAAAACACACCGGCAAAGCCAACAAATATACCTATTTCAATATACCCGAACGTCACTTTATGCACTGTTTCGGCAATGATGGCATTATAAATTTCAATCCACTGTCCGACAGCCAAAACCCCAACAGTAATCAATAAAGCGTTAGCATTTTTGGCCATGCGGTTCCACATTAGAAAAAGAAACGGGAAGAGCCAGTTAATGAAAATTTCAGCATAAAAAAGTACTTGAAACCCCTCCACTCTTCTCATATGAAAATAAACAGTTTCTTCGGGAAGGTTCCCGTACCAAATTAGCAAATACTGAACAAACCACATATATGCCCACATTATGCTAAGCATAAAAACATATTTTGAAAAATTATGCAGGTGATCTTTATTCAGAAATGGGAAATAGCCCAGTTTATTCAAAATAATTACGGCACCAAGGATGATAGCCGAGCCATGATAAAAGGCTGAAATAAAGAATTTGACAGCAAAAATCGTACTGAACCAGTGGGCGTCCAGCGACATAAGCCAGTCAACGCCAACAAAAATGAAAGATATAGCAAGTACAAAAATGAAAACTTTAGAGAGAAGCTCTATTTTATTAAAGGATTCAAGTCCGCCTATTTGATCTTCTTTCTGAGAAAGTTTTCTAATGCGCCACACAAGAAAAATCCAGAGTATAAAAAACACCACAATCCGGGTAATAAAAAAGGGTACATTCAGATAAGGCGCTTTATGTGCCAGCGCCGCGTCATGCAAATCAGCACCATGGCGTGCCCAGAGGAACAGATCGGGAATTCCAAAAAAGAGAACAATCCACAAAATAGCAGCTATCATAAGATAGCTTACCAAAGCTTGCGGAACACGTATAAAAGCGGCCGACCAGCCCGAATTGGTAACTACCTGAATGGCCATCCAGAAAAGGCCGCCCAAAGTAATTGAAAGAAAGAAAAAGTTTTCAAGCAAAAGATTAGCCCATGTTCTCGTTGTAGCTCCCGTAAGGAATCCTGTTACAGCGGCAGCAAGACCAATTACGATCATGAGTATCATAATACTTTTAAACAATCGGCTAACGTAAAGTTTCTTATCCATGAGAATAAATTTTAATAGAAAATGATATTATTTTTTTACAAATGATCTCAGATAATTAACAATTTTCCAACGATTTTCAGGAGAAATTTGCGTCCCATGCGGCCCCATCAAACCCGAAATAGAGCCTTCGGTAATAATGAAGAAAATAGAGCCATCGGGCATATTTTGCACATAGCTGCCCGTTAAATCACGGGGTTTGGCCGGGAAAAGTTTGGCTGTGTACAAATGTCCATCTCCTTTTGCATCAGCGCCATGGCAATCCAAACAAAAAATTTCATACTGACGTTTTCCTTCAGCGAGATTAGCAGCATTAGCCTGAACAGGATTTTTCAATTCCACTCCGGCTTTAGCCTGATCAGCAACCTTCTCAGCTATGTTCTTTGGATGATATGGAAAAAAGGAACCGTTCCGCGCAACACTGCCTTTTGCAGGAGGCTGGTTTGTTTGACCGTTGGGCAATATTTTGTTAGGAGAATAAGACTTATAGAATTTGGTGTAATACATGTCATGTTCACCCATGTAGGCATATCCCGGATTATTCTTGTCCCGAATACAGGAAGAAAGAAATATTACGAACAGCAAAAGAATAAAAAGTAATGATCTGTTTTTCATTTTAAAAATTTTATAAAATCTATCAAACATCGCTCATATTAACTTCCACCGCTCCATTTTTCGTCAAAAGCTTTTCAATTTTCCGAACGGTAGTCTCATCCATTTCTTTATCTTTTTCAATGACTATCACAAACTTGTCATCCATACTCCGGGGGTCGGGCAGGGTTGCTTTTTTCCCGGGCCAAAGTTTTTCCCGAATTAAATAAGTAAGAAATGTTAAAACCACGCCGGAAAGGATAGCCAGTACGAACATGAGAACTATAAAAGATAAAGAATCGGTTGGTTTACCTCCGAAAATCAAGGGATAATTAATCACGGAAGTCCAATAAAGAAAAGCAAAAGTGGCAATCGTTCCGAAAGCACCATACAGGAAGGTGGCATAAGGAATACGGGTTTTCAAATTTAACTTCTCCCAAACATGTTCTAACGGAAATGGCGAAAAAACATCTTTTATCGATATATTGTTGCGCAGAAGCTCGTCCACGGCTGCATTTACTACATCAGGGTCATCAAAAACGCCCAAGATTTGATTTTGATTATTCATGGCTTTCTGTGTTTTCTTTTACAATACTGGTTTCTTTAAGCACCCCTTTCAGCTCACTCATGGCCATCATGGGAAGGTATCGTAAGAACAAAAGTATTCCCATCATAAAGAATCCCATTGTTCCTATAAATACGGCAATTTCGGTAATCGTCGGAGTATAGCTGTGCCAGGTTGAAGGCAACCATGTTTTTGAAAGAGAAGTGACCACAATGGTAAAACGTTCAAACCACATTCCTATATTAATAAAGATACTGATAATGAAGACCAAAGTAATATTTTTACGAATTTTCTTAAACCAAAACAGTTGTGGAATAAAAGCATTACAAGTAATCATGGCCCAAAATTCAAAAGCATAATCTCCTGTTGCCCTATTCTTAAAGAAGACGTACAATTCATAAGGAGAATTCGAGTACCAGGCAACAAATATTTCGGAAATATAAGATACAGCCATTATTAATGAGACAAACGTCAACACACGGGCAATAGCATCGAGGTGTCGCTGGGTTACATATTCTTCATATTTATAGAGCTTTCTAACGAGAATCATCAGGGTAAGCACCATGGCAAAGCCTGAAAAGATAGCCCCAACCACAAAAAAGGGTGGGAAAATGGTTGAATGCCAACCGGGTACAATACCTGCCGCAAAGTCCATGGCAACAATAGAATGAACCGAAATAACCAGCGGTGCTGTCAATCCACCCATAAGTAAAGCAGCCGTTTCAAAACGCAACCAGCCCCGGGCAGAGCCAAGCCACCCAAAACTAAGGATACCGTAGATTTTCTTTTTTATTTTCGAAACGGCTCTTTCGCGAATGATGGCAAAATCAGGAACCATTCCCACGTACCAAAACAGAAAAGAAGCGGTGAGGTATGTTCCAATAGCTGTAACATCCCAGAATAAAGGAGAATTAAAATTATCCCATATTGGACCTCTCGTGTTGGGATATGGAAAAACAAAAAAGGCATTCCATATACGCCCCATGTGAATCATCGGAAACATTCCGGCAGCCAATACGGCAAAAATAGTCATTGCCTCGGCAGTCCTGTTTATGGAAGTTCTCCATCTTTGGTGTAATACGAGTAAAAAAATGGAAAATGCGGTACCGGCATGTGCGATACCAATCCACCAGACGAAATTAATAATAGCCCATCCCCACGAAACGCTGTTGTTCAACCCCCAAGTACCTACGCCAACAGCAATTGTATTATAAAAACCCCACATACCCCAAACCAACATGGAACCGGCAATAAAGGCTGCAATCCGCCACCATGTAGGTGCTTTACTAAGTATTGGGGTGGTGATATCCCGTGTAATATCGTGATAACTCTTATTCCCTTCAATTAATACGCCTCTGACTTTTATATTGTACATAACTGTTTTTTATATTATGCTTTCTTATTCCTTACTTTGGTTAAATAGCTCAGTGACGGCAAAGTGTGTAACGATTCGAGCAGATGATACATCCTTCCGGTATCATTTGTCCGGCTTACCACACTTTTCTTATCCAGCAGGTTTCCAAACTGTATGGCATCGGTAGGACAGCTTTGCTGACAGGCAGTTATTATCTCACCATCACGCAATTCCCGATCCTCAGATTTGGCCAGTAACTTTTTTTCCTGAATACGCTGCTGACAGGAAGTACATTTTTCGACTACACCTCTTTGCCTGACCGTCACGTCAGGATTAAGTACCAGTTTGCCCAAATCACTGTTCAGGTTATAGTCAAACATGTTATTGTTTACAAATTCATACCAGTTGAACCGCCTCACTTTATAAGGGCAATTAGCCATACAGTAACGGGTACCGATACATCGGTTATAAGCAACCTGGCTTAGTCCCTCATCGCTATGGCTGAGAGCCGCAACCGGACAAACATTTTCGCAGGGAGCATTATCGCACTGCAAACATGTGACCGGCTGGTGAAATACTTCCGGATCATCGGCCATTTCAGAGTAATACCGATCTATCCGTATCCATTGCATAATTCTTCCGCGTTTTACCTGATCCTTACCCACAACAGCAATATTGTTTTCTGCCTGACAGGATATCACACAGTTACTACAACCGGTACAGCTGTTCAGGTCAATGGACATTCCCCATTGGAAAGCACCGAACTCAGGCTCCGGATACAAGCTGAAATTTTCGTTTTTCAGGAATTCCACATGTACTTCGTTACCGGAAGTTGGATTTTTAATAAAAGAACTCAACACTGTTTCACGCACGATGGGACGCCCCTCCATAACCTGATGCGTTTGGGTAAGTGCCAGCGGATATGTTTTTGATGTTTTCACTAATGTTACGGAAGTACCCAACAGGTTTTCCAATCCGTTAGAGATATTTATTAGCGTATAAACATTTTTTCCAACGCCATCCCCTACTTTTCCAGCATAACTGCGACCGTAGCCCAGCGCAATACCAATAGTCCCTTCCGTTTGTCCGGGCTGAATCAAGACAGGAAGTTCCAGATTGTTATTAATTTTTACCACATCTTCCTGCTTCAAACCTTGTGCTTTGGCAAAGGCAGGAGAAATAGTCACATAGTTGTCCCAGGTGGCTGTCGAAACCGGATCAGGCAGCTCCTGTAACCACGGGTTATTGGCATATCTGCCGGATCCCATGGAAATATTTTCGTATAGAGCCAACTCCAGCACATCTTTTTTGGGCTTTCCGGCCTCCAGCTTTCCACCTTTAAAGGCCGGCTGGGATTGTTCTTTTGTCGCTATGTAATAAACCCCATCCTTCTTACATTTAAACCAAAATTTGTCAAAACTGTTAAAAGTTTTTTGATTTGGGAAAAAGACTGTCTCCCAATTCTTTTCAAGATAATCAGAAAAAGATTGATCGACTCCCATCCAGTTTAGCAAGCTTTCCTGAAACTGCCGTGTATCAAAAATCGGACGGATGGTAGGCTGGGTAAAGCTGTAAAATCCGTTAATGGGTTCCGCATCATTCCACGACTCAAGGTAGTTATTGTCAGGACAAACATAATCGCAAAGCTTAGCGGTTTCATCAATAGTGGTAGCAAAAGAAACTTTCAGCGGAAGTTTTTTCAGTGCCTTTGCCAGATCGTCTTTATGAACGCAATCGTAAACCGGATTGACATTATAAAACAATATACCCCCCACTTTACCTGATTGTATTCCGCTTATAGTCTGCATTATATCGCTTTCCATCCCCTGTTTCAGGTTAACAGCGGTGTTCAAATCAATGGTTTTACCATAATTATCAAGCAGATTATTGATGGCATTAACTAACAACTGTATTTTCAAGTCATTGGTACCCGAAACAACAAGGGACCTGCCCTTTGCTTTGAGCAAATCTTTTGCCACCATAGCAACGTTGACTTTCACCGCCGGAGCGTTAACAACAGTGTTTCCGGTCTTTTTAGCGAGGGTGTTGTACAATTTCAGCAATACGGCAGCCTCTTCGGAAGGTCTTATCTGATACCGGTAGTCGGCATTGGAACCGGTGAGTGACATATTGGTTTCAAACTGGTAAAGGCGCGACATTTTTGTCTGCCCGTCCTTCAGTTTTCGGTTTTTAGAGAATTGTTTGGAAAAAGTGACCGGCATGAGCCAGGTTCCCAGGAAATCGGCGTTAAAGCCAACCATTACATCAGCATTCTCAAAATGATAATAAGGAATAACGTCTAACCCGAAATTTATTTTGTTGGCTTTTCTCATAGCCGACATGGGAAGACTGTCATACTGTATCCATTTCACGTTTGGATAAGCTTTTACAAATTCGCCAATCAACTTGCGCGTTGTGGGGCTGATAATGGTGGAGGTAATTAAGACAACCTCTTTATCATCATTTTTCAGTATTTCGAGTTTGCCTTTAATCTCCGTATCAATGGTTTTCCAGTTGTTCCGGCTTCCGCCTTTTACGGCTCCTTTCAGACGGGCGTCATCATACAGGTTTAAGACGGAGGCCTGCACTCTGGCGGAAGTTCCCCTTTGAGAAATGGGCGACAAGTCATTACCTTCAATTTTAATAGGGCGGCTTTCGCGTGTTTTCACCAAGATACTGCAATACTCCTCGCCATCAAAGAATGTAGAGGCATAATAATTGGGGACTCCCGGAATAAGTCCTTTGGGTCTATTCAACAATGGGATAGCTTTGCGCACAGGCATTTGACAGCTGGAAACCAGTACCACAGCACCTACAGAGAAACCCATCATTTTTAAAAAGTCTCTGCGACTTGATTTTCCTTTTATTTCGGATTCATCCAGACCTTCGATAGAAAATTCGGGCATTGCTTCTTTATCGGAAACAGAATTCTTTTTAATTTCATCGTAAATTTCCAGACTCTGCCAGTATTTCTTTTCCATAATATCTTGAAATGGAATTAGTTTATAATAAAATTCATTATTAGTAGTGACATTTTGCACAATCTTCGCCACCAACCATCGTAACCGTAACCTTATCAATTTTCCCTGCATTCAATTCTTCATGCAGCTTTTTATATTTAGCATAGAACTTATTACTGCTAAACTGTACTTTGTGTTGACGGTGGCAGTCAAGACACCAGCCCATGCTTAATTGATGCACCTCGGCTACCTGATCCATCTTTGCCACATCGCCATGACATTCCTTACAATCAATTTTGCCTACCTTTACATGTTGCTCATGATTAAAATATACAAAAGCGGGGAGGTTATCAACCTTAACCCACTTAATCGGCTTCTTCTCTTTAATAGCGGCATAAATCTTAGCAATTTCTTTTGTGCCCGTTAGCTTACCTTTTTTTACCAGCGAATGGCAGTTCATGCAGACAGAGGCCGGTGGTATTCCAGCATTCATACTGGTTTCGGCTGTAAAGTGACAGTATTCGCAGTTGATTTGATTTTGGCCGGCATGTACTTTATGCGAAAACGCAATGGGCTGGTCAGGCTGATAATTTTGCTGACGGCCAAGACTTGTGGTGAAATCCCACGTCCACTCACCGAGAATCCACAGTGCAACCAAAATAATCACATAATGAATCCATTTGGCTTTTAAGTAGTGAGCAAAGATTAAATCGAAAATACTGAGTAACAATAGGATACCAAAAATAATAGCTGCTATTGCGAGATTACGTCTTGCATCTCGTTTTTGTTCAAAGTAGCGCTCTTCCTGATTTGCCTGTCGGGCTGTAGCCACAGCAGTCTTTATGGGCGCCTTTTTGGCCGAAACTCCTGCCGGAAGTTTACCATCGTGTTTTATGTAAAGCAGGATGTCCTTCACCTGAGCATCCGTTAAATTATGCGAAGGCATGGGAAATTTGTTATACTCATTGAAAATTTTTATAGCCTCCTTATTTCCGGATTTTACCAATGCCTGTGAATTTTGAATAAATTTTATTAGCCAGACTTGGGGATATTTATCGGTAACTCCTTTTAAATCAGGTCCGACAAGCCTTCCTCCACCAATAGTATGACAAGCCTTGCATTGCGCAAAATTTTGCTCCGCTTCTGCAGTTTGCCCAAAAGATATCGAAAACGAGGTAAGAAAAAGGATGAAAAACAAAAACGGGGGTAGCATCAGGCGAAACGTTTTCCGCCTTCTGACATTCACAAACTTGTTCATTATCATAATGTGAAAATTATACGGAATATTAACTTAAACAAGATCCTTATTGAAATATTAAATGTAATCTTTGGATTTATACCCGGCAAAAATATTTAAATTTTTTTAAGAAAAGCAAATTATAAAGTATTTAATTTCCCATCTCATCATAGCCAAATTACAATTATCAAATTTTCAACATTTTAGAAAGCAATTTTTTTTTACTAACAACTGTTGAAAACCCTTAATCGTTCGCCGTTTTTTGCAACATAGGGACGAAACGGAAGCTTCCGAACTGTTCTTTGGTTATTTTTCCGTCTTTAGATTTTGTAAAGCGAAACATGGTTTGAATAGCCCCGCTACCTACAGGAGAGACAAGAACACCTCCTGTTTTCAGCTGGTCAAACAAGCATTCCGGTACCTCCGGGGCTGCTGCCGTAATAAGAATTCCATCAAAGGGAGCATAATCGGGCAGGCCGAGATAACCATCTCCATAAAACAGACTTATTTCAAAACCCAGCTCCGGAAGAAAACTTCTGGCTTTCTCATAAAGTTTTTTTTGTCGTTCGATGGAGTAAACCTGCACCCCAAGAGCTGCCAGCACACAAGCCTGATAGCCCGAGCCGGTACCAATTTCCAAAACTTTTGCCCCATGTTTCACATTCAACAACTCAGTTTGAAAAGCAACCGTATAAGGCTGTGAAATAGTTTGCCCCGAGCCGATAGGAAAAGGTTTGTCTTCGTAAGCATATTTCAAAAACCCCGAATCGAGAAACAGATGACGTGGTACGCGGTAAACGGCCTCCAGAATTTCTTCAACGAGGATGCCCTTTTTACGAATTTCGTTCACCAATTTCCTGCGCAAACCTTTATGACGGTAAGAATCTTCCATTTATTAACATTCAGAGGTTGGTTATTTCTTTTTTCCGGTGCGAATTTAAACATTTCAGGCTTTATTTTTGAAAAAAAATCACCATGATAAGAATCGGGGTTGCCGGCATTGATGAAATTTCTTTAAATCACCTTAAGGCTATTCATTCTCTCCCCGGCTTTCAGATTTCCGGAATTTATGATTCACATACCGACAATGCACTGGAACTTTGCGAAAAAGGAGGGCTAAACTATTTTGAAGATTTCGGGGAACTTTTACAAAACTCAGAAGTCATCGACCTTGCTTCTCCACACCTAAACCATTTTCCACTGGCTATCAACGCCATTAAAAAGTCAAAGCACCTTTTCATAGACAGGCCGGTCGTTTCTTCTCCCGAAGAAGCGTTGCAACTGATTAATTTATCAAAGGAAGCGGATGTGAAAGTACAGGTAAACTACCCCGAACGGTTCAACCCGGCATATACCGCAATGCTACCCTGCCTTACTCGTCCTTTGTATATCGAGGCCCAGCGCCATATTGCTTTTGACGACCGGCGTAAAGAAATCCCCATTGTTATGGATTTAATGATGCATGACATTGATGTTATCCTGAGTATTGTTAAAGCCAATATAAGGACTGTTCATGCAACCGGAGTGAGTGTTTTCAACGGTTCACCCGACATTGTCAATGCTAACCTTGAATTTGACAATGGTGTAGTCGCCAACCTCACGGCTAATCGTATTGCATCAAAAAATATTCGGAGGATTAAATTTTATCAGCATCAGGCACGCGTCCAGGCCGATTTTTTAAAGCATCGTATAAAGATTCTGCGAAAGCAAAATGAAAAAATTGATGATCGATTTTTTATTAAAAATCTGAAAGCCCCTAAAGAAGACAAGTTACTGCTGGCACTCAGTTCCTTTTACCAGTCGCTGGTGCAAAGCAAAAAACCATTAATCACCCTCGAAAGTGCCTATCAAAATCTGAAAGCCGCTTTCCTTATTGAAGAAAAGGTGCAAATGCTAACACCATGAAAAAATTTCGGCGTAGTACAGAAACTTCAAGAGCTCAACAATAAGCATTGTCCTTTTTCGTTAGCCATAGAAAAGAAACCCAACATCACATTTATGAACCAATTAAATTATTTTCCCATTCAGCCTGTTTCAATGGGCAGTATATTAGCAGAAATAAAAAGTAATCGATGAACAGACGTTTACAGGTTATAAAGTATATTTTTCTTGATTGGCTCAGTGCCCTGCTTGCCTGGGCATTGTTCTTCCTTTATAGAAAAATAAATGAAAGCCCGCATATCTTCAACCACCTCCATGAAATTTTTGATGACCACAAATTTTGGATCGGGATACTTTTTATTCCTTTATTTTGGCTGGCATTATATGTCATGGCGGGGTCTTATCGGCGCATATACCGGAAAGCCCGTTTAAAAGAGCTGGGGCAAACGTTTATCACTGTTTTAATTGGTGTTATTATACTGTTTTTCATCCTGATTTTGGACGATAAAGTCAACGGATATTGGGGCTATTATGAATCAGCTTTTGTTCTATTTGCCTTACAGTTTGGGTTTACCTATTTTTTCCGGCTTCTACTGACCTCACGAACCGTACACAAGGTTCACAACGGAGAAATTGGTTTTAGTACTGTAATTATTGGGAGCAATGGAAATGCAGAAAGCATTTACCAGTCCATCATACATCAGGAAATCTCATCCGGAAACAAGTTTGAAGGATTCGTAAATGTACACGACCGCGAACATTTCAAAATGAGTAAATATCTCCCCCATCTTGGCAATTTCAGAGAGCTGAACAATATTGTAAAGGAAAGACAGGTAGAGGAAGTTATCATCGCCATAGAGCGTTCTGAAAAAGACACTATCCAGCACATTATCATCGAGTTGGAAGAAGTTAACGTCACTATTAAAATCATCCCTTTGTTACAGGATATTATGTTTGGGACGGTAAAAGTTGCCAATATTTTTCATACACCGCTTATCGAAATTTCACCCGATTTAATGCCGGCATGGCAACAATATATGAAACGGCTCCTCGATATTTTTGCTTCGTCTTTGGTGCTCATTCTTCTCTCTCCGGTTTATCTTCTTACTGCCATTGGTGTTAAGGTTTCCTCTCGGGGCCCCATACTTTTCAGACAAGAACGCATTGGTTACAAAGGAAAACCTTTCTGCATGTATAAGTTTCGTTCTATGGTTGTGGATGCCGAAAAAGACGGCCCGCAACTCTCATCGGAAGGCGACCCACGCATAACTCCTTTTGGCTTAATAATCAGGAAATTTCGTTTGGATGAGATTCCGCAGTTTTTCACTGTGTTAAAAGGACAAATGTCGTTAGTAGGACCACGTCCCGAACGACAATTTTTTATTGACCAGATTGTGGAGAAAGCTGCTCATTACCGGCTACTGCTAAAAGTAAAACCAGGTATTACATCCTGGGGACAAGTAAAATATGGCTATGCCTCTACCGTAGATGAAATGGTGGACCGCCTGAAATACGACCTGCTCTATTTGGAAAATATGTCCCTTTCCATGGACTTTAAAATTATGATTTACACCATCCTGATTGTAATTCAGGGACGGGGGAAATAAGAGAGGATGTTTGGATGTTGGGACGTTGGGATTCTTTCAGAAAATAACATTTCTTCGCTCACAGCTTGCCCGCTTCAATCAGTCTCACAATGGCTTCAATCTGCCGGTCTTTACCTTCAGGATCATAACGTGCTTTAAGATTATAACCCCAAATCCGGGCAAAAGCCTGATAGAAAAAGGCGGTAAACCTGCCTCGAAGTTGCTTTAACAACCCGTAGGAAGTATTTCCCGTTTCACGGTCGATAAGTTTAATTAAAATTATCCCCTGCATAAAAGTTAGTTTCTTCAATGGGGTACTATAACGTTCTTTAATCTCAACCTCCGCCTGTTTCATAATCCTTTTCCGCTCGGCATCATTTTTGGCATGCTCCAGTCTTACATCGTAAATACGCAACAATGCACCCGCTGTTTTTGCATAAGGATAGACTTTCTTTACATTCCGAATAAGCCGGTTCAGCCGCCAGCGCGTCCAGAAAGAAACGCTGTTTTTGCGTGAAATAATCTCAATTTCCTGCAGATTAATGGAAGGAATGGTGTCGGTATTAGCCTGCCTGATTATCGTATCGGATAAAATATTCCACGCTTCCGCTTTTACCGAAACGGAAAACAAAAAAAATATCGTAACAACGGCTAAAATCTTCTTCATCTTTTTTATAATAATGCAAAGATAAACCGAAAAAGCCATAAATTTTTCCTAATGCCGCCCTACATTTCTAACGGGGAATCTTTTTCTATTTATTTCTTACTTTCCGGTAAGCCACACATTTTCCCGTAAGATTTTCAGAAATTCATTCCGCGGTATCAGTCGTGCGCCAAGGCTGCG
>VAOZ01051576.1_pt1 | contig 12263 bp, 14 predicted proteins | sample 3394041 | NCBI WGS metagenome assembly VAOZ01 (sample SAMN08290431, study PRJNA428436) | hydrothermal vent metagenome | isolation source: Deep-sea hydrothermal vent chimney | place: Indian Ocean: Southwest Indian Ridge
AAAAAGATTGCCAAGGTAGATAAAAAAGCAAACCCGTACAGAGATAAACGAGATGAGTTTGTGCGCGCCAAGCAAGGACGCCCCATTGATATGGGTGTTTCCGTGCGAAGTAGGGAAACAAATTCCGATATGCATGAGAATATGAATAATAATTATCGTGAAGAACGTCCGGAACAAGAAGCTCCAGCCGAAACTGCTCCTGAAAATAATCAATCCAGAGAGCGTGAAGTCAGAGCGGTTGAAACGGAACAAACGTATGAAAAAGGTCCGGATGTTTCTGCGCGTATTTCAGGATGGAACAGTTATTTACAAGATAAATATGGGAAAGATAAATCAACACTACTGCTGGAACCCAATAGTTTTCTCAGTGAAATTGGTTTAGATAAGGGCGACGCGATGCATAGTGGAGACTTTAAGGATATACTTGATAAGTATTATACGTATAGAAGGACATCAAAAGAATCCTTTGAAGAAGATGTAAAAGATTTTCTCGCCAATTATTCCAAGTAAAATAGATAACACACACAAAATATGAATGACACTCAAAATAATCAAGATGTACAAAAGATAAATGATGAGCTCAATACTATCCTTGAAGAGGCGAAACAACTCAGCGCGTCTATGGACGAAAAGAAAAAGCGCGCGGAGGAAAGATTGGATGTTATAGAGGCTGATGTTGATAAGTCAGTACAAAAGATAGACGAAATTACTGGAAATCTTGACGTTGTTGAAAAAGAGGCAGGAAAAGAACTTGATGAGCTTATGATGAAACAATCAGAAGAGATTGCAGTGCTTGGGCAGGAAGATGAACAGGAGGATGCGCAAGAGGACGAATAATACTTGATCTTTTGGTGGTATTTTTTGTTATCCACTTTATGCGCAATAGTACAGTATATTAAATTGTTGTATTTGCTATACTGAAACAATATGAAAGATACTTTAATATTAACTGGTATTGCTATTGTGGGTGTTTCAATTGCCGTTACTTTTTTATGGTTCGGTCCTTGGAGACAGCGCGTGTCCGCACCGACAACATCTTCCATAGTCATGCTAAAATCACCGCAAAACATACTTGCGCAAGGTGTTACTGCTCCGGTTTCTGCTCGCATTAACTACCTTATTAAGAATGATAATGAGCTCAAGCAACTTTGGACACTTATCTATGGCGCCACTGCATCAACCGTTCCTTCCGTAGACTTTTCAAGATATAATGTCGCCGCTGTTTTTGCCGGAACGCAGTCCACGACAGGATATAGTATTGCCTTATTCGGTATAAAAAAGACTCCCAAAAGAGAAGTGGCAATTATAACGATTACTCGTCCTGGACCATCTTGCATCGTTAAGAAAAAACAAACCAGCCCTTATGAGGTTGTGTTGTTGCCAAGCTCACTACTTCCGCTTTCACACACTGACGTAATTAAGACAAATTTTTGTAAATAAAACAAACAAGTGCTTGTTTTGGCGCTAGGCTGAAGTGTGGTGTAAAATGTATATATGATACTAACGACACATTCTTTTGATAAAATGCGCATTACCGTCATGGGGCTTGGTTTGCTCGGACGTGGCGTGGGTGATATACGCTATCTTGTGCACAGAGGTGCGGAGATTATAGTGACAGATCTAAAATCAAGTGAAGATCTTTCTGAGTCTGTCGAGGTGCTTAAGCAATTTCCACATATACAATATGTACTCGGCGAGCATCGTCTTGAAGATTTTCGCAATCGTGACCTTATATTAAAAGCTGCTGGTGTGCCCCTTGATTCTCCTTATATTTTAGAAGCAAAACAACACGGCATACCAGTGCGTATGAGCGCTGATCTTTTTATGGAGATAGCGCGCGTGCCAGTGATTGGCATCACCGGCACGCGCGGGAAATCAACGGTAACGCACATAGTGCACGCCATTTTCAAAAGTGCATTGAAACCTGTTGTGTTAGGCGGTAATGTGCGCGGAGTTTCTACTCTTGCACTTCTTGATGATGTAACGCCCGAACACACTGCGATTCTTGAGCTTGATTCATGGCAATGTCAGGGGCTCGGTGAGGCAATGATTTCGCCTGCAACCGCGGTATTTACAACACTGTATAAAGACCATCTTGATTATTATAAAAATGATACCGGTGCGTATCTTGCCGATAAATCAAATATCTTTTTGTATCAAAATCCGGACGATACGCTCATAATGGGAAGTCAGTGTGCGCCGACACTCATAGAAGCCTATGGCGAAAATATTGTTTCAAAAATTGTTATTGCCGATGAGACGAAGTTGCCGGAAGATTGGATATTGAAGCTCCGTGGCATACACAATCGTTATAATGCGGCACTTGCGCTTTTAACCGCCCGCGCGATTGGCATTACAGATGATATAAGTAAAGCGGTCATTGAAAACTTTAATGGGGTGCCGGGCAGACTTGAACATATTGCCGAGATAAATGGTGTTGCTGTTTATAATGACACAACCGCGACGACGCCAGAGGCGACGCTTGCTGCGCTTGCCACGTTTGTTCCTGCGCGCACGGTGCTTATTATGGGTGGCGCAGATAAGAAGCTTGATATTAGTGCGCTTACTGCTAAACTCTCTGAGGTTAAAAAAGTTATCTTGCTTTCCGGAACCGGTACTGAGCGCATTCGTGTGGATGTTCCAGACGCGAGCGTGTATGAAAATCTCGCTGAAGCGTATGAGGCGGCGCGAAGCGCCGCCTCATCGGGCGACACTATTTTATTTTCACCAGCGTTTGCATCATTTGGAATGTTCAAAAATGAATTTGACCGTGGTGAGCAGTTCAATGCATTAGTACAAACATATTCTGCATGATTGGTATTTTTGACTCCGGCTCTGGCGGGCTTTCGGTACTGCGCGCGCTTCGCGCGCGCCTCCCATTTACTGATGTAATATATTTTGGCGATATAAAAAATGTTCCCTACGGGAAAAAATCCCCGGAAGAACTTTCAAAGCTCACTGAGCAGTCTATCAATTTTCTCCACGCGCACGGAGCAAAAAATATCATTTCAGCATGCAACAGCGTGTCAGCATCACTTGCAACCTCTCTTTCCGGTGCTCTTGATTTTTCTGGTGAAAATATTATAGAAATGGTAGAACCAACCGTGCAAAGTTTTAGTGCCTGCAATGAGCGAATACTGCTGTGCGCGACGCCTGCGACTATCAATTCAGGTATGTATCAGGATGGATTTTGTTCAGCGGGGAAGACAATCACCACTGTAGCAATTTCAGAACTTGCCGGAGCTATTGAGTTCGGCGCGTCAGAGGATGAGATTGAACATATTATCAACACAGCTTTTGCTGATGTTCCGCGCACATCTTTTGACACATTGGTGCTTGGTTGCACTCATTATCCGTTGGTAACACATATTTTTACAAAAGTACTCGGAAACTTGATACATATTGTTGACCCGGCTCAGGCAGTGACAAAGCGCGTGGAAGAACGATTTTCACCAAATGAGGTGCAGACTGGTACTACACGTTTTTATATTACAAAGGAGTCTCCACAATTTCGTAGACGTGTTGCCACATTGTTTTCGCAAAGCGAAAACATAATTGAAGTGTTAGAGTAAATATATGGAAAAGAAAATAAGAAAAGCATATTGTGTTGGTATTGGTGGAGTTGGAATGAGTGCTTTGGCACAGCTACTTGTGCACGAAGGTGTTGCGGTGTCCGGCTCCGACCGCTCAACATCTCCTGTAACAGAAATGCTTGCAAAACAAGGCGTTAACATTGCATTCAAACACCAAAAAGAAAATGTGTCGCAGAACACTGACGTGCTTGTCTATAGTGACGCCGTGACAGCAGATAATCCGGAACGTATGCGCGCCAAAGAGCTTGGCATTACGCAATATTCCTATTTCCAAATGCTAGGACAAGTCTCAGCAGGGAAGCGCACGGTTGCAATTGCCGGTACGCACGGAAAAACAACTACCACCGCAATGCTCGCGAAGATTCTCATTGATGCTGGCGCTTCGCCAACGGTGATTGTCGGATCAATTGTTAAAGATTTTGATAGTAATTATGTTGCTGGCGCATCCGACTTGTTCGTGGTTGAAGCGTGCGAGTATCGCGACCATCTACTTGAGCTTTCGCCAGAGATTCTCGTGATAAATAATATGGATTGGGATCATACTGATTATTTTCTATCGCTTGAGGCGCTACAGGAGACGTTTCGCAAAGCGATTGCCAAAGTTCCGGCGCACGGTGCCATCATTACCGACTCGTCCAACCAAAGTATCGCACCACTTCTTTGTGCATCGGTGGCTCCGATTATTGATTACACAAAAGAAACAGTACCGAATCTCACACTGCCTGGTGAGTTTAACGCTATGAACGCGCGCGCCGCCGTCTCGGCGGCGCGCGCCATAATGCCAAGCATCACCACCAACATCATAACCACCTCATTGAAAACATTTCGTGGCGTATGGCGTCGGTTTGAATATAAAGGAGTAACAAAAAACGGTGTTGAAGTGTATGACGACTATGCGCACCACCCAACGGAGGTGCACGCAACGCTCAAAGCGTTGCGTGCCAAAACGCAAGGTAAAATATTCGTTGCATTCCATCCGCATCTTTTCAGCCGAACGCACGACTTGCTAGATGATTTTGCAACTTCATTCGGCGATGCTGATGATGTTCTTGTTGCTCCAATTTATGCTGCACGAGAAATTGACGACGGCACAGTTTCAAGCACAATTCTTGCAAAACGTATTACCGAAAACGGCACGCCTGCCCAAGTGCTTTCGTTTGAACAAATCACAACCTACTTAAAATCTAATGCGCACAAGGGCGACACAATTATGATAATGGGTGCCGGCGATATTTACCACGTTGCAGATAAACTGATTTTAAAATAATATATAGATATATGGACTCAAAAAGTCGCTCCATCACGAAAGCCATTTCTTGGCGCATTATTGCAACAACACTTATTGGTATTATTGCATATATATTTACTGGCGCGGCTATCCAGTCAATTGAGCTTACATTAACCGCGGCAGTGGTAAATACAACCCTTTATTATTTCCATGAGCGTTTATGGTCATCAATTTCTTGGGGCAGGAATTAAGTAAAGTAGGACTTTACTTATACTTAACAAAAAACCACTCGGTTCTGCATCGCAGATGTACGAGTGGTCTAAATATCATCTTTTAATTTTTATCTTCTCCAATAATAGGGCAAAAAAAGACTCTACCATTTCCGCCTCCTCCCACCTCATTAAGGAGAAATTATAAACATTGCTCCATTGGCGGAGTAATGTTTGTATTTTATCTATCAAATCAATCTTATTAATGTTACTACCGTACACCCCCTTTCGGCATTCATCCATTGCCGTCGCCATCCACGGCAGGCACAATGTATCGTACCTATATGCTTCCAACATTGCAAAAAGATTTTCAAGCGTTATCATACAATTAATCGGTGCCCCCCTAATTACAGACTCCTTCATAAGCAAGGTCGCCCTTTCTAGGACGATCTTGTACATAATTTCCTCGTTACCACCATCGTGTTCTGGGAAAATAGCCATACAACCAACCCTCCTTAATCCTTTTTACACCAATTATTTGCACCCATAAATCAAACTATCACACAGACGTTTTTTGTCCAGAATAAAATGTAAAAGAGAAAAAGGTGTCTGACACCTTTTTCTCTTTTACAGACTTAAACAAGTTGTGCTACGTATGGCACGAACTATTTTATAGTAAAAAAGTTTTTATGTTTTTCTGATAGAAAAGGAGAATTATATGGCGCTGAAAGATACACAAAAGCAAGTTAATGATTGGATAAATCAATACAAAATAGGATATTGGAAGCACTATGAACTTTTGTTATGGGCAGTGCGTGTAGAAGGTTGTTTTGCTATAATTAAGCTATGAATACAACTATATTTCCCGGACTTATTACTTTTTGGTTTGTTGCGCCGTTTATTTTAAGAGTGGTCGTCGGGTTTATTTTTATTTATTTTGGTTACACAAAAATATGGAAAGAGAGAGAAAGAAGGATTTCAGTTTTTCATACCATAGGGCTTGGAACTGGAAAAATTTCTTTTTGGATTGTGTCACTCGCTGAACTTATCGGTGGAATATTTTTGGCACTGGGACTTTTCATTCAAATTACTGCAATAATACTGTCTTTGATAATAACTGGAGCGGTGTATACAAAAGTACGAAAGCCAGACCTTCTTGATAATTCTTTGGAATTCTTTCTGCTTCTTCTTGCGGTACTTGCGTCGCTTATTTTTTTGGGTAGTGGATTTCTAACAATATAAAACGAAGTCGCTCTAATGTTTAAGTTTAACTTAAACAAGTTTAGTCAGCAAAAAATGCGTGATATATTTCATTTCACCCATAAGATAAAAAAAGTCGGCCACCAATGTAGCCGACTGAGTTTTTTAGCTTGCACATCGCACGATTACGAGATTTCGACGGTTTTTATTTTGCCCGTCGTGCGTATGTGCGAGCTCCGGATGGTCAGTGATGGAATGACTTGCTGTCACTGATCCAACCCCTGCGTTATGTGCTTGAGCCATAATTAAATTGTTGAGGCTCAGGCAAAAACTTCTTGAGGTTTTCCCCGCGATGGCGCTCATCCACCGCTCGGAAACGAATTCATACAAACGACGATTGTAGCGCCCGTACGTCGGGTGATCAAATCGGTGCGTAAACAAATGCGACGGAATCGCAAAAAATGCGTGCATATGAATTCCACCTGCCGGAACTCCCATGTTCCCAAAACTTGCGACAATGGAATCCACAACACTTGGATGAGCGCGAGGATACATACCCTCTCGCTCGTCCACAATCACTCTGTCAATGAGTGAGTCGCGCCCGGCACGCGCGACAATCATTTCCCCCCTCCCTGTTGCTACAATGATTGGGCATCCAGCCGTACTAATAATAAATCCATTTCCTGGATTAAGCACGACGCCGTCGGCTGGACAGGTCGGGTTTCTCATTATTTTTGGTTTTTTTGGATATCCGATTGGTATCCACCCTCGCTCCGCTGTGCTGATTATCTCCGCATTGGAGGCGGATGCGCTTGGCGCATATGCCTTCTTTATGCGGAAAGTCTCCAATATTTCTGATAGTATTTTCACCAAAGTTTTTTCGGGAAAGATGTCGCTTGGTCCCCGTAGTCGCTTAAGCGTCCATGTCGCGACGCCTCTGTTAAACGCCTCGCAGGGCTCAAGTACTGCCACGGCACCCCACATTCTTTTTTCTTCAACGTGAACTAACATTTCATATCTCCTCTAGAAAATTTGTTAAGAACTGGCAAAATCCGGTGCAATAATAACATTTTGTTGCTTGCTCGTCAAGCGACGTGACTGGGGTCACACAATATGACAACGCAACAATAAAAGTCAGATGCTTTGTTTTATGCTACAGTATTTTATATGACTGGTGAGGGAACTCTTTTTATTGTAGCGACGCCAATAGGAAATTTGGGTGATATTACCTTGCGCGCGCTTGATACATTGCGTATGGTTGACACGATTGCGTGCGAAGATACGCGCGTGACGGCGCGATTGCTCGCGCGCTATGAAATAAAAAAACCGTTGGTTATTTTTCACGCACATAATGCGCGCGCCGGAGGCGCGCGCATTGTTGGGCTTTTGTCGGAAGGAAAGAACATCGCGCTTGTAACCGATGCTGGAACACCAGGAATAAGCGATCCGGGCAATGAGCTTGTAGCGTCTGTACGTCGTGAATTGCCCGATACGCGTGTTGAAGTTATTCCCGGAGTATCTGCACTCACGTCGGCGCTTTCCATTGCCGGAGCCACGACGCCAACTTTTATTTTCCTTGGATTTCTTCCTCACAAAAAAGGACGCAAGAAATTGTTTGAAGAGATTGCAAATGCCGTACGTGCAGTTGTATTTTATGAATCACCTCATCGCATACTTAAAACACTTTCTTCTCTCGCAGAAACGCTTTCACCGCAACACACGGTTACCGTTGCTCGCGAACTCACAAAAATACACGAGTCGGTAATTATCGGCTCTGCAAAAGAAGTGTTAGAGCATTTTACTCTGGCGTCGGAAGAAGTCAGGGGTGAATTTGTGCTTATTATCACTCATTGATATACTGTTCTATATAAACTAAAGTATAAAATTATATATGTCATCTGAAAGCACACTCATTTTGTTTGGTTTACTCGTTGTTGTAACGCCTTATAGTGGCGTGCCGATATTTTGGTATGCGTATATACTTCCCGTACTCGGCATAGTCATTATTGGCATTGGTTTTCTCTTTCGTTCACGACGTGTCTCTTCTGAAAACAATGCCACACAAACATTAGTTAGACAATCTTCGCACATGCAAAGCTCAGACAACATTGCGCAACGGCAAGGTTCAGATGAGCGTGGCAATGATGAGGTGCTGGCGGAATTACCGACGTCGTTTCCTTCATCGGTTACTCAAGAAACATCATCAGACACTTCTGGCTCAGCAGATGTTTCCGATGGGCTATCATCAGAACGAGAAAACCATTCGCCAATTTCATAATTAAAAATAACAGACGCGAAAATCTATGAGCTACGTGGGCGTGCAATTCTTGCGATGGAAGACGTAGCGTATGCTATAGTTTTCATATGGACAATACCGATAAAGTAACGTATTTTGCCGCGACAAACGCACGCGGTACCTCAGTGCCGTTTGGTATAAAACAAGAAGATCGTTCCAAGCATATGTACATCATCGGCAAGACTGGCATGGGTAAATCAACTATGCTTGAAAACATGGCAATACAAGATATTCGTAACGGTGAAGGATTGGCGTTTATTGACCCGCATGGAGCATCGGCAGAAAGGCTTCTTGATTATATTCCGCCACACAGAATAAAAGACGTGGTATATTTTGCTCCGTTTGATCTTGAACAACCGATTGCGTTTAATGTGATGGAAGATATTGGTTATGACAAGCGCCATTTGGTTGTTTCCGGACTTATGGCAACTTTCAAAAAAGTATGGGTTGACGCGTGGAGCGCGCGCATGGAATATATTTTAAGCAACACACTGTTGGCACTCCTTGAATATCCAGATTCAACACTGCTTGATGTTAATCGTATGTACACCAACAAAGAATATCGCAAAAAAGTGGTTGATAATGTTAAAGACCCGCTCGTTAAAGATTTTTGGACAAAAGAATTTGCCGGCTATACCGACCGCTACACGCAAGAGGCAACACCGGCAATACAAAATAAAATCGGACAATTCACCAACAATCCGCTCATTAGAAATATCATCGGACAGAAAACCTCATCATTTAATATTCGTAAGATGATGGATGAAAAAAAGATTCTCATTGTGAACCTTTCAAAAGGGCTTGTAGGTGACACCAATATGCTTTTGCTTGGTTCTATGCTCACCACGCATATTTTTCTTGCGGCGATGAGTCGCGCTGATAGTAATGTCTCAGTCCATAAAAATGTTGCCCCATTTTTCTTTTATGTTGATGAATTTCAAAACTTCGCAAACGAATCGTTTGCCGGTATCCTTTCTGAGGCGCGCAAGTATAAACTTAATCTTATTATTACAAACCAATACATAGAGCAAATGGAGGAACAAGTGCGTGCCGCGGTGTTTGGAAACGTTGGCACCACCGTTGCTTTTCGTGTTGGTCCGTTTGATGCGGAGGTTTTGGAAACTGTTTTTATGCCGGAGTTTACCAAGGAGGATTTGGTTAATCTCGGTTTCGCGCACATTTATCTGTCGCTTATGATTGATGGTGTTGGTTCGCGTCCGTTTTCTGCTATAACCATTCCACCCATTGAACCACCACCGATTGTTTACGCAAATGAAGTTAAACATACTTCGCGGACACAGTTTGGGAATCCGCGAGAAGAAGTTGAAGGTGCAATTACCGCCATTATTTTAGAAGCGTCACGCGAGGAATCACAATCATCTTCAAAGCGTTCCGCGCGCGGAGCGCGCGGTTTTGAGCAAACATCACGCAATGGCATTGGCGTTAAAGAAATAAAAAAAGAACAAAAAGAAACGCGCACCTCGTCGCAAAGAAATAATGTTACCTCTGTTAATGCCGGTGTTACGCAAAGTTTTCATACTACTACGCCCAAAGAATCAGGGGGCTTGCACACACCACGCGCATCACAAGTGCCAATCCCAGAGGTAACACCGTCTGCCACAAAGGAAGTCACTGATGCAAGTGCGTCACTTAGTGACGCACTTGCATCAGTGACGGCATCATCTCGCGATGCTGTGCAAAAAAACAAAACACACAATCAACACATATTAAGGCAAGCGCTTTCAGCTGTGCTTGAGCGCAATGATTCCAGCCATACCGAAACGTCGGCACCGACACCGCTAAAACGTGTTGCTCAGAATAATGTACTTAAGCATGAAAGTGACGAAAAGAAAATAAATAAACAAGAAAAGAACGAGGATGAGCGCTCGTCAGTAAAAAAACCATTTGAAGTTTCAGAACAAACACTCAAAGATATTTTGCATGGTAATTCGTAAATACTTGCTCGCCACATGCGTACTTGTCGCCGCACCTTCGTTGGTGCACGCTACGGGCTTGGTACGCATCAATGAAATAGCGTGGATGGGAACCAAAGTAAGCGCAAGCGCGGAATGGATGGAGCTTTTTAATAATTCCAGCACATCTGTAGAGCTTGATGGATGGACACTCACTACTGCGGATGGAACGCCCGATATTCATTTTTCCACGAAAGATTCAATAGCCCCACACGGTTATTTTCTTCTTGAGCGCACGCGCAACGGAGTGGTGCCAGGCGTTACCGCAGACAAAATATACACCGGAAGTCTAAAAAATAGTGGCGAAACACTTATATTGACTAACAACGCATCCACAACCATAGACAATGTGATAGGTGGAAAAAATTGGTGCGCGGTTGGCGGAAATAATACAACCAAACAAACCGCGCAGTATTCTGGAGGCGGTTGGATAACCGCGACAGGAACACCGCGTGCCACAAATGCCACTGTGGGAACAGTGGCATCGTGTGCGAAAGTACAAAGTTACAGCGACGCCGGCGGAGCCGGCGTCGCTGTAACCACTTCCGCCGCATCAACAACCGCGTCAACTACCACACAAACGTCAGCGTCTACTACATCTTCTACCGCATCGTCCGGCACGACGGAGACATCATCAACTGTCGTTCATCATAGCGATGGCGCGCCACAATTTGCTCCGGTACCGCCGGTATTTCTCTCAATTGGTCCCGACAAAGAAATTGTTGCCGGCGCCGATGTGCGTTTCAATGCACTTGCCACCAACAGGAAAGGAAAGCAATACACATCAGCAACCGTTTACTGGGCTTTCGGAGACGGTTCAAAAGCAACCGGTACAAGTGTGTTCAAAAGTTATCGCGCGCCCGGCGCTTACGCGGTCGTTGCCAATGCCATACAAGGGCTTGGCAGTGGGGAAGATGATATGATTGTGACCGTGCACAACGCGCACGTTTTAATTCCGACTATTTCAAAACAAGGCATCACCGTGCGTAACGATACGCCGTATCGCTTGGATATGTCATTTTGGCGGTTACAAGCGGGAACAACTACCTTTGCTTTTCCGGAGCATACAACCATACTTCCTCACACCTCGGTACTCTTTCCAAAAGAAATAACTAAACTTCCATTTACAAGTGACACCGTACTTTTGTATCCAAACGGCAAGCAAGCGGCACGGTATGCGTTTGTTGCGCGCGATGCAAAGTATGTCGCAACAGAAACTCACACGAAACCTTTTGTATCATCTGCTCGTTATAATACTGTACGGGGAAGTGATAAGGGTGTGGCGCGCACGCATAGTGTTGCACCGCAAAAGGATAGTATTTATCAGCGTAATGTAATCTCTGCTTATGACAATAAAACGTTGATTGCCCCCGCCGTGGCGATTAAAATCGCCACGGCGGGGGCTCCCGTTGCCCGTGCCTTTATATCATACGCACCATCGCGCGCATCTAAGTCGGCATCATCTTCTTTTATCACTTCGACAACCAACACATCATCGCCATCTTTTACTCATAGGTTTATAGCCTCACCATGGACGCTGCCATTGCTGTTCATACTCATATCTTCCACGGTGATTTTTATTTTATTGTAAGTAATGGCGTAATAGCTTTATATTGTATAACATCTTACTTGTGCTAGTATGGGTATGATTACTATGTCAAAAACTATTCTTGTTACCGGGGGCGCTGGTTTTATCGGCTCGCATTTGTGCAAACGCCTCGTTGATGAAGGGCACAAGGTCATATCACTTGATAACTATTTCAC
>VAOZ01068708.1_pt1 | contig 12252 bp, 8 predicted proteins | sample 3394041 | NCBI WGS metagenome assembly VAOZ01 (sample SAMN08290431, study PRJNA428436) | hydrothermal vent metagenome | isolation source: Deep-sea hydrothermal vent chimney | place: Indian Ocean: Southwest Indian Ridge
GAAAAACTCAATTAATTTTGTTATATTTGGAAATTATTAAAACGGAAAGCCATGAATTCATTGATTACAAACATTTTAAACGCTCATTTACTGTTAAATACATGGCTGGACAACTTCGGATATAATCCTACTATATGCAATAGGGTATGTTATTAGTCGGTAGTTCTACACCATTTAGAAAAAAAACCTATGTACATTGATAAACTAATAATAAAAAATTATAGGAATTTCAAAAATTTTGAAATTGTGTTAAAGCCATTCACATTAATAATTGGTGAAAATAATATTGGCAAGACCAATTTCTTGAATGCTTTAGGTTTGATTTTCAGTCAAGACATAACTTTTTTCAAAAAACGAAATCTTGAAATTGATGATATAAACTATCAAACTATTGAGGACTTTAAAAAGGATATAATAAATTACCAAAAACCGATTGATGACATAGACATTCCAACAGTAGAAGTCGTTGCTGAACTTGTAGATTTTAGTGAAGAACAAGAAAGTGTTGTTGCTGATTGGGCTATTAATAAAGAACTTAATAGAGTAAGAATTACATATCTTTTTTATCCAAAGGAAGATTTAAAAGATTGGATATTAAAGGAAAGAGAGCGATTGAAAAATGAAAAACATCTGTCAGAAAATGAATTAATTAGATTAATCAGTTTCCCAATTAATAAGTACAATTATACTATTTCTGGAGGATTGAACCAATCAAAGCAAATTGACTTCTACTTTCTTAAAATGTTAAAATATGAATTTCTTAATGCCGTTAGGGATGTTAAAAATGAATTAACTGCGAATGGGAATTATAAATTATTGTACAAGGTTTTAACTAATAGAGAAGAAGGAAAATATCAAGATATACTAAATGCCATTGGGGAATTAGATTTAGCAGTAAAGTCTAATAGTGAACTTAAAAAGATTGAAAAATTGATTTCAGAATATTTGGAGAAAACCTCATTAGTAGAAAAGGATAGTCAAAATGATGTCAGATTTCAGTTTTCCAACATAGAAGAATACGATATTTTGAAAAAACTAAGTTTATTGTATGGAGAGTCCCCTTTAACTATTGAACGAAACGGAACTGGGCGTAACAACTTGCTTTACATTTCACTTGTACTCTCTCATTTGATAAATGCAAAAAAAGATGGCGTTTATTATAGGCTTATCGGAATTGAAGAACCAGAAGCACATTTACATCCACATTTACAAGAACATTTATCAAAAAATATAGAGAAAGAAGTATCTCAACAATTGCAACTTATTATCACTTCTCACTCACCCCATATAACAAATAAGTTATCTCTTGATAATACTGTTGTTTTTTTTAATGAAGATAATGATTTGAAAAATCATTATCTTCTTGATGGATTTGAACGTTTCAAAAATGGGATACTGAAATCTGAATCAAAAAAACATATTCGTTATTTAGAAAGATATCTTGATTCAACAAAATCAACAATATTTTTTGCACGGAAAATTATTTTGGTAGAAGGTATCTCAGAACAAATTTTAATACCTAAATTATTCGAACAATACTCTAATGGCATTAGTTTAGAGAAAATAGGATGTTCAATCATTAATGTTAATGGTGTAGCATTTAGTCATTTTTTAGAAATTATAAAAAATGGCTATTTTAAGAAATGTGTAGTCCTAACTGATAGTGATGCAAATAAGCAAACACAAATGAGGGCATCGGATTTAAAAGCTAAATATGAAAATGATAATATTTTAGTTTCTATAACAAAATTGACAGATACATTTGAAAAAGAAATAATTAGTTCAAATCTAAAAGGGATTGGGAAAATAATTTTACTTAGGACATTATCCTTTACAAGAAGAAATAGTGCTGTAGAATTTAATAAAAAATATAAAGGTATCGACTTAGATGTAGAACCATATTTTGAGTTGATTGAATCCTATAAAGCTGATTTTGCTACAGATTTGAAATATGTACTTTTAAAACAGCCTAAATCATTTCTCTCTCATTTTACAATCCCAGAATACATTCTTGATGGATTTAAGCATATTTTTCCAATAGAAAATCCTGTAAATGAAAGATGATATTCAAATAGTAATTGCGGGACCTGGTTCTGGTAAAACTCACAATATGATTGGTGAGATATTGAAAATCTTACCCGAAGTAGAGAATAATCCACATAGAATATGTGCAATTATTACATACACAAATGCAGCGACAGAAGAAATAAAAGAAAGGTTAGAAAAAAAGATAAACATTCCTAAAAATATTTTTATTGGTACGTCACATAGTTTCTTAATTCAGTTTATTATTGAACCTTATTCTTACTTGTTTTCAAATGTCCCATTAGAAAAAAATTATATTGATTCTGTTTCATTGCCAAATGAATTTAAAGAATGGATTTCCAGAAAAAATAATGAAAAAAAACATAAAACATCTTTCGCAAAACAAGCTGCAAAAATTAATTGGACAAAAAATATAGAAATTAAAACGCTTAATATACTTGGTAATAAAGGAGTTATAACTTATGACAAGGTTTTGGAATTGTCGTTTGAATTAATCCAATATGATATTCTATCAAATAAGATATCAAAAAGAATAAGTCATCTTTTTGTTGATGAATACCAAGATATGCATACCTATCAAGACTTTGTTTTACAAAAAATAATACAAGAGAAAAAAACAAAATTCTATTGTGTTGGAGACCCTTTACAATCCATATTCAAATTTATGTATGGACAAACACAAATTAGAATTAAAAATGATTTCAAAGTTAAAATACTTAATGATTCCCCCATTCGCAAAATGGAGAAGGTCTTATCTTCTAATGTTGTAAGAATAAAAGATAATCATCGTTCAAGTCCATCTATTACAAATCTAATAAGTCAATACACTAATTGTATTGGGTATAAACAAATATCAAAAGCAAACTATGATTACCAAATATACTTTGTTGATGGATTAGATAAAAATGCCATTATCAAAAAATTCTACAATATCAGTAATGAATTAGAAATTAAACAAGAACCAAATAAAATTAAGTATTTGCATTTATCACAAGAATGGAAATTTTGGGATGATGTAAAATTAGATTTGGGTATAAATATGATTGATAAAGGTAATCACAGAAATTCATCTTTAATGTCAGAAATCAAGCGATATATTTTAGGGGTTTTAGGAATGAATCAAAAACAAGTTCTTGAATTAATTAACGAAAACTCAAATACTGACAAATTGTTGTCGTTTAGACAGTTTTGTATTAAAGCATACAAATCTATTAAAAATAATGATATTGAAAATGCCTCTTCAATTATCAAAAAGAAATTTTCAGAATCGTATGGATATAAATTTCCAAATGATCGGAAATCAATCGATAAAAATACTGATGTAAAAAACACATTGAAAGAATTGTTAAAAGCAGAACCAAAACAGTCTTATATTACTCATAATAAATTCTATTCAACTATTCATTCATCAAAAGGATTAGAAGCAACAGCAGTTTTGGTCTTTGCAACAAAAAAGAAGCAATTATTTGATTGGTTAAATTTTGCAAATGTATTGGGGGAAAATGATAATACAAGATTAGGTTTCGTAGCTTTTAGTAGAGCAAGAAAACTTCTATGTATTTCTTGTCTTGAAAAATTAACAGAAATTGAGTTGAAAAAATTGAAAAAAATCGGTTTTGAAATAAAAAAAACGGTGTAGAACAATGTATAAAAATAATAGCCGAAATAGTAGTAAATTCAAGGGTTGTAGCTCGCTTCAACTTAGTCGTATATTGAAAGATTTGAGTTCCGCAATCGGCTACTATTCTTATACTAACCGTTGTGCAGCATACAAAAAAAAGAGCCAACGCACAAATAGCACATTTGGTTTTTGCCGACACGAAAGCCAAAGCTGAAAAACCAAAAGAGCTATTTTTTAGCCAACGCTCAAAACAAAAAAATGAACACATTCAATGACATAAAAGAATTAGTTACCTCTTTGAAAAGAGAGGAAAAACTAATATCTGAAATGTTTAGTAAAAGAAAATCTATTGACTACAGATTGAGTGATGCACTAGAGCTAGTTGATTATGAGGAAAGTCGTATTGATTTATTAATACAAAAATCTGTAATAAGAGAAAATGGAGGTCTTTTAGAACTTGATGGTCAATTTTTGGAATTCTTTGAACAAGTGCTTTATGTAAGCGAAGAAATCAACTTGTCTTATATTGATGAAAACATCAATAAAATCAAAGAAAACATAGACTATTTTTTAAACGAAAATAACGAAAATAGAAGGTATAGTTATCTAAGGTTTATAAAAAAGACATTTAGGAAAATGGGAATTATCACACTTAGAAGTGTGGTCGATTTAAGACGAAACATAGAGAATACCTTTAAAAACGAATCAAATTACAAGAACAAACAATTAAAGCTTGAAAACCTTGATGAAAAAAGAACAGTAGTAACAAATTTGATACAGCAAACATTGGCTCTTATTAACGAGGAAGAAATAACTTTTTTTAATAGAGCCTTAGATGAAGAATTGAGTAGAATTATTATTGAATTAAAACATCAGCTAGGAGAATGCTCACATAATCTAATTGAAATAGAAAAACAGATAATTGATTATCTAAATCAAATAAAACAGCAAGGGAAATTTTTAGAAAAATTGCGAAAACTAAAATATTTAAAAGACAATTTCACTATTGAAGCAGAAACTGATATTAGACAAATTGTATCAAACAAAAATCAAGTGATTTTTGAGGTAAGAACAAATCAACCTTTAAATTTATCTATTGATTTTCTTAGAGAAAGTGAGAAAGCTTTTGATGCAATTAAGAGAATTGCTAAAAATCATAAAGATAGATTACTCTTCAAACCAGAAATAGCAGAAAGTATTTCTAAAGAATATCTTGAAAATAATATTGAAGAAGAAGTAATGATAAATCTAGAAGAAGTACGCAATCGTTTCGTTGCTACAAGTGATAATTTATTCAATTTTATTTTAAATTATGATTTTTTAATAGATGTAGATTTTAATGAACGAGTGACAATATTTTGCCAAATCATTTCACAATATGAGCAAGAATTAAAAATAAACGACAATTTCCAAATCACTAATGGCATTGAATACGCTATGGTATTTTCAAAATAAATTTCAATGATTACAAAATATACATCAGAAATATTTGACGTACTTCGCAAAGGACAATTCATCTGCTCAAACAGTCCTGATGATGAAATTCAAAAACTTTATAAAGTTTTAGAAGATGACGAAACTTTTGAAGATTTATACGAATATTTTTACCAAATCAATTACATTTTAGAGCAAGGCAATGAATATTTCTATTTCAGTCGCATAGAAAATAATGCAGACTTAGATAGGAAACTAGAAAAAGCATTTAATTGGATTGACATATTAGATTTTTTTAAAACTTTTGATTCTTCGTTCGATGTAGGTTTTAGGTTTTCGCCATCAGACATTACAAATCAACTAAAAAACAATGCGGATTTAAAAACCAAACTAGAAAAATTTAAAAAAATAGGTGTTGATAAAAAAAGCTACTCAGATAGAATAAAAAAATTAATTGAAAAACTTGAAAAAGATAATTTTATAAACTTGGAAAATGAGATTGCAGAAACTTACAAAGTACTTACCTCATTAAATTATTTGAAAGACATAATAACAGCTATTAATATTCCTGAAGAAATAGAAAATGAGATACCTGAATAAAATAGTTTTTATAAATAGTGCATCTGTTCAATACGCAGAAATTGAATTAGACGGAAATGTTCATTTAATTGGAACGCAAGGTGTAGGGAAAAGCACCTTACTTCGTGCTATTCTATTTTTCTACAATGCAAATAAAACAAAGCTTGGGATACCGAGAGAGAAAAAAGGATTTGATGATTATTATTTTGAATATCAGAACTCATATATTGTTTACGAAATTATAAAAGACAACATTCCTTTTTGTGTTTTAGCTTACAAAGTAAATGGAAAAGTTGCGTTCAGATTTTTTAATTCTGAATATAAGAGAGATTTATTTATTGATAAAGATAATAGAGCTTTTGAAAGTTGGGATAAAATTAGAAATGCTTTTGGAAAAGAGATTTATTATACCAATTTAATAAAGAGTTATGAAGATTTTCGTAGAATCATTTATGGAGATAATAATGGCTTAAAGCCTGAACTTAAAAAGTACGCTTTAATAGAAAGTAAGCAATACCAAAATATACCAAGAACTATTCAAAATGTACTTCTCAACACTAACTTAGAAGCGAAATTTATTAAAGATACCATAATAAATTCTCTAAATGAGGAGGAGTTCGTTATAGATATTGAGAACTATTCTAAGAATCATTTACGTGATTTTGAAACTCAAATTAATGATATTAAAATTTGGTTTAAAACAAATAGAAAAGGCCAAATTGTAGTTAGAAAACAAGCCGACAAAATTATTGATAGATTCAGATATTTCAATTTTCTAAAAAGGGAAAAGAAAGAACTGGCATATGAACTGGCATCTAGAATAAATTACATAGAAAATGAAAAGCCAATTTTACATTCTAGTTTTTCAAAAGAAAACAATGAGCTAAATGAGCTATCTCAAAAGAGAAAAAACTTAGAAAAAACGCATCGAAGAAGAGAACAGGATATTGTTTCGGATATCAAAATAATTACGACAGAGTTAGCAAAAGCAAAACAAAAACAAACGGAATACGATAACCAAAACATCAATCAAATAATTTCAAAAGTTGCAAAGAAAGATTCATTAATTAGTGAACAAAAAACTTTAGGAGACGAAAAAAATCTACTAACCTCTAAATTCACAGAAATTAGTCAAAAATTCCAAGCTCTCATATCCCAAATTCTAAATCAACAACAGGAATTTGCCAATACACAGAACGCAGAAATAAACAAAATAAAAAGTGATTTTGGTGAGAATAAAACTTCAATATTTGATAACTACCAAAAATTGATAAATCAAATTAAAGAAGAAAACAAAGACGAAGTAGATAAAGGGTACAATGAGCTAGACAAAATAAAAGAAAGCGAAAACAACTTAAAAAGAAAGAAATCAGAATTAAAACATAAAACCTTTTTCTCTTCAGAAATTGACACCTGTAAAGACAGTAAAAAAACACTTGACGACAAAATTTCAAGTTCGAAAAGCACCATTCTAAATTCAACAAATCAAACAAGTACAATTCGTAAAGAATGGGAATTAGAGATAAAAGAAGTTGAAAGAATTAATAATACTTCCGTTGAGAAAGAAAAAGAAAAAAGTCAAAAGCTGGTTTTAAAAATTGAGAAAATTGAAAACAAAATTGAACAAAGTAAATCTTCTCTCTATGGTTGGCTTAACGACAATGTTTCCAATTGGCAAAATACAATAGGAAAAGTAATTGATGAAGACAATGTATTATTCAACACGGAACTTAATCCTAAACTAATTGATATTACTTCCACTACTCTATTTGGCATAGAGTTAAACTTGAACACTTTAAAAAACAGTATTAAAACTGTCAAAGAATACAATCAGGAAATTGAGGAGTATAAAGGTAAAATTATTGGAATCCAAAATTCTATTCAGCAACTTAATGGGAATAAAGACGATAGTTTTCAAAAACTAAAAACAAAATTTAAGAAAAAATTAAATAGTCTTAAAGAAGTTATTGCAGAAAATGAATACACAATATCACAAAACGAAGAAAAATTAAAGAAAAATAAGATTGATTTAGATGAATGGGTTTCAAAAGCTAAATTGGAAAAAGAAACTATTTTACAAAATCTAGAAAATGATATAGATGAAGCTGCATCAAATAAGTTAAAAGCCCAAGATAAATTAGATGTTATTAAGAAAGGAATAAAACGAAAAACAAGCTTAAAAGAAAATGAACGAGACTCTGAAATTAAATCTTTAGAAAAAATCAAAAACAATAAGATTAACGAAATAACCATTTCTATTTCAAATGGTAAAGAAGTATCAGATAAACGGATTCAAGAGCTAAAAAAAGAACAAACCTCTGAATTGGGCAACAAAGGTGCGGACACAAAAAGGCTTAGTGTAATTGACGACAGATTAAATGATGTCGAAAAGTACTTAGAATATATAAAAGAGAATGAAACAATTGTTATAGAATACAATAAGGATAAACGAGAACTCTTCGATAAAGTACCTCAATTAAAAGTTGATAAAGCTAGTTTAGAAAAAAAGCAAGATTCAATAATTAGCGAACATAAAATTGAATTAAATAAAATAATTACAAAATATTCTAAACAAGATGATTTTGTAAAATCAATAAAATCTAAAATTGATGAATTTGATGCTGACGAAAATAAATTTATAGAGTTTAAAGAAAAATCAGAAACCTACAAAAGCATTCACATTTATTTTTCTGAGCCAATTAGAGAAGTTGTTGAGATAAAAACTGCTATCTCAATTATTACAGAAATAAATGACAAACACTATAAAGGAATTGAAATATTTAAAGAATTGCAACAATCTACAAATGCATTTATAGGTAATTTTGGCGAACAGAATATTTTTAGCTTTAAAGTAAAACTAAATGATGATATAGAGTTTTTAAACTTTGCGTCTGACCTTAAAGAATTTATTGAAGTAGATAAAATTAACGAATATGAAAAACGTGTAAATGACCGATTTGCACATATCATTCACTTAATAGGCAGAGAAACAACTGAATTGAATTCTAAAAAAGGAGAAATTGAAAAAATAATTAAAAAAATTAATGATGATTTTGTTGGCAAAAACTTTGTACAAGCTATCAAAGAAATGGAAATGAAAACGTTAGAAAGTTCTAATCCGATAGTCAAATTATTAATTCAAATAAAAGAGTTTAATGATGAGAATAGTTTTGCTTTAGGGGAAACAAATCTTTTTACTTCCTCAGAGAGCAATTCAAAAAATCAAAGAGCGGTAGACTTGTTAAAACAACTAGTCAAAGAATTAATGAAGTCAAAAAGTTCAACACTAACACTGTCAGAATCTTTTGACTTACAATTTAGAATAATAGAAAACGATAACGATTCTGGTTGGGTTGAAAAGCTTTCTAATGTAGGTAGTAAAGGTACAGACGTTTTAGTAAAAGCAATGATTAATATTTCGCTACTTAATGTTTTCAAAGAAGGTGCCTCAAAAAAATTCAAAGACTTTAAATTACATTGTATGATGGATGAAATTGGCACGTTACATCCCACAAATCAAAAAGGAATTTTAAGATTTGCCAACGAAAGGAATATTTTATTAATTAATGGTTCACCAACAAGTCAAAATGCTACAGATTATAAATACACGTATAAACTTGCGAAAGAGCAATCTAAAAGCAACATTAAAAAATACATCACAAAAATAAATCGATTGGTAAAAGTAAATACCAAAGTTCTTAATTAATGAAATTAACATTAAAAATAGCAAAAGTATTTGTCCAACTAATCAATGGAGAATCTATTCCTAATCACTCTGCTAAAAGCAGATTAATTAACGATTTAGTATCTGAGAATATCATATTTAGAAAAGGAAAGCACAAAAAGTCCTTAGAATTAATAAATGAAACGGATTTACACACCTATTTAGCAAATCAATTGCAAATTAATGATTTGAATAAATATATTTTGGCTTTAGAAAATGAAAATTCAACTCGTTCAGAACTTGTAAAAATTACTACAGATTCAAAAAAATCAAAGGAGAGAGCTTTTAAGGGATTTTTAGTGAATAGTTATAGTTCTATAAAAGCGGAACTGAATAATGAAACCATAACCATCAATCCCACTAAAGGAAGCTTTGTTTTTATATATGATTATGAATCTTTTAAAGTGCCAAAAGAAATAACAATTATTGGAGTCGAAAATGCTAAAAATTTTAGTCAGATACAAGAACAGAAATACTTGTTTGAAAATATAAATCCTTTGTTCGTTTCACGTTATCCACAAAATCAAAATAAAGATTTCATAAAATGGATGAATTCTATTCCAAATAATTATCTGCATTTTGGAGATTTCGATATCGCAGGAATTGGGATTTACTTAAATGAATATAAAAAGCATTTATCGGGAAAAGCGACATTCTTTATTCCTGAAAATATTAAAAGTGCTTTAAGAAAAAATGGCAATAGAGAACGGTTTGATAACCAAAAAGTAAATTTCAAAATTGACAATATACAGGAATCGAAAATTATAGAATTAATTGAGACAATCAAATTAGAAAAAAAAGGTCTAGACCAAGAATATTATATAGAAACAGGTAGCCAACGCTAAAAGCCATACACATTGCCAAGTCGCTCGAAAAGCCAGCCACACAAGCCAAAACTTGTCAATAAGTATGTCTTTGCCAACGCTACAAACAGAATGAAAAACAAAGTACGACCGCACAACAAAGTGTATAAATCATTGGGCAATAATTGGTTAAATGAAAATTAAAGATATAAATAAACATTACGGTAAACTGAAAATGAAGTGCTTCGAAATGCCCAACGCTTCATACACAAACCGTTGTGTGCAATCCCCCTACCATAAAAATTCCGGTTGAATATTTTCGCTAACGGGAGTATTTTTGTGGAGAGTTCCTTGCAAAGTCCGGTTTTTTGAATGGTGCTTTTAAAGTCCGAGCGCAATCATGGTCTGAATGTAAAAAGTAATGAAACCTATTTTTGTTACTTGGGTTTGAATTAAGTGGTGAATCTGCCTTTGGCGGATATCCCGATTGGAATAATTTCAAAGTTAGAAGTTACATTCCTGGGAGCTCATATTATCAACCTTTTAAATATTTTATTATGAGCAAAAAACACGTTTCACTCGAAGTAGTAAATCCAAATGCAGCCGGTATTGACATCGGAAGTCGTAGTCATTGGGTAGCCGTTGGGCAAGATGCACAAGACGTAAGAGAGTTTGGTGTTTACACCGAAGATTATCAGGAATTAAGCAAATGGTTAAAAGAGCATGAAGTTACCACCATTGCAATGGAAAGTACAGGAACCTACTGGCAAAATATTTTTTCCTTTCTTGTAGCTGAAAGGTTTGACGTTATTTTAGTCAATGGCCGTCAAACCAAGAATATTAAAGGCAAAGAAACTGACATAAAAGATTGTCAATGGATACAAAAACTCCATACTCTGGGTTTGTTAAGCAGTAGTTTTTTACCCGACAGTACAACCGATGTTATCAGAACATACCACAGGCACAGGCAGAACATAATTAAACAAACAGGGGTAACTGTCCAGAAGATGCAAAAGTATCTACGGCTTATGAATTTACGATTAGATGTTGTAGTGAAGGATATTGTGGGACTTACAGGTCAGAAAATAATTTCAGCATTTGTTGCCGGTGAAAGATCAGGAAAAGAACTAGCTAAATGCCGACACTACAATATCCGAAAATCAGAAGAAGAGATTGCAAAAGCGCTGCAATACAATGGTCGTGAAGATTACTTTTTTGCATTAAAGCAAGAATGGAAAACATATTTGCATCTTCAAAAACAGATTGACGAAACAGATAAAGAGATTAAGAAACTGCTTAAAAAAATTATCAGAAGTAATGAAAACAAAAAAAAGCATACAGCAAAAAAAAAGGACTATAAACGAAAAAACAAAAATGCAATAAGAAATACTGACATGAACAAGATTGGTGTTCAATACTTTGAAGGAATTGATTTAATGGCTATTGAAGGCGTGAATGATGCCACTGTAATGGCATTTATTAGTGAAATTGGCTTGGAAGGAATCAAAAAATTCAAAACAGCAAAAGAGTTTACAGCCTGGCTTCGATTGGCACCAAATAATAAAATAAGCGGGGGGAAGGTCTTAAGTCATCACCTGCCAAAAGGAAGCAACAGGCTAAAAATTGCTTTACGACAATCTGCCAATGTAATCGGAAATTTAAAAGAAGGGCACCTGAATGATTTTTTCAGGCGAATAAACTATAAAAAAGGCCGTGCTACTGCCATAAGTGCTACTGCAAGAAAACTGGCCGTAATAATATGGAATATGCTGGCCAAAGGAATACAATATCAACCACCCAAAGAATATCTTTTTCTCGACCAAAAAAGAAAACTGAAATTAGTCTCCAGAATAAAGAAAAATATAAGTAAATTTGACATCAAACCCGAAGATGTTGGGTTTTCTAAACATTTGATAATCAATAACTAATTTTGACGTTAGTTGGAAAATAAATAAAAACTATGAAATTAACAGGATTTGTTTTAGCAGTAAGGTTTAATAGAAGTTTTAGCATTGATGACAATATTGGTTCTATTGTTGATGATA
>VAOZ01016025.1_pt1 | contig 12242 bp, 9 predicted proteins | sample 3394041 | NCBI WGS metagenome assembly VAOZ01 (sample SAMN08290431, study PRJNA428436) | hydrothermal vent metagenome | isolation source: Deep-sea hydrothermal vent chimney | place: Indian Ocean: Southwest Indian Ridge
ACCTCACCATTGAAGGCGATCACGTAGCGGCCGCCGGCCGACACCATCGGTTGATGGCCTTGAGCCGATAGATCGACAATGGACAATCGGCGGTGCCCCAGGGCCAGCCCCGCCGCCTTGTCCTGGAAATAGCCTTCGTCGTCCGGACCGCGGTGTCGCAACGTGGCCGTCATGCGTCGGACGCTAAAATCATGCGTCTCGGAACCGAGCCGCCCCCCAACGTCCCAGAATCCGACAATCCCACACACCGTCAATCGCCCCCTCTTTTGGCAACTTCACGGTACAGGCCTGCATAGCGTTCGCTAATCTCGGCCAATCCATAGCGCTCGATGATGCGCTGCCGTGCCTTTTCGCCGAGCGCCATCCGTAGTGTCCTTTCCCCCTCTATCAAGGAACGCCAGCCCGCAGCGAGCGCTTCGGGATCACGCGGCGGCACGACGATGCCGGTGTCGCCGACGATGTCGCGCACATCTCCCACATCGGTCGCAACGCAGGGCACACTACAGGCCATCGCCTCGCCGATCGCATTCGGAAACGCCTCGCCCCAGGAAGAAGAAGAAGAAGCAATATCCAGTGCGGCATTTATGGCGGCGACGTCTGACCGGGATCCACACATCCGCATATGGTCCGACAATCCTGCTACTACAATTTCTGCCCGAAGAGCCGCGTCGCCCGTGTCCGTGCCCTCGCCCACCAGCACGAATATCGTCTGCGGATGCGTTTGCACCAACAGCGCCGCCGCGCGCAGGAAACTTGCGTGATCCTTCATCGGGTGAAGACGTGCTATCAGGCCGATGACGATGGTACCGTCAGGAATAGCGAGCTCCGCGCGGAGTCTTTGCCTGGCTTCGGGGTCCGGCCGAAAGACCTCAGTGTCGAAGCCGTTGGGAATGACGGTCGTCTTATCGCGCCGGTATCCCATATCCTCGTGCTGGCGCGCGCTGGTTACGGAGTTATAAAGAATCCGCAACGGCCGTCGCGACAACCGTACACCCAGCCTGATGACTACGCGCGTGAGTGGCTTTTCGCTCTTGAGATCGTAGAGTGACTGACGGATCCCCCAGAGCACCGGAATGTCGCCGCCCCAAACGGCCAGAGTTGCGGCAATGTTGGCGTGATACATCCAGCCGTGGATGACGTCCGGGTGTTCACCACGTACCCCCCTGCGCAGCCGAAATAGCGCCAAGGGATTTGGGTACATTGGGTTCATATCAAGGTGTATGAGCCGCGCACCGGCCGAGCGGATCCGGTCGCTCAGCGCGCCCTCCCTTCCCAGCGCCGCGACGACATGTTCGAAGGCGGGTGGACGCAAGGATTCAAGCAAGCGACACAGTACCGTCTCTGCGCCGCCCGCACTAAGCCCGGTGATGACGTGCAGAATTTTCACGACATTTTGAATAGTTCCTGTAGTGTAGACGCAGTCCGCTCGGCCAGATCTTCCATACTAAATTCCTGTTCGATACGCATACTCACAGATCCACGTAGCGCATCGCCCTCCTTATCCAATCGGGCTCGCAACAGTTCGATGCCCGCAGCTAATGCGAGCGGATCGCGCGGCGAGACAACAACGCCCAACTCACCGACGATCGCGGCAGAATCCCCCACGTCCGTTACCACGCACGGTCGACCGCAGGCCATCGCCTCAGCGATGACATTGGAAAACCCTTCGCCGAAAGAAGAAGAAGCAGCAGCGATATCCAGTGCACTATACACGGCCGCCATGTCGTCGCGAGAACCTGTCCAAGTCACCCGCTTGCCCAGCCCGAGTTCGTCAGCCAGCTTGATGAGCACTTCACGATAGTTGACCGGGCCGGCGCCAACGCAAACGAAATGCCAATGTTTATACTTCGTTGCGAGCTGAGCTGCTGCCTGCAAGAAGGTTGGGTAATCTTTCATCGGATCGAATCGTCCGACTATACCGACGACTACCGCCCCAGCAGGCACATTCCACTCGTGCCGCAGACGTTCTCTACCCTCCGGATCGAACCGAAACCGCTCGGTATCTATACCATTTGGAATCACCTGCAGAGTCACCTTGGGAAACCCCTGCGCAATTCGCAATTGGGCGCCAGATTTCGAATTGGCAACGATCAGATCGACATAGCTAGAGCAGCGCCGTTCCAGCCAGAAAGATAGCCTCATGAGCCAATCGTAATGACTCAGATCCATATTCGAGGTGCGCACACCCCACACTACACGCATCTTCGGGAAGAATAAACGCATTAGAACGGCAAGCAAATTGGGCACCGGTAGATAACCATGCAATATATTCGGCCTTTCAACTCTGAGCAGGCGCCATAGGCGGAACAGGAACACGACCACATCCCAACGACCGCGTTTACCGAGGTCAAAAATGGGTACGCCGGTATCATCGAGACCAGTGACCAGAGGGCCGGATCCGTAAAGGAGGGCCACCGTAACCGGCCACCCGCGCGTCTTCAGTGCACAAGCAAGCGTGACCGCTTGCCTTTCCGCTCCGCCCCGGTCGAGGGAGCGCAGAAGCAGCATAACTCGTGGCAGCGATTGACCGGCTGCTCTTTGCCCGAGATCATCCTCACCGTCTGTCACGGGCGATACCCGTAGTTCCAGGCTACGGGAGATGCCAGGAGCGGTAAGAAGCGTTTCTGAACTGATGACAATTCGCTTTTCCACCGGACGTCCGGCCTAAGCTGGATACGCGCCTGCATACGCAGGCGGTTGCCCTCAATCGTATGCTTGGCGCGGAATTCTCCGCCATGGGTGAGCTTTGCCGCCACGGGCTCAAAATCCAGTCCGGTAAATGCCGATATCCGCTGTAGAGTGATTGATGGATTCGTGACAAAATCTTCATAGCGTACCAAAATAGCGCGATCACCAAGAAGTGTTCGAATGCGATTCGCGATCGCATTGGTTAACATCCATTTGGCAGCGGCGACCGTCGGTCTTTCAGCAGGCAATGCGGCGACAATGCCAGCTTCGGGATCCGGCTCCCAGGATTTCATGGTCGAGCACGCGACGCCTCGTACATCACGGACCAGATGTATTACTCGAAATTCTATGCCGCCCATGCACGACAATGCTAATGCTCTCAGAGGCGCCCTGGAAGAGCCAACGATTGTTGACCCATCGCTCGTTTCAGCGATAGCCTCGAAGAGAGCACGCGTTTGAGAGAGATACCGGGTCATAAGCTGGTCGCCCAATCGGGGGCGTAACCAGTAGCGGTACAAGCGCGTCTGAAGGCGCAGATATTCATTCTCGACGATTCCGCCCGCAACGCGTGACCAATCCTGCCGTACCTTCAGCCAGAATGGGCATTGCGCGGAACGCACGCCACAAGCGCAGTAACTGCGGTGGACATCCATGGCACCGATCAAATTACAAAGTTCGCCGGCTCCGAATACCGATGGATGATCGGACAGCACCGTGTCCAGCAACGTGGAGCCGCTACGGCCATAACCCATGATATAAAGAATCTTCATCCAGCGTCACCCCTCTCCCTTTTTCTAATCACCCACATGATCTGCATAGCATCCGCCGTAAAGGAAACGTACATTAATACGCCTACACGCCCGAAGATCGATACGGTTCGGCAATCCCGCGATGGATGCACTCCTCTGCCGTGTTCCTATACTGCACGCCCGCCGCAGCCAACAAAGCCAGCATTAACCAAACCATCTTGCGCCATTCGAAATTTGCCGTCATAAGAGCCAAGCCGAGCTGCACGATGATGGTCAGCCAAAACAGACGGTCTGGACTTCCAGAGCCACGCACTATCCACGCCGAGGCAGACATAAGTGTCATACCCCACAACGCGAAACCGATCACACCCGTTTCGACAAGCACTTGAACGAAGACATTGTGCGCCGCATACTGGATACCCACAATGTGTGTAATTGTGAGCGGGAATGTGAACGCACCCGTTCCCAGAATCGGATGCTCCGCAAGCACGGTCAGTCCCGCCTGCCAGATGGTCGTCCTATGATCGAGCGTACTTCCCTGCAGTTCTGACGTGATCGTCATAAGCCGTCCTAGAATATGGGCAGGCGTTATGCTGAAAGCAACCCAAACGGCGGCAACAAGCCCTGCCAGCGCGAGCACTTTGACCCATGCCCGCATATTTCGAAGCGATACCACCGCGTACATCAGTCCTATTCCAAGGATGATTGTGCCGCCGCGTGAGGCAGTCAACATCACCGCAACCACCGACAATCCGGTCACAGCCCAAAACACGGTCCGCAGCAATATGCGCCCCGTCTTTCGAGCGAGATACCAGCTAATGGTTGCGGCCAGCGCGACGTAGTACGCCAAGACGTTCGGATTGAACTGTCCGATGGAGTATCCCGAGTATTTAAGCAAAGCGCCGCTGTAAAATGCCGAGAGAAGGCCAACGCTCGTAACGACGGAACCGAGCGCATAGGCCGCTAACAAGGCACAAATCGCCCTATTGGAATCGGCGTACTGGTAAATAAGCCATGCCGCAGCCCATAACTCCAGAATCGTAGTATCTTTTCCCAACGTGGCTGCCGGCGCGATGCTCCAGAAGTACGTTGCTCCGCTCCAGGCAACGAACAGCAGAGAAAACCACAGGAATGGGTGCCCCCTGGCACGCCGCGCTTCCAGAACCCCGAATAAGGCAATCACGCCGGCCGCAAGGCCAACGAGTTTGCTTATGGTATCCGCGCCAGCTATCAACGTCAGATCTTCCCACGGCACCGTGAATACAAACACCAGCAGCGCAAGAAAGCCTGCCCTGTAGAGCCAGGGCGAACTCCCGTTTCCCGCACCTGTTGCGTTGATAATCCATGCCTTCTGTGCCATGTTTAAGCTTCTATCCTGTCCGGGCTAATGCTGCTATGAATAGAGCCGGTCACGGTTTGACCCAGCATCCCAGGCGGCCGTACAGCGCATGTACAATACCTACGGTCCGGTAGCGAAGCCTCGCAGGAAACCTACCTGGCTCGTAGAGCAGATCCCCGATTGTCAGCCTGACCAAGTCACTTAGAAGACGAATTGACGCCAAGGTAGTACGGCGCGCATATGTTCGCGTAATGAAGGTGCGGTTCCTTGCCTCATAATAGGACTTCCAGTTCGGCTGGGCCTGCCTTCTGGATTTCCTCCACAAAAACCTACGCACGTTATGAACTCCTCCGTACTCGTGGAATATAATTGATCGTTCAACCATAAGGGCAGTAAAACCCGCCCGCGCCAGACGCAGGGCATACTCAACGTCATCCCCCGCAATAAAAAAGTCCGAGCGCGGTAGGCCAATCGCGTTGATACAATGACGACTTATTAGCGGACCAACAAAGGAAAATCCAACCGTCCTTTGAAGTCCGAATCCAAGCGCCAGCGGCACCGACACGATCCAACCATCGATTTCAACAGAAGCTCCGTAGGGGAGCCCAACGGTATCCACCTGCGTCGAGATAACGACGTCGGCGTGCTGCGAGTGCTCAAGAAGCGCTGCCAACGCGTTCGGATGCGGCACGGCATCATCGTCCATCAGCCAAACAAAGTCGTACCCGTAATCGCAAGCTCGCTTCATTCCTTCGTGAAATCCTCCCGCGCCGCCCACGTTTTCCGGAAGCCGCACATACTCTAGTGTCGGGTGAGCGACAAGGCCTTGATCATGCATCATCTCCAGTGTACCGTCAACACTCGCATTGTCTAAAATGATAATTTTGTCGATTGAGCGAGTTTGACTAAGAAGCGCCGCTATACACTCTTTTAGGAGCGCCTTCCGGTTATACGTGACAACGACTGTCGCAACCCGTTGGCTCATCTCAGCAGATACCTCTTTATGCTCTCCGCCGCTTTGATTGCAGCAGCAACCACCTGATCCATGTTGTAGTATCGATACTGCGCGAGACGTCCGACGAAGGTGACGTTTGACTCGACTGTGGCCAGCGCCTTATAACGCTGATAGCGTTCTTCGTTTTCTGGCTGGGGTATAGGGTAATAGGGATCGCCTTCGCTCTGTGGATATTCGCGCACGATGGAGGTGCCGGGGTGTGTCTGACCAGTCGCGTGCTTAAACTCAGTGATCCGAGTGTAGGCGTGTTCGTTGGGGTAGTTTACGGTACCGACCGGCTGGAACCACTCGGTGTCACTCAGGTGCTCATGCTCGAAGCGCAGAGAGCGATACGGCAGCTTGCCGAAGCGGTAGTCGAAATAGGCATCGATCGGGCCCGTGTAAACGGTGTGTCGCGGGCTAATCTGGCTCTTGATTCGGGCGTAGTCGGTGTTTAATCGCACGCTGATGTTGGGATGTTCGAGCATACACTCGAACATCTTCGTGTAGTCATCCTTGGGCATGGCCTGATACTTGTCGGTGAAATAACGGTCGTCGTCGTTGGTGCGCGTGGGGATGCGCGAGGCAACTCCGGCGCTAAGTTCGCTCAAGTCCAGCCCCCACTGCTTGCGCGTGTAGCCGCGGAAGAACTTTTCGCACAGATCTCGACCCACGCTAGACAGTACGACGTCCTCACTAGTGCTTATCTGACTTCGCGGTTCGCGCACGCGATCTAGGAACGCCACTACCCCGGCCTCGTCCAGATTGAGCTTATAGAGCCGGTTTATTGTCGTTCGGTTAATCGGTATTGGTAGAAGCTGCCCCTCGACACGTGCCAGCACACGGTGCGTATAGGTACGCCACTCCGTAAATTGACTCAACCAAGTAAAAATCCACTCCGCATTCGTGTGGAAAAGATGGGGGCCATAACGATGCACCAGCACGCCGTGGGTGTCGAGCTCGTCATAGGCGTTCCCGGCGATATGCGCCCGGCGGTCGATTACCCTAATTCGAATTCCGGCCTCAGCGAGCTCTCGGGCTACTACGCTTCCCGCGAATCCCGCACCGACAACGAGGACAAACGACCCTTTCAACGCCGCTGGTCCACACGCCAAGCCGAGAGGTCTCGGCCCAGCAGGCCCTCGAGGTCTCGCAGGTCTGCCGCAAAACTCTCACGGAGCGCGAACTCCTTGTCCAGTGCAATTGCAGGCCGCTTCCAGGACGCGCACGAGACGATCCTTCTGACTTGGCCGCGTAGCGGTTGAGGCACCATGGCCTTCCCCATTTTCTTCGCCAGCGGACTGTTAAGTATTCGCCGCTGAAGACCCCATCTGGAAACCTTGGATTGGTTATATCTTTGTGAAACATCCGGTCGAAAGGTCGAGTCCACGCCAAGAAATCGGTAGACCTGCTGCATGAACCCCAGTGGGTCAGAGGCAAAGTCTTCATAAAAGAACACTTTTACCTTCTGGAACGCAGACAGGTATGCTTGAACCTGTTCCGAGTAAAGGCTGGCAGCCCGCAGCCTGTAACCCCACCAGTACCCTTGACTGGCGCGCTCGCCTTCTAGCTCAAGCGCTCTCTCGAAACTTTCTGGTTCGTAGCCATCTCTTACGTGATGTAGGTAATTCGAAAACGCACGCTGCACAGGTTCTCTGAGGATCACCATGATTCTCGGATCTCCGATGCGCCTCCGAATTTCGCTAATGGCGAACTCGTGAAAGAAGAGATAGCCTACGCATACCTCCCCGATGGCCTTATGTACAGCATCCACGTCGCGAAAGAGTCCGAGATAATCCTGCCAGTAGCGGATCCTTCCCCTCCCGTAGTTGGGGCCTACCTCGCCCCCCAAAGGGGCATCCCGAACGAAGAAAAATGACTCCTTAATCTTGCGTGGAACAAATACCTCAGGATGCTGTTCCAGATACCGGTACACAGAGGTGGTTCCGGCTTTGGCGGTACCGACGAGCAAAAAATTCGGCAATTTCATCGGACAGACAACGGCAAAACGGTCGGGTTGACGCCGAGTTTGCGGCGGACGAACAGGAAGGCCGCAACGTTCCAGGCGATGGTGGCCACCGCCGTCGCAACAGCGGCACCGATAATCCCAAGCTCGGGAATGAGCACGACGCTGAGCAGGAGATTCAGCGCCGCCCCACCGCCGAAGATGGCTGGTGCCTGGCGTTCAAAGCGCGTCATGGCCATGAGAAAACCGACCGGGCCGGCCGCGGCGTTAACGCACTGCCCACCGAGAATAATCAGTAGCGGCACGTAGGCCACCGTAAAGCCAGGCCCGAATAACCCGAGCACCCAGCGGCCGACTAGCACCGTAATCAATGACACGATTACTGTTATGGCAAACGTCAGCCACGCCGCACGGTGCACCAGCCTCTTAAGGGCCGCGTGGTCGTTCGCTGCGTAACGCTCGGCGATCATCGGCGCGAGTATGGTATTGACGGCATTGAGACCGTAAAGCGCGATTGCAGCCAATTGCACGGCGGCATAGTAGGGGCCGACCACAGCGACGCCGACCATTCCACCGAGCACGAGCACGTCCACCCGGTTGAGCACGATGCCGATCACGACCAGAAAGAACAGATGCCCGCCGAGTCGAAGCCACGAACGAGTTTCGTAACGGGGACTCGCCCGTTTGGCCCCGCGCGGCCAGACACGGGTCAGAAGCCATTCCGAACCGCCGAGTGCGGCGAGTGCGGCGAGGCCGCTCGCGAGCATGACAATCGGCGCGGTGAGCCGGTCTCGAAGCAGCAGGACGAACCCGAGTACCAGCCCGAGAAGCAGTGCCGGACGTAGCAGACTGTTGAAGACGCCGGAACTCACGGCACGCTTGAGCCCGCGGTGCAGCGCGCTGCTCAGTTGCAACTGCGTCAAGACGGGCAACAGCACGAAGCCAGCCAGAAGGGTTAGCTCCAGCTCACGACCGAGCCGAATGCGGAAGGCATAAACGATTGCTGCACCGACGAGCGAGATGACAATGCTGGCGATGAGGACTGCCAGGCTCATACGTTTGCGCAGCCCACACAGCTCGCCCCAATCGGCCCGATGAACGTACCCTGGTACGAAACGCAACACGGCGTTGCTCTGACCAAGAAGCGCCAGCACCGAGAGTACGCTCACCCAGGTAATCGTGAGCGTATAGACCCCATACCCCGTCACGCCGAGCAGGCGCGCGATGACGACGTGGAGCAGCAGGCCGAGGCCCGCGCCCACAACCTGCACCACGAATGCACCCGTCGCTCCACGGCGCAGGACGCGAAACAAGGCCCGATCGGTCGTGCCGTCGTCTACGTCGGGGCCTTTTGTCGCCTCTGCCGCTGCTCGTGAAACAGTCATGAGCGACTACTTGTATTTATACTGGTACTGGTAGCCATACTCGCGATAGGCATAGCGCTGTGCGCCGGCGCTCACGTCGTTCAGTACACAGCCGGTGAATTCGATCCCGTGCCGCTCGAAGCGCTTCATGGCGAGCCGCACCTGGCGCAGGCTGTGCAACCCGTGTTTGATCAACAGGAGATTGTGGGTTGCATGGCGGGCAAGGATCAAGGCGTCGCCGACGGCGAGTACGGGCGGCACATCCAAGATGACCAGATCGTAAGCCTCCGCAAAACTGCGCAGGTGCCCACCCACGTCCGAATTGATCAGAAGGTTGGCAGCGTCCTTAGGTAAGGTGCCGGTCGTTATGACGTGCAGTTTTTCGAGCTGAGTGCTGCGAACCGCTTCGTTGAGCGGGATCTTCTCTTCCAGCACTTCGCTCAAGCCCTGACCGCGTGGCCAGCCGAAGATACGATGCAGATGACCGCGACGCAGATCCGCATCCACGAGCAGGACGCGTAAATTACCCTGCGCAAAAAGGTAGGCAAGATTACTGGCGGCAAAGGTCTTGCCTTCGCTCGGCCCCAGACTCGCGATGCAGATTATGCGAGGTCCGGTCTTGGGCAGTATCAGTTGTATGCCCATGCGCAGGCTGCGCAACCCTTCCAGAATCTGATCGCCTTGTTCGTCGACCGCGAGCAGACGCGCAACGCCAGGTTCGACGAGGCCGCGGGAGCGATCGAGCCGGCGCTGACGATGGGAGTGTGCAAGCACTGCATAGACGGGCAATTGCAGACGTTCCTCGAGTACTTCGGGGTCCTCGATGCCGCGGCGCAAGGCACGGCGGGCAAAGGCGGCCAGCACACCAAGCATTAGGCCGAGCAGCAGGCTGATCGCGATGTCGAGTCCCTTCTTCGGGGCCACCGGCACCGAGGGAACGACCGCCGGATCCACAATGACGATATCGCCCACGGTGCCGGCTTTGGCTACGCGGAGCTGCTGGCCCTGGTTGAGCATGGCCTCGTAGAGCCCCTTGGCGACATTCACATTTTCCTGCAGACGCACGAGCGTCTGCTCGTCCTTGGGGAGTTTGGTGACGCTGGCGAGAAGCTTCGCGCGCTGGCCCTTGAATGCCTGTAACTGGCTCTGGAGCGCAGCAAGCCTGGGGTTGCGCGGGCCAAGCGCGGATTTCGCTTCCGCAAACTGGGCCTGGAGCGGGCTGATCTGCCGCTCCAGCGCGGAGGTCTGTGTAACGAGGTACTGCGTGTTCTGGGAGAGCGCGAGCATCTGGTGCTTGCTCAGAAAGTCCGCGAGCTTCTGCTGCGCGGCCTCGAGGCGCGATCCGAGATCGGGGAGCTGGGCATTTAAAAACCGGAGCTGGTCTGCCGCCTGCGCCGAGTTTTGACGCACATTCTGCCGCACGTTGGTCTTCGCAATTGCGTTTAGTTCAGCCGCCAGAGCAAACGGGGAAGTGCCGCGCATCGAAACCCTGACGATGCCCGTCTGCCTCCCGATTTCCGCGATGTCAAGACGCTGGAGAAGCGCCGCCACCACCTGACCCATGGGGGTATCCGTGATGGCAACGTGCTTGCCGGCAGGCAAGTCGAGCACATCCACCTTGATGTTCACGAGCCCTGCCCCACCCGAGGTGTCCACGCGCCCTGCGGCCGGCACGCCGACTCGCCCCTGGAGTACTGCATTCCCGTCCGGGTCAAGAAGTCGATAGGCGCCGCCGCCACGCGAAACCAACGTGAACGCCTGGCCCTTGAGCGCGCGCGGTACCTGGAACACCAATACCTTCGCAAACCGCTTGCCGTGCGATGAGAAAAGCGAACCGATGAGCGGAAGACCGCCACCGCCGATCTTGATATTCAAATGCAGCTTTCCGATGACCGGCACCAACACGGCGCGGGTCTGCAGTAGCTGGATTTCGGTGTCGGTCGGGATCGAGGTACCCTGCATGAGCGAGGAGAGTGCCTCCAACCCGAAGAGGCCACCCGCCTTTCGCTGCTGCAGGACCTGGAGCTTGGTATCGGCCTCGTACACCGGCGTCTTCAGAAACGAATAGGCGATGCCGAGCGCGAGCACGGCGGCCGTGATGCCGGCGATGAGCCAGCGCGATTCGCTCAAGACCCCGAGCAGGCGCGCCAGATCGTTGCCGCCGTTCTCCGGTTCGGACAATGGGACCTGCTCGCGTTGTGGCAGGGTCGGTTCGCTCATGGGTGTATCAGTACCTTGGTCTCGTACAGGGCCTGCACGGTGGGGAGTATCTGCGAGATGACGCGGTTCCAGGCGCTCAGCGGCGAGGTGGCGACAAACACCACGTCCTGCGGGCGGAGCGGGAACCGGGTGGCGAGCAGCATCGCCAGCGGCGAGCGCGCATTGAGCCAGAAGACTTCGGGCTTCCGGTAGCCGCCGCGGAAGACGAAGATGCGCGCGGGGTTGGCCGTCCTGAGGTTGATACCCCCGGCATCGCCCAGCACCTGGGCAAGGTTAAGCCGCCCGGCGTCGAGGGCATAGTTGCCGGGGTTGCGGACCTCTCCGATGAGGTGGACCTGGTCGAAGGCGTTGTCGGGGACATCGACAATGTCGCCGGGGCGGAGCAGGCGGTTCTGGCGCTGGTCACCATCCGCGAAGAAGGCGCGCAGGTTGAGGACTTCGCGGCGCCCGGCGTGGATGTACACCACCTGGGCGAGGTTCGCTACCGAACGCGGGATAACGTTGCCCCGAACGAAGGCGTTGGGGAGCGTACGCAGCACCCCGCCCGCGGCCTGAATCGCCTGGGCGACGGTGATCGGCGCGGTGGTGATGGGGTACAGCCCCGGCTTTCTCACCACGCCCGAGAGTTGGTAGAACTGGCTGTGGAAGCCGACCACATTGACGTTAACCTGGGGGGTTTTGAGGTAGGCCTTGAGCGCCTTACCAAGGCGCGCGCGGATTTCGGTGGTGGTGAGCCCAGTGACCGCAACGGCACCGACGTAGGGGAAGAAGATTTTGCCGTTGCTGTGCACGGTGAAGGCCACGCCGGAGGTCCCCAGCCGGGAACCGGTGGCGGCGGGGGCGACACCAAGCTTGGTGCTGAGGGACAGGCCGCCGGCCCCGGAGGAGGCGAAGGCGGGGTCGCCCCAGAGCATGATGCGCA
>VAOZ01080918.1_pt1 | contig 12234 bp, 9 predicted proteins | sample 3394041 | NCBI WGS metagenome assembly VAOZ01 (sample SAMN08290431, study PRJNA428436) | hydrothermal vent metagenome | isolation source: Deep-sea hydrothermal vent chimney | place: Indian Ocean: Southwest Indian Ridge
CCAGGCTTGTTCATGTACCGCGATTAGTTTGTCTGGAAATTGGTAGGTTTATACGCATAATAAAAGTTGCACCTTTGCCAGGTTTACTTTCGACACTGATTTCACCTTCCATCAGGGTAACCAGCTTTTTACAAATTGCCAGTCCCAATCCGGTACCACCAAATTTTCGAGTGGTAGATGGATCCGCCTGGGAAAAAGAGTTAAACAGCATAGCCTGGTTTTTTGAACTGATGCCAATACCGGTATCCCTGATCTTGAAAATTAATTGGGCATGATTGCTCTCTAGCGGATCCGAGCCGGTGCCTGGTAGGCAACTTATATCCAGCAATACATGGCCATATTTTGTGAATTTAATGGCGTTGTTGACAAGGTTAATCAGAATTTGGCGGATGCGCCCAGCATCGCCAATCAGGTACCGAGGACAGCTAGGCGCATAATGAAAGATTAACTCCAGACCCTTTTCCTCCGCTTTGATCCTTAGCAAGCGTATTACTTCAAAAGCCGTTTGTTTGAGATTAAAGTCAAGGAGTTCAAGTGCCATCTTCCTGGCGTCCATTTTGGAGAAGTCAAGAATGTCGTTAATAATAGTTAACAGAGAATTCCCAGAGCGAGTGATAATTTGCAGATATTCATGTTGATTCTTGTTTAGGTTGCTATTGCTCAGCAACTGGGCCATACCGAGTATGCCATTCAGGGGGGTTCGTATTTCATGACTCATGATCGAGAGAAATTCTGATTTTGCTCTGGCCGCCGCTTCGGCAGCATCACGGGCAGTACTCAGTTCCTGCGCCTGGTGTTCAAGTTGTAATTGTTTTTCCTTTAATTCGGATATATCCAGAAAACTGCCGACGTAATGCGTGACATTGTCCTCATCGTCCTTGACGGCGGTGATGGATGCCCATTGGGGAAATATCTCACCGTTTTTGCGCCGGTCCCATATTTCAGATGACCATTGATCTGTGCGTATGAGACTATCCCACATCTCTGTGTAGAAGTCGGGTGTATGATGTCCCGATTGGAGAAGACGGGGGTTTTGGCCGATCAACTCATCCTCCTCATAGCCGGTAATGCGGGTAAAAGCCTGGTTGACCCGCAGAATTGTTGCCCCCGGATCGGTGATAATAATACCTTCCCGAGTATTAAGGGCTATGGCGGCGATACGTAGTTCAGCTTCGATACGTTTTCGTTCGCTGATGTCCCTAACCAGACAGCTGAACAATTGCTTGCCGCCGGCATCAATTTCACTGACTCTTATTCCAATAGTTATGATTGAGCCATCTTTCTTCAAGCCCGTCATTTCAGATGCCTGGCCGAGTATGTGAGTCTCACCGGTATCATGGTAGCTTGATAGAGGGTCATCACAGGTGTCGGCACAGGGTTCCGGTATGAGCATTTTTATATTTTCATTCAGGACTTCAGATGCGTCATAACCGAAAGTTTGTTCTGCAGCTGGATTGAATCTCTTAATATCTCCCTTTTTATCAATAATAATGAAGGCGTCGACCATGGTGCTGATAACTGCGCGCTGTTGTGCTTCACTGTATCTGGCATCCGTTAGCGCTTTCTGAAAATCTGCGCAGGACTTCTTAAGTTTAATTCTCATATTTTCAAAAGCGCGGGTCAACTGACCAATTTCATCGTTACCCGCCGCTGGTAACATTTCCTCGTAGTCGCCCTCAGTTAATCTCGTTGCAGCTTTCTTCAAGCGTAACAGGGGATAACGAACGAGATGATTCTGCCAGAAGGCACTGGCCAGGGTAATCATGAAAAAAACGACAATAAGAGATTGTTCTATTTGCTGGACACGTTGTAGCTCTTCCTGTCTTTCATTCGCCCAGTCAACCGTCAGTATAATATGGCCAAATGACTTCCCATCAAAGTGGAGATTATCATGAAGTTTAAATATATATTTTCCTGATGCTGGCGCGGCCTTTCTCAGAGGATATAGTTGATGACCCTTTTTGTTATAAACGACGATCTGTTGCCAGTGTGCCTTATGCAGTTTCATTTGCCAGTCCAGAAAAGTATGCATATATGCAAGGTCACCCGATATTTGGGTCCGTGTGAGTTCAGGTTCCAGCATTTTTATCAGCAATTCGTGTTTTTCTTTATAGTGTCTGTATTCACTCTCAAGATAAATATCCACCCAGTAATAATGTACAAACAGGATGAAAGCTATTAGTCCTATTGTTAATGGCATTAATAGCTTGAAACGAATACCCATTGTTCTCCCTTAATATTATGCTGAAATAATCAATCCCATATTTAGAAGGGATTGATGATTATCTATACCGGTCTCACCAATTCTTTTCACGGCCATTTTAGCCAGCGGGTTCTCCCCGGATCAGGATTTTATCTCATGCGAATATAGTATGCACTCGCCACTGGAGTGCTATATGTTTTAATTGTTCCATTGGTAAACCGCTTCAGCTTTATTGCCAGATCCAAAATAAGTAAGCGATGTGCATAGTTGTCTAACAAGATAAATGCCACGGCCGCTCAATGCGTTTCCGTGATTTTCGTAACTGGTAAAATATTCGTGATTAAATCCTGGGCCACTATCTTCTATGATTATTTTGAACAGACCGCCCGTGCCATGAAATTGCATTTGCACTATAATACGAATGCGGGCCTTATCTATAGTATTGAGCCGTTGTTCGCGCTCAGAAAAATATTTTTCAAAACCTTTTGCATTCGATTTTAACGAAGAGTCCAGATTTAGGATTCCATGATCCAGAGAATTTGTATAGAGTTCGCTTAAAATAACAAACAGATCTTGATGGGGGATATCGATATTGGATAACTGGTTTATATGATTAATCATGAGGGGGACGGGATCGACATTTTTCAGACAATAGCCGTTGAAAATCAGATTTATTTCGGAAGAAGTGTCTGTAATATCATCTGCTCTTTCTGAATAGTCTCTTACACTCTGTTCTTTATTCTTTATCGCATGCATTACCTGTTGCGTATTCCATGATGGAATGTTTTCGGAGACGCAGGGAATTTCCACCAGGCTGATATCATCTATTTGTAGACTGCCCTGGCAAAATGAATCAAAAGCATGCACGACGTCATCGAAATATGCATGGGTATCGTCTTTTCGTCTAGCTGAAAGAAGAACCTGTTCGAAGCGCTGCTCGCCGAATTGTTCGCCCCGAGTATTTGTGGCCTCAAGAACGCCATCGCTGGACAGCAAGATCCTGTCACCGTATTCTATGTCACGGTTTTCGGATATATTGGAAAAATCAAATTCCGGATCGATTCCCAACGGTATTCCACGTGAAGGGATACGAGTCTTGATTGTTTCTCGTTTCTTGTCCAGCAGCAAGATATCAGGCATACCACAATTGCATACGCTAATGTATTCCAGATTGTGACTTATGCACACATATTGGACGGCCATGAACATATTTGTGGGTAAAAGCTGACTTAGTTTCTTGTTAATACTGTTTAGAATTTCATCGATCCTGTATCCCTTAGCGCTCATTGCGTGGAATACTTCAGATACAGGCAGGGCGCCAAGTGCAGCGGACAATCCATGCCCAGTGAAATCGGCTAGAAGGATATGAAGATCCCTGGACGGGCTGAAATCGGTTAATAATATGTCACCGCTGAAGAGTTCGGCAGGACGTAGCAAGGTATGGATATGCTCAATATTGGTGTTACCCCTGGTTATAACATAGGTAAATATGTGCTCGGCGATTTGTTGCTCACGGTATATTTCATTGTGTAATGCGGCGATTTCCCTATGAACATTACGTATGCGTTCCATGGAATGGATTTTGGCCTGCAACTGAATGATATTGATAGGTTTGCTGAGAAAATCATCGCCACCCGCTTCAGTGCAGCGTGTGATGGTGTTACTGTCCGTCATGGCGGTAAGAAAAATAATAGGAACAAATTCTCCGTTAGCCATGGCTTTGATTTGTCTGGATGATTCCAGGCCGTCCATAACCGGCATCATAACATCCATGAAAATGATGTCTGGTTGTTGTTCTATATAACGTTCAATTGCCTGTTCGCCGTTCTCAGCCTCTATGGTTTCATAGCCGGCAATGCTCAGAAATTCACTTAATAGAAATCGGTTGGTGATGTCATCATCAACCACAAGCGCCTTTCCCCGACGAATTGAGCGGGTCGAGGTTTCCTGGATGGCTTTCTGTGGGAAGTCCGTCATGTATGATTTCCGTACCTTAATGAATATCGAATTGCTGACTGAAATTTGCCATATCGAGTATTTTTTTTATTCCCTCAGACGGTTGCTGTAGGATAACTTTGCTATTGCAACTATCTGCGTGCTCCTTCAGTAACAGCAACATGCCAAGTGCGGAACTATCCATGTATTCAGTACTGGATAGCCCAACCTGAAACAGAAGGCCGGGGGTGCAATGGTTCTTATAGGCCTCCCGGAATTCTTTTTGATGAGTGAAATCGAAACGGCCCTCAACTCTGATGGTGATAGTTTTTTCATCGTTGGATACTTGCGTTGTTACTGACATATCATTCTCCTTTCTACCTTTAAAATAATCTAAATAACTGATCCGAATTCCTCTCCGGGTAAAAACTGTTCGCCCTGAGTATGTCGAAGGGTGAATGGTATTAAGATTGGTATTTCAGGTTTTATATTCATGGTTCGACAAGCTCACCACGAACGTAAAATCTGATAATGAACAGGAATTCGGAACAGTTATTGAATAAAATAACGCAATATATTCGAACTGCTCCTATGTCTTCCTGTCAGAACATCTCAACTTCGCCTTCATCCATAGATTCCTGTAGTACGGCCTTCTCGCCTTCTTTCTCCCAGTAATCAGACATCTCGCGTATAATATTTTCCATATGATAAAGCGTGTTCACCATATTCTGTTCGGACGCCCCGGAATTTAGAGCATGTTCGAGTTTTTTACTCAACTCGATAAAATGATTAATATAGTTATCTGAAGCATCCAGAGTCTGTCTGCTGATGTCCTCAAACTGAAGGCAGCGAACAGCTTTTCCGACAGCCTGGTTTATCTGTGCCACCACAGAGGAAATATCTCCAACCTTGGCCGAGAAAAACTCATTCATTGAGGTGATATTCTTCAGCAAGTTATTTACTCGCTCCTTTGCAGTCATGGTCTCATTCATATCTCGGGAAGCCATCTTGCTAACGGTTTCACGGACACGTTCAATAACTTCTTTTGAGTCATTAATCTGATCCCGAATCTGTTCGTTAAATGCTGTAGAGCGAACAGAGAGGCTTCGCACTTCATCCGCTACCACAGCGAATCCTCGCCCCGCATCACCCGCTCGGGCCGCTTCTATGGCCGCATTGAGGGCCAGCAAATTGGTTTGTGCGGCAATAGATTTCACATCTTCCAAAAGGTTAAAAATTCCATCCATTTGTTCAACCATATCATCGATATGGTGTACTGTCGCAACACTCTGCTTGCTAACAGAAATCATTATTTCAATGAAATGCTCCATCATTTCGCTGACTTCCTCTGCAAATTGTCGAATATTTATACCGCTATCATTTTCGGTTCCCGTTTGTGAAGAATGTTCGATAATGTCATCAACCAGTTTATTCTGTTGATTTGAGAGGGTCTGAAGATTGATAAAACTTTCTCCGAGCTCCCCGATCGCTTGCTCGATAAAATCACGAACACGCTTGGTTTCATTGCTTGCATTGCCCAGTTCTTTTTCGGCTATCCTTGAAATATTGTTGAACATATTTTGGAAATCTTGATAGACATTATGATTTCCGTGTGCATTTGAGATATTAATCTCGCTTTGCGATGAAGTATTAACAGAATTATCGCTTTTAATGCCGCGCAAACAGAATACAAGAATCGTGGCTTCAATTATCCAACGTATGATCGGGTATTCGACAATGGCATATGAGTTTGCAAGTTCTGCTATCAACAGGAGGCAGATTAAAAATATAAACCAGATCTTTTTCCTGATATTCATTTTGTATATTGTCCTTAAGGTTTCGTATTATTACATTTAATCTGTGTCGACCAATATATTGATGTTCAGCGCCCTGGATGCTTCATCAACTATCTCCGAGCGCGAGTTCCAACGTAGATGTTTACCTGATATTTTTGCCTGTGTGCTAAATGCATAAAGAAGCTGAATAGCAGACGTATCAATAGATTCAATTCCGCCCGCTTCTAACTCTATGCAAGTTTGTTCAAGACTTAGAAAAGAAGACATCTGTTTATACACGTCCTCCACTGCGGAAATGGAAAAACGTGAAGGAAAACACAATACCTCCCGTTCGTGGTCAGCTTTTATTTCCGGCTGTTGCTCCTCGGGTTTTATATCCTGAGACTTCGGAATTTCATCTTCGACCCCGGAAATTCCAACATCTTCAAAAGGATCATGTCCAAGTCGGGTAGTTTTATTCGTCTTTCTTTTTATCGTAGTATTTTTAGTCATGGTAGGTTCTCTCCAGTAAAAGATCATCAACCAGCGATCGGTATTCTGTTGCTGATTTACTTTCCGGGCGATATTCAAATACGGTTTTCCCAAACCCTGGGCACTCAGCCAGGACAACGGATTCAGATATATCCGTCTTAAGAACTTTGTTTGGAAAATATTTTCTAAGTCTCTTCTTTACTTCCTGAGACAATCGTCTTCTTTTTTGGAATCGGCTTAACACCACCCACTGAATAAGTCTTTGTTCAAGTATTGTTTCAAATTTTTTAAGGGTTCTCATCAGATAGGCCAAGCCTTGAAGACCAAGATAATCACCTGTCATGGGGGTGATGATTTCCTTTGATGACAAAATTGCATTCAAGACGAGAAGGCTGGAAGAGGGTGGGCAGTCTATAAGAATAAAATCATATTTTTCAATTTGATTAATAAGCCTGTTTTTAAGCAGTAATCCGCTCGCCGCGCCGTTGCCAGAAAGTTTATCCAGATCTGAGAGGCTATGCGATGCGGGGATAATGCTAAGATTTTCTCGCGTTTGAAGCGTGACAGTATCTAAGGACGTATCGTTTAACAGACTCCTTTCCAGAAGCTTTTTATTTTCCCCCAGTATTCCAAGACTGGCCGTTAGTTGTGCCTGTGGATCAAGATCAATGGCTAACACGTTGAATCCTTTTATAGCAAGCCCGTGAGAAAGATTGGTGGTGAGAGTTGTTTTTCCAACACCGCCTTTCTGGTTCAGGACTGAGATTACTCTGGCTCGTGACATATGAGCTTTTCCTTTTCAAAGTAGTATTTATATTCCGGCTTTTTTATACTGTTCATCGTGTCTATTGTTTTTGTTTATCGGGATGGAATTTTTTTTCTTGAAAATAAATATAGACATAAATTATGTGGCACTATGGAATGGATGATTTGGCAATTTAATATTTGCAGTGAAAGATAAACAAAGACCGTTTTAGTTATATGTATTTTTGACTTGTTATATTGAAGATTAGGGATAAGACGATAAATGCTTATGAATAATTTTTCTTTTTGTTAAAGAAAAATATTTCGCGGTCGATTAGTTTTCACGAGCATGGTTGGATGGTACTGGAAGCATAATTAAAGTAATGATTTTAATAGAATGAACGGGCTACTAAGAATTTGGATTTTGTTCCTTTCAGGAGGAAGCAATGGCGAAAATACTGGCGGTTGATGATTCAGCGTCAATGAGGCAGATGGTGAGTTTCACGTTGAAAGGAAACGGGCACGATGTGACTGAAGCAGTAGACGGTGTGGACGCGCTTGGAAAAGCGAAATCCGGAAAATTCGATCTGGTCTTGTCGGATGTCAATATGCCGAATATGGATGGGATTAGCCTGGTGAAGGAATTGAGAAAACTTCCCGCATTCAAGTTTACGCCAATTTTGATGTTGACAACTGAAAGTACAGGCGGAAAAAAGCAGGAAGGAAAATCAGCAGGTGCAACAGGATGGATCGTTAAACCTTTTAATCCGGAACAATTATTGGCTTCAATAAATAAGGTACTTGGATAAGAATATGGCTATTGACATGTCCCAGTTTCTCGGAACCTTCTATGAAGAAAGTTTTGAAGGTCTTGAGGTTATGGAAACAGAACTTCTGAATCTTGACTCCGGTACGGCTGACAGTGAGATCATTAACACCATATTTCGCGCCGCTCACTCAATAAAAGGTGGGAGTGGTACGTTCGGGCTGAATGATGTCGCGAATTTTACACATGTAATGGAGACCTTGCTGGATGAGATGCGTGACGGCAGGCGCGAAGTTACACAGGAAGCTGTCAATCTTCTGCTAGGCTCTGTTGATGTTTTGAGAGATATGCTTTCTTCGCTGCGAGCAGGGGAAGATCTTGATATAGAACGTGTTGCTGATATGAAAAAAAAGCTAGACTTTCTATTAGAAGCTTCAGATGGTGTGGGCCAAACCTCTCCAGAAAAGGCTGTAGATGAGATCTGTGATACAGATGGGGATGAGTGGAAAATTATATTCAGACCTTTTCCTGCCATGTTACAGACGGGGAATGATCCTGTCCGCATATTCAAAGAGCTGGAATCATTAGGCCGCATTGAGGTCGTGTCGGATATTTCTAAATTACCTTCATTTGAGCAGCTTGTTCCGGAAGATTGCCATATTTCATGGGAGATTAATCTGAAGGGGAATGCGAGCAGGGATGAGATTGATGAGGTTTTTTCCTGGGTGGAGGGTGACTGCGAGCTAGAGATCATCGCCGCCAATTCAGGCGTCAAAGACGATGAAAAAGAAAATAAAAATGTAGCGGCTTCGTTACCTGCAAGTTCGGGAAAGCCTGAGAAACATAGGAAGTCAAAAACATCGGATTCCGGCTCCATCCGTGTTTCCATTGACAAAATAGATGATCTTATAAACATGATGGGGGAGTTGGTTATTACCCAATCAATGCTCAGTGAATTGGGGGGGGTTGAAGAATTTGCAACCAGTCATGTCGAAAAGCTCCAGGATGGATTGGTGCAGTTGGAACGTAATACACGCGAGATGCAGGAAAATATTATGCGTATCCGAATGTTACCTATCAGTTTTGTATTTCAGCGTTTCCCGCGTCTTGTTCATGATTTGAGTGAGAAACTGAATAAAAAAATTGAGTTGGTAATGTCTGGTGAACAGACCGAACTCGATAAGACTGTAATGGAAAAAATTGGTGACCCGCTTGTTCATCTCGTGCGCAACTCTATCGATCATGGTATTGAATCGCCCGAGAAAAGAAAATTATCGGGCAAAAATGAATCAGGCATGATAAAGCTTAACGCCTTTCATGAAGGTGGAAATATTGTAATTGAAATTATTGATGATGGTGCTGGCCTGGATCGCGATAAAATTAGAGCTAAGGCTGTTCAGAACAATATCATTAATGAAGATGAAGTACTGACAGATGAACGGGTTTATGAACTTATTTTCAGCCCTGGGCTTTCGACCGCAGATGAAGTTAGTGATGTCTCAGGACGTGGGGTTGGCATGGATGTGGTTCGACGAAATATACGCGATCTAGGGGGGACAGTTGAGGTTTCATCGGAAACAAACAAAGGTTCCACATTTACTATACGCTTGCCATTGACTCTGGCGATTATGGATGGTCAGTCAGTGAGTGTCGGTAGCGAAATTTATATTATCCCTCTTGTGTCTATAGTGGAGTCTGTGCAGGTCAGGCCAGATGAAATAAAAGGGGTGGCGGGAAAAGCCAGTCTATACCGCTTGCGGGATGAGTATATTCCGATAGTCAGATTGCATGATGTTTTTTCTGTAGGAACAGAATGCCAGGAACTTGAACAAGGGTTATTGGTCGTGGTTGAAGGGGAAGGAATAAAAATAGCCTTGTTTATAGATGATCTTCTTGGCCAGCAACAGGTTGTAATTAAGAGTCTGGAAACACATTACAAGAAAGTAAAAGGTGTATCGGGAGCAACCATTCTCGGTGATGGCACTGTTGCATTAATTATTGATGTGGCGGGTTTGATCAGGCTTTCGCGGACAGAGCTGGATGTCACAAAAGACGTGGTCGATGATGGTTCGGAAATAGCGGCATGAGAGGATAATTATGGATTCAACACAAACACTTTCGACCGAGCAGGTAAATATTGATGTTGGTGATATGACGGATACCGATCAATTTCTTACATTTATGCTGGCGGGTGAAGAATACGGTGTCGACATATTACGTGTGCAGGAAATTAAGGGCTGGGATGCGGCAACAACAATACCTAACACACCGGAATATTTGCGTGGCGTGATCAACCTTCGCGGAACAATAGTGCCTATTATAGATATGCGTATTCGCTTCGGGTTGGAGAAGCTTGACTATGGACCATTGACAGTCGTGATTGTATTAAAGGTCGATAATGAAGAAAAGAGCCGGGTTATCGGAATCGTTGTTGATGGGGTTTCAGATGTTTACAACGTGCCAGAAGATGAAATAAAAGATTCACCGGACTTCGGTAGCGCGGTGGACACTGAGTTCGTCAGGGGCCTGGCGACGATCGACAAGAAGATGGTGATTGTCCTGGATATTGATCAGATGTTCAATTCAGGTGATCTTGAAATAATGGATTCATGCGTTGATGAATAGAACTAATGGAACGAATATTTACCAGGGGGTATCACAATGAAAATTAACCAGCCGGTTACTGCTCATGAAATTATTATGGATGATGGACAGACCATCGTTTCAAAAACTGATCTTAAAGGCAGTCTTATCTATATCAATCAGTATTTTCTGGATATTAGCGGTTTTACCGAACAGGAACTTATTGGCAAAAATCATAATATAGTTCGTCACCCGGATATGCCGTCGGCGGCATTCCAGGATCTTTGGAAGCATATGAAGTCGGGCAGACCCTGGATAGGGATGGTCAAAAATCGTTGTAAAAATGGTGATTACTATTGGGTGGAAGCGCACGTAACGCCAATACGAAAGGATGGAAATATAGTTGAATATATGTCGGTACGCACAAAGCCGAACCGTAATCAGATTGAAGAGGCAGAGAAACTATACCGTGATATTAATGCTGGAAAGGCATCTCTGACTCCTCATGGAAAGATGTTCAGAATGGCTTCGGCGATATCGTCTATTAGATTGAAACAGAAATTTACTCTTCTTATGTTTGTCATTGCACTAATATTCACGCTTCTGGGATTCTCTCTTTACGATAATATAGATCCGGCAAGAGGTTCTCTTATACTTTTAGCCAGTGAACTGGGTGTTGCATTTTTGGTGCTATTTGTATCTCTCTATATCATCTTGAACAAAACCATCCTTAAGCCACTTCGTGACGTCAATCATTATTTCCGAAGAATCACGGGGGGGGTCTTTACTGACCATATAGAAATTCACCGTGGAGATGAAATTGGTGATGTTCTGCGTGACATGAAGTCCATGCAGATAAAGGTGGGTTTTGATATTAATGATGCGCGTGTGCAAGCTGCTATAACTCAGCGTATCAAGGTCGCACTCGATAATGTTTCCACCAATGTCATGGTGGCGGACAATGGGGGTAATATAATCTACGTTAACAAATCGGTTATCGAAATGATGCAGGATGCGGAAGAGGATCTTCGCAGAGATCTTCCTGATTTTACTGCCCAAAAATTACTAAATAGTAATATTGACGGTTTCCACAAACGTCCGGAACACCAGCGTGAAATGCTTGCCCGCCTGAGCCAGACATACAGCACCCAGGTCACCGTTGGTGGACATACATTTGAACTTGTCGCCAATCCAGTCGTTGATGATTCGGGAGAACGCCTGGGAACGTCGGTTGAATGGCAGGATCTGACTCAGCAACTGAATGCTGAACAGCAAGTTGAAACCCTGATAAGCGAAGCTATTGACGGCAAGCTTGACACCCGTCTTGAGACAGCTTCTTTCGATGGATTTATGAAGACTCTAAGTGATGGGATTAATCAATTAATGGACGCTGTGGTGGTACCGCTAAAGGAGATCAAACGCGTGATTGGAAATATGGCTGAAGGCGATCTCAGCCAGACGATGGAAGGTGATTTCCGGGGCGAGTTCGCGGAATTGCGCGATGCGATTAATACATCAATGAGCAACCTGATGAATATGGTGCAGCAGATCCATGGTGCGACTACCAGCATTTCAACAGGCGCCAGTGAAATTGCTAAAGGCAACATGGACCTGAGCCAGCGAACGGAAGAGCAGGCTTCTTCACTGGAAGAAACGGCCTCCAGCATGGAAGAGATGACCTCAACAGTGAAGCAAAATGCGGACAATGCCCGCCAGGCGAATCAGCTTGCCGTAGC
>VAOZ01013469.1_pt1 | contig 12229 bp, 10 predicted proteins | sample 3394041 | NCBI WGS metagenome assembly VAOZ01 (sample SAMN08290431, study PRJNA428436) | hydrothermal vent metagenome | isolation source: Deep-sea hydrothermal vent chimney | place: Indian Ocean: Southwest Indian Ridge
ATAAAATGCACGGGTATTTGGAACAGTTATTTAGCGGCGTTTACTCGTATTTGACCTTGCCCTGTTTCAGTAGCCGGTAGCGCGCCAGATCGGCATCATACTGTTTGCTCAGCTTGATCAGATCCCGCTGTTTTTTACTGATGAAATCGTCGTTGTCCTTTATCTGGCGCATCAGATTTTCCATGTCCGCCGTGAGTATACCCGGTGTTTTCTGACCGCTACGTTCGTAATCGGCGGCGCGCTTCTGCAAGTCGGCCAGATTGTGCTGCAAGCTGCGGGTATTGCTATTGGTGATATCGATGATGCTTTTTATGGCAGCCATTTTATTTTCATGCCCAATGCGTAGATCCCTTTCCGTGGTGTAGGTCTGTAGCAGGATATTATCCTTGCGCTTGCGTTCGGCAATCTGTCGTTGTTTTTTCTGTTCTATTTTTTTGCGGCGGGCAATTTCGGCCAGTTCTGCTTTAGTCTTCGCTGCGGGTAGAATCTTGATGACAATACCTCGCTCGTTCAGAACCTCAATGCGGTGCTGGGAAAATTCAGGGGGCACGTGAGTGCCGCATTCACGTATATTTTCATGGTTCTGCCAGCATCGGATATCGCGTGCGCTGAGGTTGGTGCTGCTCATGATGAGACAACTCAGCATAAAAATACGAATACCGGCAGGCTTTATCTTTTTGCTCATATTTCTGTTGGGCATAACGATTTGTAGATCCAGCCTGGAAAAAAGCTGTCCCGAAAAAACGGTTCTGGATTAAACGGTATTTGAATACCGGGTTCTGTTTGTCGTCTCGTGGGTGGCAAATACCTTCTCCGTTTTTGCCGGGGGTAGTGCGGGCCTGTTGCCGTTGCCCGCACCGATTTTTCCGGGCTTGCTCTTTAGTGTAGCACTTGCCCCCCACAAGCTGAAAAGTGTTGGCTCAAACCCCGTACTGCTTGCGGTAGGCCCGCACGGCTTCCAGTTTTGCCTGCATTTTCGGGTTTTCCTCGAGATAGCGGATCAAGTGTTCGAGCGTAATGATGCTCAGAACCGGAATGTCATACTGCTGTTCCACTTCCTGAATCGCGGACAGGTCCCCAATTCCCTTTTCCTGCCGGTCCAGGGCAATGATGACGCCTGCGGGGGTGGCGTTGGCCTGTTCGATGATCTGCATGGATTCACGGATGGCCGTACCGGCGGTGATCACATCATCGATGATCAGCACCCTGCCGGCCAGTGATGCGCCGACGATATTGCCGCCTTCGCCGTGATCCTTGGCTTCCTTGCGGTTGAAACAGTAGGCCACGTCCTGCTGGTGGTGTTCGGCCAGGGCCACGGTGGTGACGGCTGCCAGGGGGATCCCCTTGTAGGCAGGGCCGAACATGACATCGTATTCAATTTGGCTATCGACAAGGGCTTCGGCGTAAAACTGTCCCAGCCGGGCCAGAGAACGACCGGAGTTGAACAGGCCCGCATTGAAAAAATAGGGGCTGGTACGCCCGGACTTCAGGGTAAACTCGCCGAAGCGCAAAACATTCAGTGACAGGGCAAATTCGATAAAGGCTTTCTGGTAGTGGTGCATAGTGATCTAAGGGTTTGAACGGCAGGGAAGACAAAAGAGTTTCTCAGCAGGTATGATACACGTTTTTTCAAATATCCGGAAAATGGTCATGCGTGTCATTACGGCAAATGTAAATGGTATTCGCGCCGCCGCGAAAAAAGGCTTCTTTGACTGGCTCAAAGAGCAGGATGCCGATGTGGTATGCATCCAGGAAACCAGAGCGCAGGAACATCAGCTTAACGACAGCCGATTCTATCCCGAAGGTTACCACTGCTATTACTTCGATGCCGAGAAAAAGGGCTACAGTGGGGTGGCGATTTACTCACGCACTGAGCCGGATGCCATTACGACTGGCCTGGGCTGGGATCATGTTGATACGGAAGGCCGGTATATCCAGATCGATCTGGGCAAGCTGAGCATTGCCTCCCTGTATCTGCCCTCCGGTTCCTCCAGTGAGCAGCGCCAGGCCAATAAACTGAAGTTCATGGATGACTTGCTTGAGGACCTCAAAGCCATGCGGCGCCAGCGGCGTGAATTTATTATTTGCGGTGATTTCAATATTATACATAAGGAAATTGACATCAAAAACTGGAAAAGCAACCAGAAAAACTCCGGTTGCACCCCGCAGGAACGCGCCTGGCTGGATACATTATTTGATGAGGTAGGCTTTGTTGATGCTTTCAGGGAAGTGAACAAGGGCGCGGATCAGTACACCTGGTGGTCAAATCGCGGTAACGCCCGCGCTAACAACGTCGGTTGGCGCATCGACTACCAGATCATTACGCCAAGCCTGAAAGGCAAGGTTAGGACGGCATCCATTTACAAGGATAAATGGTTCTCCGACCATGCGCCGCTGATTATTGATTATGATGATAGTATTGCAGGATGACGGCTACTATCAGGAATCGTGACTAAATTGATTCGCTAACCAGTCAATCTCTTAAATTCTCGTAACTATTCGGTATAATTTCAGGGAACCTTGTCTGTAAGTTGGCGCTGAGCAACGCGAAGCACCACAGGCATTTCCTTCGGTCGCCAACAGGCGTGGCCTATCCTGTTGGGCTTCGCCATAAAGATCATGGCTCAGCGCCAACCTACATGTGTGACTCCTTTCCTCAAACTAACGTAAGCGGGCCAATGCTTGGCGACCTCGCCCCCGTATGCTGAATAGTTACAAATCCTCAGAATAAGATAGAAATATTTTTCTGGCCGTTATGCCAGAGATCGATGCCCATGTGTTTAAAAATCGCGGTTAAATGTCACGGATATAAAATGTTATATCTTAGTCATATTTCTTTAATGCATTCGACGATGGATACCCCTGTCAGCTGGCTGCAACGGCGCCAGGAATTGAAACTGGCTTCTTTAAACATACACATATCCAATAATTTCAACAAGATAAGGTTCAGACTTGTCGCAGATCAAAACCTCACTTTAATTGCATCCTCACAAAATCATCACGTTTTAGTCATGTTTGTTTAACATAACTGACATAAAATCTTCACATTTTTTGAGCCGGTCAGTGGTGCCGCCTGTTGCAGCATCATACCGATTCAGACTAAAACAGGAGCGAACTGAATGCAGAAACATCTATTAACCGCTGCCCTTGTAGCGGCTTGTGTGAGTATAAACCTTACTGCTGTTGCCGCTGAAAGCGGTAACACTACCGTGGGCGGCAAGGCCTATCTAGATATTACTAATATTAGTAAGAGCAGTGATGGACAAAAGACCGATCCAAGCGGCATAGGTGCCGATGGTAAACGTTTCTATCTGGGTGTTAACCACGTTTTTGACAATATGTTTTCAGCGAATTTAACCACCGACTTTAAATATGACAGTGGTAAAGCACAGGCAACCCAGTTGTATGTTAAAAAAGCATATCTACAAGTTAAATTTTCCGATGCTGCGGTGTTGCGGATTGGTTCTGCCGATTTGCCCTGGGTGCCATTTGCCGAGCACATGTATGGGTATCGCTATGTAGAAAATGTTCTTATCGACAGACTCAAGTTTGGTACCTCTGCCGATTGGGGTTTACACCTGAAAGGCAAGTTGCTTAATAACTCGGTGCAGTACGCCCTCTCCATGGTTAATGGCAATGGCTACAAAAATCCCTCGCGTTCAAAGAGTATGGATATCGAAGGTCGCATCAGTGCAACACCGGTAAAAAATCTCACCCTGGCGGCAGGGTTTTACAGCGGCAAACTGGGTCAGGAAACCCAGGCTATTAGCACCGCTACGAATACAGCGACTCGGGTGAATTTCCTTGCCGATTATCGCTTTAGTATTGTTAATGTCGGTGCTGAGTATTTCAGCGCGGACAATTACACGAAAACAGCAGTAAAAACCGGCCCCAGCGACAAGGCAACAGGTTACTCAGCGTGGGTTACTGTAAAACCGGCGAAAAAAATTGCCGTTTTTGCCCGTTATGATCATGCCCAGCCCAGCAAAGATCTGAATTCAAGCCTCAAGGACACCTACTATAACCTTGGTGTATCTTATCAGGCACGCAAGAATGTGGATCTGGCCTTGGTTTACAAGCACGACAAAGTCGAGAATGGCAGCATTAATACCAGCAATGGCAAAATCGGCGGCGTCAATGAAGGGAAATACGACGAAATCGGTCTGTGGGCGCAGGTTAAGTTTTAATCTTTCCGGGTTTAATTCCCCACTGCTTGCGGCGAAAAACAGTATGGGTAGAGCGAAGAGAACCCCATCAGCATGCATAGCTTAATACCCCCGTCAGCTTGTGGCGGGGTTGTTTATTAGCGAAAAATTGGGTTTTGCCAATTCTAATAAATTTCAGGTTCGCCCTCGGGGCGATGACGAAACCGATTGTAGCCCCACCAGTATTGCGCGGGCCGTCGCAGAATAATTTTTTCCATGTCGCGGTTCATGCAGGCCGCACCGGTTTCCACCTCTTTATCATATAGGCATTTACTGGCCGCTTCGATATGCAGGTGATAGCCGCGGCCGAAAGTCAGGCGCTCGGCGGTTATGACAAAGGCGGCGGCGTTCGTGCGGCTGGCGAGACGGGTGGCAAAGATGGGGGTGTTGGCGGCAATCCCAAAAAAGGGGACATAGACACCGGCGCCCGCGCCAGGATTCTGATCCGGTAGAATGCCGATGGTTTTATTTTCACGCAGGCTTTTCAGCAGCATGGCCAGTCCCTTACGGGTTGAGGGTACCAGTTGAGCGCCAAAGCGTTCGCGCCCATGGCGAATAATGTTATCCAGCGCCCGGTTTTTTTGGGGGCGGTACATGAGCACCATGGGGAAGTGATGTGAGTAGAATTGCCCAATTATTTCCCAGTTGCCCAGGTGTGGGGCGATGAAAATTACCCCCTTGCCTTTCTTCGTTGCCTGCTTGACGGCTTCTAGCCCGTCAACCTTGCGTATCAGTTGAAGCACCTTCTCCTGCTCCCCCAGCCAGAGCCGAGGCGATTCCAGCAGGGTCTTGACGGTTTCAATCAGGCTGCGCATCCACAGCCATTGCCGTTGTAGAAAAGACAGATCTGGCAGGCAGATCCGGACATTGATCCGGGCGCAGTGACGCTGTTTGTTGGGGATGAGGATCAGCAGCAGCCCCAGTGGCCAGGCAGCAAGGTGCAGAACAGGCAGGGGAATACGGGCCAGAATTTTCAGAACACTCAGAATCATTATTACACCGGGTTTATTCTGCACGGGTTTTTGATAGCAAGGGGCTCATAGCCGTCAGCAGGCTTTTGAACAGCGTCTTGTTGTGCTGTTCTTCCTTCGCCAGTAGTTGTTTCATATGTTCGCGCTCGGTGGGCCTATCAAAACAGGCGGGGCAACTGTCGGCAATAACGGGCAATCGGGCTGTATCGGCGAAGGCGCGGGTTTGACGTTCGCGTACATGGATCATAGGGCGGATAATGCGAATGTCCCCTTCACGGTTTTGATAATGGGCTTTCATAGTCCGCAACTGACCGCCGTGAAAGGCGGACATGAGGAAACTTTCGGCCAGATCATCCAGATGCTGCCCCAGGGCCAGCACGTTGTAGCCTTCCCGGCGCAGGCTGCGGTACATGATGCCGCGTTTCATGCGCGAGCAGAAGGAGCAGAAGGAATCATTCTTTAACTGGCTTTCGGCCTGTTCGGCGATAGGCTGGGACTCATAAAAATACGGGATACCCAGATCCGCCAGATAGCTTTTTAAATGTTCGGGGTTAAAGCCCTCGATTTGCGGGTCAACGGTGAGTGCGGCCAGCTCAAAATGAATCGGCGCATGGCGTTGCAGACGGTGCAGGGCATGCAACAGGGTGAGCGAATCCTTGCCGCCGGATAAGCCGAGCACGACCCGATCACCTTCGCGGATCATGTCATGCTCGGCAATGGCGCGACCGATGGGTCGCATCAGCGCCTTGGGCATTTTAATCAGTTTCTGCATGAACGAAGTGTAACGCGAGAAGCACATCACTCAAAGATTAGATGGTATTGCGGGTTTCATCGGTAATGCGCCCTATGGTGCGGACACTTTAAAATAGCAAGATCACCGCTGTTCCGCTAACCTCCTTGGGGCATACCGGATCTGGCAACAGCGTGCTAAAATCCAGCGTTTTATGATGACGGCGGCGTGATGAAAACACTCGAACAGGTACTCAAAGAAAGGATTCTGGTTCTCGATGGCGCCATGGGCACCATGATCCAGAGCTACCGGCTAGAAGAGCCGGATTACCGCGGTCAGCGCTTTGCCGACTGGGATAGCGATCTCAAGGGCAATAATGATCTGCTTTCCCTGACCCAGCCGCAGATCATCGCTGATATTCATCGGGCCTATCTTGAGGCCGGGGCCGACATCGTCGAGACCAACACTTTCAATGCCAATTCAGTGTCCATGGCGGATTATCATATGGAATCCCTGGCCTACGAGCTGAACGTCGAATCGGCGCGGTTGGCGCGCGTCGCCTGTGATGAATTTGCCAGCGAAGATCAACCGCGCTTTGTCGCTGGCGTGATTGGTCCAACCAATCGCACCGCCAGCATCTCCCCGGATGTGAACAATCCCGGTTTCCGCAACATCGACTTCGACACGCTGAAAGGATCTTATCTTGAAGCCATTCATGGGTTGGTGGAAGGTGGCAGCGATATCCTGTTGGTGGAGACCATTTTTGACACCTTAAACGCCAAGGCTGCGCTGTTTGCGATTGAAACCTATTTTGCCGAACACGATCTGCATCTGCCGGTGATGATCTCCGGCACGATTACCGATGCCTCCGGGCGCACCCTGTCGGGGCAGACGGTGGAGGCTTTCTGGAATTCATTAAGCCACATCAACCCCATCAGCTTCGGATTCAATTGCGCTCTGGGGGCGAAGGAACTGCGCCAGTATGTCGAGGAGATCGCGGGGCTGGCTAATTGTCACATCAACACCCATCCCAATGCCGGTTTGCCCAATGAGTTTGGCGAATATGATGAAACGCCGGAACAAATGGCGACCGAGATCGAGGAATGGGCGCGCAACGGTTTTCTGAATATCATCGGTGGCTGTTGCGGCACCACCCCGGCCCATATCAAGGCCATCCATGATGCGGTGAGCCAATGCCCGCCGCGGCAGATCCCCGAAATTGAGGTAAAAACCCGGCTCAGTGGTCTGGAGCCCTGCAACATAGGTAAGGACTCACTCTTCGTCAATGTAGGCGAACGCACCAATGTCACCGGCTCGGCGCGCTTCAAACGGCTGGTTCTCGAAGAGGATTATGACGAAGCCCTGAGCGTGGCCCGGGAGCAGGTGGAAAACGGCGCTCAGATCATCGATATCAACATGGACGAAGGCATGCTCGATGGTGAAAAGGCGATGGTGACCTTCCTCAACCTGATCGCCTCAGAGCCGGATATTTCCCGGGTGCCGATCATGATCGATTCCTCCAAGTGGTTCATCATCGAGTCCGGACTCAAATGCATTCAGGGTAAGGGCGTTGTCAATTCCATTTCGCTCAAGGAAGGCGAGGAAAACTTCCTGCGTCAGGCGCGCCTGTGCCGTCAGTACGGCGCGGCGATCATCCTCATGGCCTTCGACGAAGAAGGCCAGGCGGATACCCGCGAGCGCAAGATCGAGATCTGCACCCGCGCCTATCATCTTCTGCGTGAAAAACTGAACTTCCCGCCCGAGGATATTATTTTTGATCCCAACATCTTTGCCGTGGCCACGGGGATCGAGGAACACAATAATTACGGCGTGGATTTCATCGAAGCCACGCGCACGATTAAACAGGCTCTGCCCCATGCCCTGATCAGTGGTGGGGTGTCTAATGTTTCCTTTTCCTTCCGCGGTAATAACCCGGTGCGTGAAGCCATCCATGCGGTGTTCCTGTATTACGCCATTCAGGCGGGGATGGACATGGGCATCGTTAATGCCGGGCAACTTGCCGTATATGATGATCTGCCGACGGAATTGCGTGAGCGGGTCGAAGACGTGGTGCTCAATCGACGTGAGGACGCCACCGAACGTCTGCTGGAGATTGCCGATCAATATCGCGGCGATGGCAGCACGGGCAAAAAAGTCGAGGATTTAGAATGGCGCAGCCTGCCCGTGGTAAAACGCATCGAACATGCATTGGTCAAGGGCATCGACAGCTTTATCAGTGAGGACACCGAAGAGGCGCGGTTACAGTTCGATCGTCCGATTGAAGTGATCGAAGGCCCGTTGATGGACGGCATGAATACCGTGGGGGATCTGTTTGGCGCAGGTAAAATGTTTCTGCCGCAGGTGGTCAAGTCGGCGCGGGTGATGAAAAAAGCGGTTGCCTGGCTATTGCCCTTCATTGAAGCGGAAAAAGACGGCGGCGGCAGTCGGAGCAATGGCAAAATCCTCATGGCCACGGTCAAGGGCGATGTGCATGACATCGGCAAGAACATCGTGGGCGTGGTTCTCCAGTGTAACAACTTTGAAGTCATCGACATGGGCGTGATGGTGCCGGCCAACAAGATTATAGAGGCCGCAAAAGAACAGAAGGCGGACATCATCGGCCTGAGTGGACTGATTACGCCATCGCTGGATGAAATGGTGCATGTAGCAAAAGAAATGGAGCGTCTGGATTTTGATATTCCCCTGATGATCGGTGGTGCGACCACCTCGAAAGCACATACGGCGGTGAAAATCGAGCAGCACTATCATGAAGCCACGGTCTGGGTGAAAGATGCCTCACGCGCCGTGGGCGTGGCGCAGAATTTGATCAGCGAAGATCTGAAGGACAACTTCGTGAAAAATCTCCGCGAGGAATACGAGATCGTGCGCGCTAACCATGCCGGTCGCAGGGCAAAGACGCACTGGTTGAGTCTGGAGCAGGCGCGTGACAATCGCATCGACATCGACTGGTCGACGTACACACCGCCTGTGCCCAACATTTCCGGCATCCAGATTTTCGATGACATGCCGCTGGCCTTTCTGGTGCCCTATATCGACTGGACCCCTTTCTTCCATACCTGGGAAATGAAAGGCAGTTATCCGAAGATCCTCGACGATCCGGAAAAGGGCGTGGAAGCGAAAAAATTGCTGGCCGATGCCCAGGCCATGCTGGCACGCATCGTCGATGAGCGCTGGCTCCAGGCGTGCGCAGTCGTGGGGCTGTTCCCGGCCAACAGCATTAACGAGGACATCCAAGTCTACACCGACGAGGCTCGGAAAAAGGTGCGCATGACCCTGCACCACCTGCGTCAACAGACCGAAAAGCCGCCGGGCAAGCCGAACTACTGTCTGGCCGATTTTATTGCGCCGAAGGAGTCAGGTAAAAACGATGTTGTCGGCGCCTTTGTGGTCACGGCCGGGCTAGGTATCGATGAACACGTTAAACGCTTTGAAGCCGATCACGATGACTACCAGGCGATCATGATCAAGGCGCTGGCGGACCGGCTGGCGGAAGCCTTTGCCGAACACATGCATGATCGCATGCGCCATGTGAACTGGGGAATTGAAGCGGGACGCTGGTCACCTTCAGGAGGACAGAGTAAGGATTTTGACAGCCAGAAGTTAATTCAGGAAGACTACACCGCCATCCGCCCGGCACCAGGTTATCCGGCCTGTCCGGATCACACCGAAAAATCTTTGCTCTGGCAACTACTGGACGCGAAAAATAACGCTGGCGTTGAGTTGACAGAAAGTCACGCCATGTGGCCGGCCGCCTCGGTCAGCGGCTGGTATTTCAGTCACCCGGAGTCACGTTATTTTGCCGTCGGCAAAATCAACCGCGATCAGGTGCAGGACTATGCCCGGCGCAAAGAGATGAGTATTGAAGAAGTGGAACGCTGGCTCGCGCCCAATCTGGGCTACGAGCCGGATTGAGGCGGTTATGCGTTGGCGGTAAAAATGGATGGGTTTCACTTCGTTCTACCCATCCTGCGAAAGCTCAAAAAAGAGTAGGATGGGTAGAACGAAGTGAAACCCATCAAGTCCATTTGGCTTTATTCAACCGTCACTTTGGCATTTTCAACAATCACGTCATAAATATAGCCGTAGCCAAAATCCCTGTTCAGGCCGAGGATGCCCTGTACCAGAATGATCTCGCCTTTTTTTGCTGTGTCTTTCGTGGTTACGGTCAGATCGGTGCCCGTGCTGCTATCCTTGATATGAATCCAGTTTTTTCCCAGTATGGACGCGGTGAATTTCACCACCTTGCCGCGCACCTTGACCGGTTTATTCGCCAGTGATTCTTTTTGGGCAATGATCTCAGCTATGCTTTGCCCGCCTCTGGCTTTGCGGATATCAGGCACCGGTGTTGCCGTGTGATCGCCAGGCCTGCTGTGAGGTTTGGGCATAGTGGGTTTAGCTACAGTTCCCTTGTCCGTGAGAAAGGCATCGACAAAATAGAGAAGATTGAAATTCCGTTTTAGTGACTTGCTGTGAAAGTTTTTCATCGGCATACCGCTGTCGAAAGCAATCATATCGCCTTTTTTAAACACAGTGCTGGGCCCTGCTGCCCAGAGTTTCTGGCTGCCGGTATCGACCTGTACATAGGTATAACCGGCTGCTTCAATCACATCGACCACCTTGCCGTGAATCTGTCCCGGTTTGGGAATGGCTTCGTGGTTATGCCTGGCTGTTGCCACAACTGCTGCCGAGGGCGTGGTTGCTGTTTTTTTAGCCGTCCGGTCGGAATCCTGGCGCTGGCAGCCCTGCAGGAAAAGCAGGCTTGCGATTAAAAAGGACAAGGAGTAAACAGGGGTATGTCGGATCATTGCAGGCTCTCCGGTAAAGGGTGACAGATTAATATAGCCCGGAATAGCCGGGAAGGGTACGGGCGTGAGTTCTTCATGGGGTCTTCGGATAACCTGTCTTCATGCCATTCAATCAGAGGCATCTTGTTACTCATGGTTATATTTTATCTGGATTTATTTGGCGTGCATAATAAATGGATTGCAGGTACGCAAAACGGATATTAATCCGCTTTTTCTTTCAGGGTATGTAGAATTTTTTCAGCAATACTCCTGTTCGGTTGACCGACGGCAATGACCCTGTTATCAACGACCAATGCAGGCAGGGTGCGTAGCGCCAGCATCGTAACCAACGCCTGACCCTCGTCGGTCTCTGAGTTGGCGACCTGTAGTGACAGGCCCATTTCTTCGCAGGTCGTTCGCCACACGTATTCGGTGGTCTGAGACGTTTCTGTCTGTCCCTTGATAATAAGTTGTATGTTCACATGCGTCCTTTGTAGGTATCAATAGCTTGTCTGGTAGTAATTATCTAACCGTATTTTTATTTGAATACATGAAAGCTGTCGTTGACTCATATCAACTGTATCGGGTTTTATGGGTGTTCAGAACTTTAAGTTCTATTCGGTTGCTTTTAGCCGTAGTTTCACTGATATTGCGTCTTGTAAAAATAGGGTCTGAACCAATGGGTGCTATAATTTTTTTGAACATAAGGCCTGCCGATGGATCTAAGAACACATTCTTATTGGGGATTATAGTATGAAGTCGGAAAAGATGCTGGCGCCATTACTAAGAGGTGTTTACCTGTTTGAGATGCTGGATGACAGGCAGATGACGGAAATACTGCAATCATCGGCCTGGATCAATCTGGCCAGCAAAGAAACACTGTTCGAGGCCGAACAGCCGGCGCAACGTTTTTATCTGCTGATATCCGGGCAGGTTAAATTGTACTGTATTTCGGCTGACGGGGATGAAAAAGTGATGGAAATTATCCATCCTTCGCAGACCTTTGCCGAAGCTATCATGTTTATGCACAAACATGCTTACCCGTTAAGTGCTGAAGCTATCAAAAAAAGCGAGCTAATCAGTTTCAGCATGCAAACGTTCAAGGAAGTGCTGGAGCAATCCACTGAAACCTGTTTTCGTCTGATGGCCGTCATGAGCCAGCAGCTGCACGCACGGATTTATGAAATCAACAACCTTACTTTGCACAATGCCACCTATCGATTGGTGGTCTTCCTGCTGGATCAACTGCCCCCTGGGGTGCTTGAGCTATCCCGGATTCATTTGACTACCCCCAAAAGCGTAGTGGCATCCCGGCTGTCGATTCAGCCGGAGACCTTTTCGCGCATCCTTACACGTCTCTCCCGCACTGGCTTAATTGAAGTGAATGGCAATGATATTATGCTGCTGGATGTCGAGGGATTGCGGACACTTCTTAATGAGCGTTCGTCCTGAGCCTGTCGAAGGAAGCCTGTCGAAGGAAGCCTGTCGAAGGAAGCCTGTCGAAGGAAGCCTGTCGAA
>VAOZ01004489.1_pt1 | contig 12202 bp, 6 predicted proteins | sample 3394041 | NCBI WGS metagenome assembly VAOZ01 (sample SAMN08290431, study PRJNA428436) | hydrothermal vent metagenome | isolation source: Deep-sea hydrothermal vent chimney | place: Indian Ocean: Southwest Indian Ridge
CCTTCCTGAATAAGAAACGGCTCATAAACTTCTTCGATGGTACCGGCTTCTTCCCCTACGGCAGTAGCAATGGTAGTAATACCCACCGGGCCGCCTTTGAACTTTTCGATGATGGTGGACAGAATACGGTTGTCCATTTCATCCAGCCCGTATTTATCCACGTTCAGAGCTCCCAGCGCGAATTTTGAGATGTCCATGTCAATATTACCATTACCTTTGATTTGCGCAAAATCGCGTACACGCCGTAACAAAAGGTTGGCAATACGTGGCGTTCCCCGGCTGCGACCGGCAATTTCCATGGCTGCTTCTTTATTTATTTCCACTTTTATGATGGAAGCGGAGCGTTTGACAATGCCCGAAAGTGTGTTGGTATCGTAATAAGAAAGGCGTGAGGTAATGCCAAAACGCGAACGCAACGGCGCTGTAAGCAATCCCGAACGTGTTGTGGCGCCCACCAGCGTAAACGGGTTCAGACTGATTTGAACCGAGCGTGCGTTGGGGCCGGTTTCAATCATAATGTCAATCTTGAAATCTTCCATGGCCGAATAGAGATACTCTTCTACCACAGGGCTGAGCCGGTGAATTTCATCAATGAACAACACATCATTTTCTTCGAGGTTGGTAAGCAGGCCGGCCAGGTCGCCGGGTTTGTCCAGTACAGGTCCGGAAGAGGTGATAATGTTAACCCCCAGCTCATTGGAGATAATGTGTGACAGCGTGGTTTTGCCCAGCCCGGGAGGGCCGTGAAGCAATACATGATCCAGTGCATCGCCGCGTTCTTTGGCTGCCTGGACAAAAATTTTCAGGTTCCCGACCACCTTTGGCTGACCTGCGAAACTTTCGAAGCGTCCGGGACGCAGTACATTCTCCAATTCTTTTTCCACTCTGCTGAGCGACACACCCGTAGGGTCCAGATTTTCATTCATTTTCAGAGATTCTGTGTTTGGTAGCCGGACATTTTTTATCCGGACAAAGATAGCGATAAAGTGTCAATGGTTGCAAGAATGAAAAATGTCACCTTTTGTACGTCTAAATAGTAAATACTCCCCGGTTCGATTATTCCTATCCAAAGGCCGACAAGAAAAATACTTTGGTAATAATGGAAAAAACAGAAAGCCGGAAATAATGTATCCCCCCTTTTGCCAAGATATACCTGTCGTTGGTTTTTATTGTTAAATATTCTTAAATTCAACACTTTATAACATTTTCAAAGCATTAGAAAACCGATGGTGGTATTAACTTTGCAAACCTGTTTTTAAACCAAAAGTTCAAAGCTATGAAAAGGATAATAAATGTTATTTTGTCAGTTTTCCTTTTGTTGGCAGGAATGACTGTGCGCGCGCAAATGGTTCAGCCCGACACGTTGAACAACAGAGCCAACAAACCTCATGTTGAAATAAAAGTCAAAAAAGCGTACGACAAAAACGGAAATATCGTCCGGTACGATTCAACGTATGTGTGGACATACAGCAACCACAATGGGAATATGCATATTAATCCGGACAGCCTATTGAGTAGTTTTTTGCCTTTTTTCAGGGAAAACCTCCCGGATTCACTGTTACAGGTTTTTGGGAATCCCGATATTGACATGAATGATTCGGCTATGATGATGAATTTCTTCAACAATGCTCATTTTTTCGATCAGTGGCAACAAGGACTTTTTCACATGCAGAAAGAAATGAGAACCATGGACTCGCTGCGAATGGAGTTTTTAAAGAGATACCTTCATAAACACAAAAAAATGCTTAAAGAAAGTCCGGGGAAAGCAGGTTTCTATTAACGTTTTATTGTGTTGAAACAAAGATGGTTGTGATGTAAACAAGGCGGTGCTGACTTCTGTCCTGAAACATGCGATGGTATTCTGATAAATTGATATTTTTGTTTCTTAAACTTTAGCCATGAACCATTTGAAATTTAGTTACGACAATGCCCTGAATTTTGTAGGGAAACAAGATATCTTCCACTACCAGAAAGCCATCGACAGCCATTTCCTTGCCATCCGCGAACACACCGGAAAAGGCAACGAGTTTCTGGGCTGGGCAGACCTGCCTATATCCGTAGAGGAAGCTTTGATAACCAAAATTGAAGCGGCAGCAACTCGCTTTCGCGAAAAATCGGAAGTTAGTGTAGTGGTAGGTATTGGCGGCTCATACCTCGGTGCGAGAGCGGTAATCGGAGCCCTTTCTCCAGATTTCGACCTGCTGAGAAGGAGAGCCGGAAACCCCGTTATGCTTTTTGCAGGCAACAACATCAGCGAAGATTATCTCACTGAGTTATTGCAGGTATTGGATGAAAAAGATTATACCATTACCGTGATTTCCAAGTCGGGAACGACTACCGAGCCGGCGCTGGCTTTCCGGCTGCTTCGCGAACATATGGAGAGGAAATACGGGAAAGCTGAAACGAAACAACGGATTATCGCCATCACCGACAAGGAAAAAGGCGCGTTAAAACAACTATCCGATAAAGAAGGTTACGAAACTTTTGTCGTCCCGGATGATGTGGGTGGCCGCTATTCAGTGCTTACACCGGTAGGATTACTTCCCATTGCCATTGCCGGTTTTGACATTCGAGCTTTGCTGAAAGGCGCACAAAACATGGATGATTTTTTGGTCACCACCACAAAAATTGATGAAAATCCGGTAGCAACTTATGCTGCCGTTCGTAATGCTTTGTATGCCAAAGGAAAAATTATTGAAATTATGGTAAATTACGAACCACGGCTGTTCTATTTTACCGAATGGTGGAAACAGCTTTACGGCGAAAGCGAAGGCAAAGAGAACAAAGGAATCTTTCCGTCCGGCGTGAGCAATACCACCGACCTGCATTCTATGGGGCAATACATTCAGGAAGGGCTGCGTATTTTGTTCGAGACAGTGCTCTCGGTTGAAAAACCAAAACATAAGCTCCTCATTCCCTCCGATGAGGCCAACTTAGATAAGCTCAATTACATAGCCGGAAAGCGTATCCATGAGGTAAACCGGATGGCCGAGCTGGGTACCACCCTGGCACATGTGGATGGTGGCGTTCCTAACCTGAAAGTGACCATTCCGGAGATTTCGGAAGAGATGATGGGCGAAGTGATCTATTTTTATGAAATGGCTTGTGCTGTAAGCGGTTATATACTTGGCATCAATCCATTTGACCAACCTGGCGTGGAAGCTTACAAACGCAACATGTTTGCTCTACTTGGGAAACCCGGTTTTGAGAAAGAAACCGAGACTATTCGTCGGAGGCTTTAAAAAGCAGGCAAGCCACGCCTCTGTTATTTTTATGAGATATTTGGATTTTAAAAAAAACAATTGACAAGCCTGCAAGGGAAAACCAGGAAACAGGCTATTTTTGCCTGGTTATTTAAAAAAGGATGAAGGATTTGAGAATGCTGTTTTTTGCAATTATCTTTTTGTGTTTCGGAGGGCTGAGTCTTCCCGCACAAACGCTGGCTCCTTCCGGTCAGCTTGGTGGTGAACACAACCTGTATGCCATGAACAAACAGGTGAACCAGTTTGTACACCGTTTCAATATGGAAGAAAGTCCTTCGGGTGCTCCTTTGAAAAAAACCGATAGGCGTTACCACAACAACAAACTGCGTAAAAAATTGCTTCCTTATCTATTCGATCGTCAAAACCCACGTACCTCGGGGAAACTGCAACAATATTTTATTGCAGACGTAACCAATAAAGAACATCCTGTTTTTCTGAATTTTCTGGACAAGAACTGGTATGCCGAGGTCTCTGCCTCTTTTGATAACGATGGTGTGCCGGTTCATCTGATTCTGTTCCTGACACTTGAAAAGGCCGGACTGGGTTCTAAATGGATCATCAGTAATGTTTATGATACCGAATTACACCATCTTTTCCCGGTAGAAAACGAAGCAGGTCACATGAAATATTTCTTACACCCGCAAAGTCATGAACTGGATTTTATGAACCTGAACAAGGCCTTTGACGATCCGAAACATATTGAGTATTACGCTTCTACGGATTATCACCCGGATTACCTGACGCTATTTTTCTATTTAATGAAAACAGGTAAACTAAAGTTTGAACATATCAATTCCGTGAAGTTTCATTTTTTGCAGATACCACACTGGTATTTTGAGCTGAGCTTTTTCAACCGAAACGACAGCAATTCGGGATGGCTCATCTCCAACCTGAAATATGTGTCCAAAAAAGAAAAAGTCCGTCTCATTAATTTCTTCCGCTCATGCTCAACAAAATAAACTTGTTTTTTTGGATAGGACTATTTTCATTTGGTAGTCTCGTAGCTCAGCAAAGTACTGTTAATCTCAGCCCGGACGAGGTGGAAGCCTACAAGACGCAATGCACCCAAATGATAAAATATTTGCAGGGAACGCTGAATTTTTTGGGCGACCCGACCAATCCGCCGGCCGAAAAGGAGATTATCATCAATAACAGTTACCTGAAAATATTTGAAAATGACAAAGTGCAGATTGAAGGGGACCTCGATGCACATCGCGTAGTGCCTATCCACAAAGATGTACAAGCTTATTTGAAAGATGTTGTCTTTTTCTTTAAAAAAGTCACCTTTACCTTTCACATTACAAGCATCGCCCCCATGCTTACCCAAAACGGCCGGATATATTTTAAAGTGACGATGAACCGCAACTTAAAAGGTGTTACCGTTGAAGGAGACTCAATTGATAACAACCAGCTGCGTTATGTGGAGATCAACCTTGACCTGGAGAAAAACAACTTGAAGATTGCCAGTATTTATACCAAAAAACTCAACGATGACATAGAAATACAATACTGGTGGAACCACCTTTCGCCAGCCTGGAAAAACTATTTCGGAAAATCCATTCGGGTATATGACAGCATCCCACTGAACAGAATTATCTCGTTCAGCGACACCAATCTCGTGGTGGAGACCGAGAAGATGATTCCTGCCGATAGTATACAGCCGGACTCAACTCAATCTGCGTCGGACACCACCCATTTGGAGCCTATGCAAGATAGCATGACGGAAGTAGATGATTCCGTCATGGTTGTGCCGGATACCCTGATTATGAGAAATACCGGCTTGATGCTGCAACTTATCCACCATTTGCGAAATGCCCGGGAGGTTGATATTTCAGATAACCTTGATATCGAAAACCTTGCACCGCTGAGCGAAATGGACAACCTGCGCTATTTGAATTGTGCCCACACGCTTGTTGACAATTTGACACCGTTACGCAGCCTCAGCAGACTACAAACACTGGATATCACCGGTTGCCCGGTAGAATCGCTAAATCCGTTGCGTTATGTTTCTGCTATACGTGAAATTGATGCGGCTTATACTTCCATCGGCAAAGTGAAAGTACTGGAGAACCTGAAAAATCTGGAGATGCTGAACCTTGCCCATACACACATTGACAGCCTCCCAGACCTGAGGAATCTGCAAAATTTAAGAACGCTGGAACTGGATGCCACCCCTTTGCAAAGTATTGATTCGCTGGCATCGCTGACACGGCTGACCAACCTGAACATCGCCAAAACCACTGTGAAAGATTTTGCTCCACTCGCCAATCTCACTGCCTTGCAAAGCCTCAACCTTGACAGTACCCTTATCGCCGATCTGCAACCGCTTAGCACGCTCGACTCGCTGTCAGTTTTGCAAATCAACGGCACACGGGTTTCCAACCTGCTTCCCCTCGCACAATTACCGGCCTTGAAATACATTTATTGTGACAATTCAGGTGTCAACAGTAAATCTGCCACTGCTTTTAATAGATTAAATCCTGAAACTCAGGTGATTTATAATTCACAAAAACTGGAAAAATGGTGGAAAGCACTTCCCGAAGTCTGGAAAAATATTTTCATTACTCATGCTAATCTTCGTAAGCCGGTTACCAAAGAGCAACTCCATAAACTTTTATTATTGAAAAAACTGAATGTGAAAGGCAACACGGAAGTTCACACTCTGAGACCGCTCACTATGCTCATTCAATTGAGAGAACTCAATATTTCGGGTACCGGGGTCAGCAATCTGAAACCGTTGAGTACTGTCAGAACCTTGCGACGACTTGACATTAGCCACACACGGGTACATTTACTAACGCCTTTGCAAAAACTTAAAAACCTGAAAACCATCAATATTGAACACACGGCAATACACGATTTACTACCACTCTCCGGAAACAGCAACCTGAGTGTGGTGCTGGCCGACAGTACACAGGTAAAGCAAAAGAATGTGTTTGCATTGGAAAGACATTTGCCTCAGTGCCTGGTTCTGTTCCAGACATCCAGGCTCAAATTATGGTGGAACAATCTTGAAGAGGCCTGGCAGAATGTATTTGCAGAACAAATGGAATTAGATAATACTCCTACGGCTGAACAACTGCAACAGCTGGTAAACCGGAAGCAAATAAATGTCAGCAACCACCTCAACATAGAAAACGTGGAACCGTTAACCATTTTTGTACAGTTGCAAACATTGAAGCTGGACAATACAGGTGTAACAGATATTACTCCCATTACCGGTCTGAAACGGCTTAAACAATTACGTATCAGCAATAGTCCGTTGTGGGATATAACAGGGCTGGCTTCCATGAAGCAATTAGAAAGTCTCAACCTGCAAAATACTTCGGTGGAGGATTTATATCCGCTGCAGGGGTTGCACCAACTGCAAAAGCTGAACATTTCTGGGACACGGGTTAAAAATTTGAAACCGTTGGCAGGGCTGAGCAATTTGCGTGAGCTGGTTATCAACAACACAAGGGTAAACAGCCTGAAATATGTGATGCCCTTGTCGCGGCTGACTTTGTTGCGCTGCGACCACACCTTGCTGAGGGCGAGAAAAGTGCAAAACTTCAAAGAAAAGCATCCCAAGACTAAGGTAATTTTTTATTAGCATCCCCCCGCTTTGGGCGTCCACGCCCAAAGTTCTTTCACTGCGTCCACGCCCAAAGTTCTTTCACTGCGTCCACGCCCAAAGTTTTTCGTATGGTTGTTTTTTGGCATTAAACTCACAAGTATATCTCTTTGTGATAAATCTTTTTTTTATACCTTGCACCCCTAAAAATAATTGTTTAACAACCCATTATTAGATATGCAAAAAATAACGGACAAGATTCTTGCAGTATTGAAAGATTATGGAATTTCCAATGTTGCCGAATTAAACTATAATTTGTCGTACGACAAGTTGTTTGAACACGAAATTAATCCTCATAACGAAGGCTATTCGCAAGGTACGATTACCGACCGTGATGCGGTTGCCGTTGATACGGGAATATTCACAGGTCGCTCGCCCAAAGATAAATATATTGTGGAAGAAGAAACATCAAAACACAATATCTGGTGGCGAAATGAGCTGAGAACTTCGTCCGATAACAAACCCCTTTCAGAAAAAAACTGGGAATATCTTTACGATTTAAGCTCTGCACAACTCTCCGGCAAAAAACTTTATGTGCAAGACGGTTATGCCGGTGCCAACGAAAATACCCGCATTCGTATAAGGGTGATTACCGAAATTGCCTGGATGGCACATTTTGTAAAAAATATGTTTATCAGACCCACCGATGAAGAACTCGAAAATTTTGAACCCGACTTTGTAATGCTGAATGCTTGCCGTGCCACCAATCCCCGCTGGAAAGAAATGGGAATGAACTCGGAGGTTTTCACCGTTTTTAACTTAAAAGAAAAACGAGCTGTTGTAGGCGGTACGTGGTATGGCGGAGAAATAAAAAAAGGTTTTTTTTCCATAATGAACTATTATCTTCCTCTGAAAGGTATTGCTGCAATGCATTGCTCGGCTAATGTGAGTAAAGACATGAAAGATGTAGCCATTTTCTTCGGCCTTTCGGGTACGGGAAAAACAACACTTTCTACCGATCCCAAACGTTTGCTTATCGGCGACGACGAACACGGCTGGGACGACGACGGAATTTTTAATTTTGAGGGCGGATGCTATGCCAAAGTTATCGACTTGAATAAAGAACGTGAACCCGACATTTGGAATGCCATCCGTCGTGATGCCTTGCTCGAAAATGTTGTTATTGATGAAAAAGGGCACATTGACTTTTCAAGTAGTTCGAAAACTCAAAACACAAGAGTTTCCTATCCTATCTACCACATCGAAAACATCGTAAAACCTGTTTCAAAAGCCGGTCATGCCAAAAAAGTAATTTTCCTTACTGCCGATGCTTTCGGAGTGCTCCCTCCCGTGTCTAAATTATCTCACGATCAAACCAAATATCATTTTCTGAGTGGATATACAGCCAAAATTGCCGGCACCGAACGTGGAATTACCGAACCACAACCTTCGTTTTCAGCCTGTTTTGGCGCTGCTTTTTTGCTGCTGCATCCTACTAAATATGCAGAAGAATTAATCCGTAAAATGGAACAGAACAACTCGGAAGCTTATCTCGTTAATACTGGTTGGATTGGTGGTGCTTATGGCGTTGGCAAACGTATTGACCTGCCTGCAACACGCAAAATTATTGATGCTATTCTTGACGGAAGTATCGAAAAAGCTGAATTTGACACAGTGCCCTATTTCAACCTCCGGATTCCCAAAGCACTTAACGGCATTGATAGTAATATTCTCAACCCTCGCAATTTGTGGAAAAACCCTAAAGACTGGGACGAAGCCGCAATAAGTCTTGCTAAAAAGTTTATCGACAACTTTGAGCATTTTGCTGATAACCCGGAAGGCCAGCGCCTCGTTGATGCAGGCCCCCAAATCAATTGACTTTAGGCACTTTTTGTGTGAAAAGTATGAAGATATAATCAGTTCGAACTTTTGCCTTTGCTTTTCTGTCATATTTTTTTCGTCCTTCAAAAAGACAGGCATATCGGCTTTTTATTCATTCGTCTTTATCCCTGCTTTGGGCGTCCACGCCCAAAGTTTCTCCGTATGTAATAATTTCTCCTCATTCTGATTTGCCCGGATACACGGCTTTGTTTTCAGTTTCAGGAGAGGTGCCCAGGCTAATATGTTTATAAAACAAACCGCCAGACAAACTTAACCTGGATAGTTGTGTATTTGGTATCGAACTGATGTTGTTGTGTATCATACCCCTGGTTAACGACAAAATAAAGATTTGTTCCCGGCGTGGGAATCCAGTTGACACGAAAATTCAGGAGCATTTCCTGTTCCTGGTTGTTCCATTGGGCAAACATGGAGCCAAACAAATCGGGGTTGATGGCGAAGTCAACCCGGCTGCCCAACTCATGCACAATAAAATTTCCACCGGGCAAATAGATATGTTGTTGCCGATAGTCGGTGCTAAAACGCAGATGTTTTGATGTTTGCCAGTTTATAGAGCCGGCAAGGACTGTACGGCTTCCATTATAAAAACCACCCCAGTTAGAGAAAAAATTACCATAAACTTTCCGTCCGTCATAAGTAGAAAATTGCAGTTCCCAGTCGGTGAACCAATATTCTCCTTTTGGAACAACAATGTCACCATAAATATTGAAATCTTCGGTAAGGTTCTCCGCTTTCCGCTGGATATTAAATTCAAAATATTCACCACTCCGGGTGATAAAGCCCAAGGGTCTGAACTCCGACCAGAACGACTGCATTTTGTGGGTCACATCATCAACATAATAGTTAAAATCAAACAATTTAAAGATAAATTGCTGTATGAAATGAATCTTTTTGGGGCGCGGTTTAATTCTGAAATCAGCATTATACATTTGATAAGCCTTCCTGCGCTGGAATCCCACCTTCGGATTAAATCCTTCACCCGAACGATCCCAGATAGCTGAGAAATCAATAAAATCGTTGGGATAATCAAAAAACAGCCGGCTGGCGAGACCTGTTTTCTTTGTCCTGTCGGAAGTATAACTTTGTGCAACGGCGCCGCCAAATGATATGTTCTTGTCTCCTTTATAGTGAGAGTCGAAATATGTGAAATCAGCACCATACACGAAGTTCTGATGACCGGGTTCCAGCTTACTCACCGCAATCATACCCACACTTGATTCTTTGAAAATGTCCTGTTTTACCCTGACCACCGAGTAATTGGCTGCCTGCAATGTGTCTTTATTGGCCGTTTCGATACTCATGGCGCCAATGGAGGTGTTTCCGGTTTTCCCCATAACCCTCACCCCGGCAATAATGGGAACAATAGAATTGTCGGGGGCCAGGCCGATACGTCTTGAATAGAAAGGCTGGGTGCTGTGACCCAGGCCGAAGTTGAAATAGTTTTTTCCTTCAAGGAAGAACTCTCTTTTTTCGGGATAGTAAAGCGAAAAACGTGTCAGATTAACCTGCATACGGTCTGATTCCACCTGGGCAAAGTCGGTGTTTATGGTGAGATTCATTTTTATGGTCGGCGTAATCAAATAGTTCACATCACCGCCAATATTCCAGGTAAAGTGTGGCTTCTCCTCTTTATTGATTTGTAGCCCTGTGATACCATAAGGTTTTAGCTCAATGAGTGAAGTTTTACTTTTCCCACGAATTCCGACTAGAAAACCAGCGTTGGAGACCTGCCTGACACTGGAATTGCGCGACCATCCCTGCCAGTCGTCCTGTTCGCGCTTGCGCCGGATGTTTCGTTCAAAGTTGATTCCCCATATCTGCTTCCCGCCCTGGGCAAACCGCAGGGTAGAAAAAGGAATTTCAAACTCGGCAAACCACCCCTGTGCTGTTCGTGTTGTCTTCACGTTCCATACTCCGTTCCAGTCGCTGTTGCTTCGCTGTCCGTTTTGCGAAATCAGCATATCTCCCCGGGCAGCATTGGGATTGGTGATAAACAGGTAGCCGTTGCGCCGGTCGCCGTAAGTGTCAATAATAATTTGAAAATTATCATCGGTACCATAATCAAAATCACGTTTCATTTGGCTGGCGATAATTTTATCCGGATGATTATCGTAGCACCACACTCCCACATAAAGATTTTTGGCATCATACAAAACAGCCACATCGGTACGTTCGGTTGCCGGACGGCCTTCGTGCAGTTCGCGCTGGGTAAAATTGGAGATTTTTCTTGCCTGTTGCCATGCAGGCTCATTCAGCCTGCCATCCAGTTTGATAGGCTGATGTATCGGTAAAGCATGTATTGTGTCGGGCAGGGAATGCTGAGCGAAAGACTGTCCGGCAAAAAACAGAAACAACAGCCCGAAAGATACGATGGCTTTTAACGGAGAAAACATGCTTCCCTAATGGTTTTAGGAAAACAAAATTATAACTTTGGTTGATAAGAGCCTCTATTACAAGCTAATTTATCATTAATCCAGATTATGGACAGAAATTGGGACTACACGGTTATTCCCATCTTTTTCATAAGAAAAGTGGCATTCATGTTTTGGGAAACACCCTCCTTTAAGAGGTAATCAAACTGAAGTTGATGATGTTCTATCTCCACTTCAAAACGCTTGTTGATAACATTTTCGGGAAAATCAGCTGCCAGCTCACCCAGCGCCAGGTCGTGGGTGGCAATAAGGCCGGAAGCCCCCAGCCGGATAAACTGCCGGAGCAGGGCGTTGGAGCCTTTTTGCTTGTCTTTGGAGTTGGTGCCACGCAGTATTTCGTCCAGAATGATGAACAGTTTTTCGCCTTTTTCCAGACGAACGATGATTTCTTTCAGCCTTTTCAGCTCGGCAAAAAAATAAGATTCCCCATCCTGCAGCGAATCGGAAGTTTTAATACCGGTGAAAAGCTGTACCGGAGTAAACACAAAAGTATCGGCCAAAACGGGAGCGCCGGTCATGGCCAGCACGTAATTAATTCCGACCGTTCGCAGGTAAGTGCTTTTCCCGGCCATGTTAGCGCCGGTGATGATATGAAAACGGCTCCAGCCATCAATATCCACAGGGTTGCCTACACATGCCGCCGGGTCAATAAACGGATGTTTCAGATTTTCCCCTTTCACGCGAAAACCTTCGGTGACAATTTCAGGAAACACGGCTCCGGGATGCTGGAAAGCAAATCCTGCAAATGAGCAGAGCTCATCCACCTGTGCCAGCGTTTCCAACCACGGCGAAAGCGTTTGCCCGTATCGTATTTTCCATTTTTCCAACCGAAGACTTTGGCGGATATCCCACAGAAAAAAGATGTTCAGTGGAATCCCAATCAGCATGTTCAGGCGATAGTCGAAAGCTTTGGAAATAACCGATAATTGCCAGACGGCCTTAAAAGCAGAGACCTCTCCTTTGACCAGCGTTTTCACGGAATTCTTCATAATTTTCGAGCGGAATTCTTTTTCTTCTGTTTTCTGAAACAGTGCGGAATACTGCTCCAGCAGGGA
>VAOZ01155268.1_pt1 | contig 12194 bp, 8 predicted proteins | sample 3394041 | NCBI WGS metagenome assembly VAOZ01 (sample SAMN08290431, study PRJNA428436) | hydrothermal vent metagenome | isolation source: Deep-sea hydrothermal vent chimney | place: Indian Ocean: Southwest Indian Ridge
CTGCTTACCCCGATTGCGATGGACAAGGAGCTACGCTTCGCCATCCGCGAGGGTGGCCGTACGGTCGGCGCTGGCGTCGTGACCGAAATTATTAAGTAGGAATCAGCGACGGACGGTGGCGCTCAATCCTGTCACTGCCTATCGCCACCCCTGGAGTTTGAGATATGCGCGAATTATTAAGTCTGGCTTGCGAAGGGTGCAAGCGACGGAACTATACAACGGACAAGAACAAGCGGACAACGACGGAGAAGTTGAAGTTACGCAAGTATTGCCCGTTTTGCCGTAAGCACACCCTGCACAAGGAATCGAAAGTTTGACCTGCGTCTGTAGGCGATACAGATCGGGAATTCAGAGTGAAGGCCAGTAGCTCAACTGGTAGAGCACCGGTCTCCAAAACCGGGGGTTGGGGGTTCGAGTCCCTCCTGGCCTGCCAGTCGGGTGGGTTGTTGTGGCTAGCTTAAGTAGATAAAGAGGAATGCATTAGATGAGCCGTATTGCGGAAGCACAGAAATTTCTACGTGAAGTCCAGGCTGAAGCCAAAAAAGTGGTCTGGCCAGAACGTAAGGAAGCCATGCAGTCCACCTTGATGGTGGTGGTGATGGTGATTTTTGTTGCGTTGTTCATGTGGGCTGTGGACAGCACCCTGAGTTGGCTTGTGCAGAAGGTGATTTAATGGACTGGTATGTGGTGCAAGCGTATTCGAGCTTCGAGGATAAGGTCATTGAACGGCTGACGGAGCGTATCGAGAGGTCAGGTCTGAACGAACAGTTCGGCGAAATTATCGTGCCTCGCGAAGAGGTCGTCGAGCTAAAGAATGGCCAAAAGGTAACCAGTCAGCGCAAGTTTTTCCCTGGCTATATCCTGGTTGAAATGGAAATGAATGATGAAACCTGGCATATCGTGAAGGATACGCCTCAGGTTTCAGGTTTCCTGGGTTCAGGTGGTAAGCCGAGACCCATGCCCGCGAAGGAAGTGGCGGCGCTGAAGCGGCAAATTGAAGAAGGCGTGGAGCGGCCCCGACCGAAGGTGATGTTTGATGTGGGCGATGCTGTTCGCGTTATGGATGGTCCGTTCGCTTCATTCAATGGCGTGGTTGAAGAGGTGATGGAAGATAAGGCGAAGCTGAAGGTGAGTGTATCTATTTTTGGCAGACCGACACCCGTGGAACTCGACTTTGTCCAGGTCGAGAAGGGTTAAAAGGAAGAACCTATGGCTAAAGAAGTGATGACTCTCATAAAATTACAGGTATCGGCAGGTAAAGCCAATCCGGCACCTCCCGTAGGACCGGCACTGGGCCAGGCAGGTGTCAATATTATGGAGTTCTGTAAGGCATTTAATGCCAGGACGCAGGATGTAGAGGCGGGTACGCCTTTACCGGTCGTGATCAGCGTATACAAAGATCGCTCGTTTGATTTTATTATCAAAACGCCACCCGCGTCCGTGTTGCTGAAAAAGGCTGCCGGGATACAGAAAGGTAGCGGCGAACCCAACAAGAATAAGGTAGGTAAGGTCACACGTGCGCAGGTGCGTGAAATCGCTGACGCTAAGATGCCTGACCTGAATGCCTATAGCGTGGAGTCTGCGATGCGGATTATTGAAGGCACGGCCCGATCTATGGGCCTGGAAGTGGAGGGTTAAGCGATGGCAAAGATTTCGAAACGAATGCGGGCGGCACGCGAAGTGGCAGCGAAGACCGCTATTGCGCTTGATGACGCAGTCAAAGCTGTGTTGTTACAGCCTGCGGTCAAGTTCGATGAATCGGTAGATGTGGCCGTCAATTTGGGTGTGGATCCCAAACACGCCGAGCAAATAGTGCGCGGGTCGATCAGTATGCCGCATGGTACTGGAAAAACTGTGCGCGTAGCGGTATTCGCCAAGGGGCCAAAGGCCGATGAAGCGAAAGAGGCTGGTGCCGATATTGTGGGCTCTGATGATCTGGTGGAGAAGGTTCAGGGTGGGTTCATGGATTTTGACCGCGTTGTAGCTACGCCGGATATGATGGCTCAGGTGGGTAAGCTCGGGCGCGTCCTGGGACCGCGCGGGCTGATGCCGAACCCCAAACTGGGTACGGTAACTATGGATATTACCAAAGCAGTGTCGGCAGTGAAGGCGGGCCAAATTGAGGTCCGCACAGACAAGGCTGGTGTGATACATGCTCCGGTAGGACGACGTTCATTTGATGCGGCTAAACTGGAAGAAAATGTACGCTTTTTGGTGGATGAACTGAACCGGATGAAACCGGCAGCCTCCAAGGGGCGTTATATACAGCATATGGTGATTTCTTCCACCATGGGTGCTGGCGTTACCGTCGATGTGGCGAGCTTGTAGACAGGCGGTCATAGCCAATAAGAATAACCGTTGGCCGTGATGGTTGGCGGTTTGACCCGGATTATTCATGAATGGTCCGGGCTGAAAACGATTCGTCCAAGACTGTAGGTGCCGTGGTCGCGAGATCGGGCTTAATAGGAAACATCCTGCATAGATGGTGAGCGAGAGCTCCTTCTTGCGGATCTGAAAAAGAAGGGGGTAGATGTGAATCGAGAAGACAAGCAACGCGCGGTTGAGGAGATGCATGCCGCATGGTCGGACGTGAGTGCGGGGGTGGTGACGCACTACCGCGGGCTTTCTGTGACGGATATGAGCGAATTGCGCGGGTCGTTGCGTGCCGCTGATATCAGTTTACAGGTGGTCAAAAACACGCTGGCCAGAAGGGCGGCTGCAGGTACGGGGTTTTCGCTGGCGAAAGACCTGTTCACGGGACCGGTGGCCATAGCTTATGGCAATGACCCCGTCGGTCTGGCCAGAGTTCTCTCCGACTTTGCCAAGAAAAACGAGATGCTGAAGATACTTGGCGGTGTGCTTGATGGTAAACGCCTGGAGAAAGAAGATGTTTCGGCGCTGGCAAGTTTGCCATCGCGTGAAGTCTTGCTGGCCAGGATGCTGGGAAGCATGCAATCGCCATTATCTGGTTTTTTGCGTACCTTACATGAGGTTCCGACCTCATTTGTTCGTGCGCTGGCGGCTGTCCGCGATCAAAAGCAGACCGCATAGTCTTCGTCTAAAACCCCCAATGAATAATGAACAACATAAAAGCAAAAGGAGCTAGAGAATGTCAAAAGTATTAACAAAAGAGGATATGATCGCGGCGATTGAGAGTATGACCGTACTTGAGATGTCTGAGTTGGTCAGCGCGCTGGAAGATAAATTCGGTGTCTCCGCAGCTGCCCCGGCTGCTGTAGCCGCCGCCCCTGTTGCCGCGGCTGAAGAAGCCGAAGAGCAGACCGAGTTTGATGTGGTTCTGACCGCTATTGGTGACAAGAAGATTCAGGTGATCAAGGCTGTGCGTGAAATTACGGGCCTGGGGCTGAAGGATGCCAAGGGTTTGGTGGACTCCGCACCGAAGGCTGTCAAGGAAGGTATCGCCAGTGAAGAGGCTGAGGAAATCAAGGCCAAGCTGGAAGAGGCTGGAGCAACGGCTGAGCTGAAGTAATCGCTTTTCTTGTTTAACCACTAGTAATATTGGGCATTTCCCCGGCGACATCTGGTCGGCGGGGAAATGTTTTTTTGTATTTCTGAAACTGTTAGCGAGGTTGCAATATGGCAAAACAAAGGTCAGTCAAGCGTATCCGTAAAAACTTCGGAAGTATTCATTCGGTCATTTCCATGCCGAATATGCTACAGCTTCAAACAGACTCCTTTATCGATTTTCTCGGCGTAGGTCAGGGAAAAACGGATATAAACACGTCACGTCTGGCTGAAGTGTTTAAATCTGTGTTCCCGGTCAGGGATTATGCCGGCAATGCCGAACTGGATTTTGTCGATATGGAATACAGGCCACCTCGCTACGATCTGGATGAATGCCTGCGGCGCGACCTGACGTATGCGCTACCCGTCAAGGTTAACTTGCGCCTGACTATTTATGAACCCAACCCGGGAAGACATGGTAGCCGTACCGCCAGCCGTTCCACGGCCAATCGTCAGGTGCGCGAAGTGCGTAACCAGTCTGTCTATATGGGCGAGATTCCGCTGATGACGGACCATGGATCCTTCATTATCAACGGTACCGAACGAGCCATCGTGTCTCAGATGCATCGCTCACCAGGCGTATTCTTTGACCACGACAAGGGTAAGACGCAGGCCTCGGGAAAATTTATATTTAAGGCGCGTATCATTCCTTACCGGGGATCCTGGCTGGATTTTGAATTTGATGCCAAGGATAAGGTTAATTTTCGTATTGATCTACGCCGCAAAATGCCGGCTGGTGTCCTGCTCAAAGCCTTGGGTTATACTGAGCAGGAAATTCTCGACCGCTTTTATGAGCGCCGCACGTTCCGCTTCGTCAAGAAAGGTTTGCAGATCCGATTTGCCCCCGAACAGTTTTTGGGTAGCCGGGCCTTTGCCAATGTGAATGCGGATGGAAAACAGGTTATTGCCGAGGGTAAAAAGATCACCAAGTTGGCCATTAAACGCCTGATAGATGCCAAGGTGGACTGGATTGATGTGCCGGAAGAGGTCGTTATCGGTGAAAGTATCGCTACGCCGGTATTGGCTGAGGGCGGAGAAATCATTGTTGACACCAATGTCGAGGTGACCGAAGAGACGCTTGAGGCTATACGGACGGCGGGGATCAAAAAGTTTGACTGTCTGTTTATCGATACTTTTCGTTGTGGCCCTTGGCTGTCTGAGACTTTGCGGCTGGATGATGTGCAGAGCAAGGAAGAGGCGCGGGTAGAAATTTACCGGATGATGCGTCCTGGTGAACCGCCGACCGTGGAAACCGCGCGTGCCCTGTTTGAGTCCATGTTCCACGATGCGGGGCGCTATGATTTGTCACGCGTCGGACGCATGAAACTCAACAGCCGTCTGAATATCAGCGATGAAGACGTTCCGCTGGATCAGGGAACGCTACGTAATGAAGATATCCTGCTGACCCTGGGTACGCTGTTGAAATTACGAGACGGTATTGGTGAGGTGGACGATATCGATCACCTTGGGAACCGTCGGTTGCGGTCGGTGGGAGAGTTGTTACAGAATCAGATTCGTCTGGGTTTGGTGCGCATGGAGCGCGCCATCCGCGAGCGACTCAGCTCAGGTGACCTGAATGAGATGATGCCCTCCGACATGGTGAATGCCAAACCGATGATCGGTGCTGTGCGTGAATTCTTTGGTTCTTCGCAGCTGTCCCAGTTCATGGATCAGACCAATCCGCTCTCCGAGGTGACGCACAAGCGCCGTTTGTCGGCGTTGGGTCCGGGAGGATTGTCGCGTGAGCGTGCCGGTTTCGAAGTGCGCGACGTGCATCCCACGCACTATGGTCGCATGTGCGCCATCGAAACCCCGGAGGGCCAGAATATTGGCTTGATCAATTCGCTGTCGTGCTTCGCCAAGGTCAATGAGTTCGGTTTCATCGAAACGCCCTACCGCAAAGTGGAACATGGGCGAGTGACGGATAAGGTGGAGTATTTGTCTGCGATTGCCGAGGCTGGCCATGTGATCGCCCAGGCTAATGCCAGGGTGGATGCCGACGGAGCGTTTACAGTCGATCTCATCCAGTGTCGACAGGATGGTGATTTTATCATGGCCTTGCCAGAGGCTATCGGTTATATGGATGTGTCACCCAGTCAGGTGATCTCCGTCTCTGCGGGTTTGATTCCGTTTCTCGAACACGATGATGCTAACCGCGCGCTCATGGGTTCCAACATGCAGCGTCAGGCGGTGCCCCTGGTTAAGAGTGAGAAACCTTTGGTCGGCACCGGTATGGAGGCTTCGGTAGCGCACGATTCCGGCGTGGCCATGGCCGCCTCTCGCGGTGGCATCGTGGAGCGCGTGGATGCGAGTCGTATCGTTGTCCGCGCGAATGAGGGTGAGCAGGTTGAAGGTGAGCCTGGCGTGGATATCTATCGCTTGTTCAAATATCGACGCTCCAATCAAAATACATGTTTTAATCAGCGCCCATTGGTGAAGGTCGGCCATGTGGTGGTAAAGGGCGACATCATTGCGGATGGTCCTTCCACGGATCAGGGGGAATTGTCCCTGGGACGTAATGTGCTGGTGGCGTTTATGTCCTGGCGTGGCTACAACTTTGAGGATGCCATCGTTATTTCTGAGAAGTTGGTGCGTGAGGATGTTTATACCTCGATCCATATTGAGGAGTTTGAATGTACGGCGCGCCAGACCAAATTAGGCGATGAAGAAATTACTCGGGATATTCCGAATGTGGGCGAGGATGCTTTACGTCATCTGGATCAGCCTGGTATTGCTGTTGTGGGTTCGGAGGTCAAGCCGGGCGATATTCTGGTCGGCAAGATTACGCCCAAGGGTGAAACCCAGCTTTCGCCTGAAGAGAAACTCCTGCGCGCCATTTTTGGCGAGAAGGCATCTGATGTGCGTGATACCAGTCTGCGCGTTAAACCGGGAGACGAAGGTGTGGTGGTGGATGTGCAGGTCTTTACCCGCCGCGGCGATGAGAAAGATGAACGTGCCAAGTCCATTGAAGAAACGGATGTTGAGTTGCTCTATCGCGACAAGGAGGAGGAGCGCCGTATTCTGGAAACCAATGTGATTGCACGGCTTGCGGCTCTGTTCGTGGACAAGAAAGCGGTGAAGGCGAAGGGTCTGAAGAAGGACGCGATTATCACGTCTGAGTATTTGGAAGGCCTTAAGTTGCGTGACCTGGCCGATATTTCAGCGGATGATGACGACGTGAATCAGCGGGTGGCGGGTATTCTGGGAAATATGGACAAGGAACGTGCGCGCCTTGAGAAACGCTTTGAAGAGAAGGTGGCCAAGGCGCGTGAAGGTTCTGAATTGCAGCCTGGTGTTATCAAGGTGGTCAAGGTATTCCTGGCGGTGAAACGCAAGCTTCAGCCTGGTGACAAGATGGCGGGTCGTCACGGCAACAAGGGCGTTATTTCCATTATCGTACCTGAGGAAGACATGCCGTACATGGAAGACGGAACGCCGGTGGATATTTGCCTGAATCCCCTGGGCGTCCCTTCACGAATGAATATCGGGCAAATCCTTGAAATTCATATGGGCCTTGCGGCACATGGTTTAGGTCAGAGAATTGAAAAGATGATGGGTGATCATGCCACTGGGGATCAACTGAAAGATCTGTTGCTCGAAATCTATGAGGGAGATGCATCGGCGACGGAAAGTATCGGTAAGATGACACACGCGCAAATCCATGAGCTGGCAGCACAGCTTTGTGGCGGCGTACCCATAGCAACACCTGTGTTCGATGGTGCTAAGGAGAGTCATATCCGAGAGATGCTGAAGTTGGCGGGGCTGCCCGAATCGGGCCAAATGCGACTTTATGATGGGAGAACCGGCGATCCTTTCGATCATCTGGTGACCATTGGCTATATGTATATGCTGAAATTACATCATCTGGTGGATGAAAAAATACATGCACGTTCCACAGGCCCATATTCGCTTGTGACCCAGCAACCGTTGGGTGGTAAGGCGCAGTTTGGTGGTCAGCGTTTCGGCGAGATGGAGGTGTGGGCGCTGGAGGCTTATGGCGCCGCCTATACCTTGCAGGAGATGCTGACTGTGAAGTCCGATGACGTGGCGGGGCGTACCTCTATGTATGAATCCATCGTCAGAGGTGATATGACCTTCGATGCCGGAATCCCTGAGTCGTTCAACGTCATGACCAAGGAACTCAATGCACTGGGGATTGACCTTGCGATGGTCAAGCGTCCGGAACCCGTGCAGGAAACAAAAGACATTCAGGAAAACAAGGAGAACTAAACCATGCGTGAAATTCTTCAAATGTTTCAAAAACCCCGGAGTATCGAGGAATTTGACGGGCTCAAGGTGAGTCTGGCGAGTCCGGAGAAGATCCGCTCGTGGTCGTATGGTGAGGTGAAAAAGCCTGAAACCATCAATTACCGTACCTTCAAGCCGGAGCGGGATGGCTTGTTTTGCTGCAAGATATTCGGACCCGTGCGTGATTATGAGTGCCTGTGCGGCAAGTATAAACGCCTCAAGCATCGCGGTGTGGTGTGTGAGAAGTGTGGTGTGGAAGTGATCCAGTCCAAGGTGCGGCGCGAACGCATGGGACATATTGAGCTGGCGGCGCCTGTGGCGCACATCTGGTTTTTGAAGAGTCTTCCATCGCGCATTGGCTTACTGCTGGATAAGACGTTGAAGGAACTGGAGCGTATCCTCTATTTTGAATCCTATGTTGTGCTTGATCCGGGGCTTACCAGCATGGATCAATATCAGATTCTGACGGAAGAAGAGTACCTTGAGGCTTTTGATGAGTATGGCGATGAGTTCCGCGTCGGCATGGGTGCCGAGGCTGTGCGCGAAATGCTGGCTGATATCAACCTGGCGGAAGAGCGCCAGTCGCTGCGCGCCCAAATTGCCGCGACCAAAGCGGAGACGAGGCTGGCGAAACTGACCAAGCGTCTGAAAACCGTTGAGGCCATGCTTGGATCCGGGAATCGCCCCGAGCGCATGATTCTGGAAGTGGTGCCGATTCTACCTCCGGAATTGCGGCCTTTGGTACCTTTGGACGGCGGGCGTTTCGCTACGTCCGACCTGAATGATCTGTACCGACGGGTGATTAATCGCAACAATCGCCTGAAACGTTTGCTGGAACTGAAAGCACCGGAAATTATCACGCGCAACGAGAAGCGTATGTTGCAGGAATCGGTGGATGCGCTGTTTGATAATTCGCGCAAAACGAAGCCGATTACCGGGAATAATCGCAGGCCGCTTAAATCATTGTCCGATATCATCAAGGGCAAGCAGGGGCGTTTCCGTCAGAACCTTCTGGGCAAGCGCGTAGATTATTCCGGTCGTTCCGTGATTGTGGTGGGGCCGGATTTGAAGCTGCATCAATGCGGTCTTCCCAAGATCATGGCGCTGGAACTGTTTAAACCATTTATCTATCACAAGCTGGAAGTGTGTGGTTTGGCCACGACGATCAAGGCAGCTAAAAAACTGGTGGAGCAAGGAATCCCCGAGGTTTGGGATATTCTTGAGGATGTCATCAGGGAACACCCCATTTTACTGAACCGGGCACCGACCCTTCATCGCCTGGGTATTCAGGCATTCGAACCCATCCTGATTGAAGGCAAGGCTATCCAGCTGCACCCGCTGGTATGTACGGCTTTTAATGCCGACTTTGACGGTGACCAGATGGCGGTACATGTACCTCTTTCCATTGAGGCGCAGACGGAGGCACGGGCATTGATGATGTCCACCAACAATATTCTCTCGCCATCGACCGGTAAACCGGTGATTGCGCCGACGCAGGATATTATCCTCGGCATTTATTACATGACGCGCGATCGCCCCTTTCGTAAAGGGGAGGGAATGGTCTTCGCCAGCCCCGACGAGGTGCAGCGGGCCTTCGATGCCGGCGTGGTCGAGCTACATACCCGAATCGCCTGCCGTATTCGCGGGAAACGCGAAACAACAACCGCAGGACGCGCGATCCTTTCCACGATTTTGCCTGACGATATGCCATTCTCCGGCATTAATAAGGTCCTGACCAAGAAGGACGTAGCTGGTTTGATTGAGGACAGCTACCGCATAGCCGGGAACAAGGCGACGGTGCTGTTCGTAGATCACATGAAAAACATGGGCTTCTTCCATGCAGCCAAATCCGGTGTGTCGTTCTCGCTGGATGATGTGGTGGTACCGGAGTTGAAATATAAGCTGGTGGCCAAAACGGAAGCTGATGTGAAGACGGTTCAACAGCAGTATGCCGATGGCCTGATTACGGCAGGCGAGCGTTATAACAAGGTGGTCGATTTGTGGACGCATACCACGGAAAGCGTGGCGCGGGCCATGATGGATAATCTGGCCTCGGAGGAAGTAGTGTCACCGGATGGCAGGAAGGAGAAGACGAAGTCATTCAATTCCGTTTATATGATGGCTGATTCCGGTGCTCGCGGTTCGGCCCAGCAGATCCGTCAGTTGGCCGGGATGCGCGGTTTGATGGCTAAACCGGACGGCTCTATTATTGAAACACCCATTACAGCGAATTTCCGCGAGGGTCTGACTGTACTGCAATACTTTATTTCCACCCATGGCGCCCGCAAGGGCTTGGCGGATACAGCACTCAAGACTGCAAACTCTGGTTATCTTACCCGCCGGCTGGTCGATGTCGCACAGGATTGTGTGGTTACCATCCAGGACTGCGGTGCGGTGCAGGGCATCACCATGACGCCGCTCATGGAAGGTGGTGAGGTGGTTGAGAGTTTGTCCGAACGTGTATTGGGACGCGTGCTGCTTGAGTCAGCCTGCGACCCGCTCAATGGAGAAGAAATCGCGCCGGCGGGGGCTATGCTTAGCGAGGAACTGGTCAGCAAGCTTGATGATGCAGACGTGGAGAGCGTCCGTATTCGTTCAGTGCTGACCTGCGAGGCCAGCCATGGCGTGTGCGCGGCTTGTTATGGACGCGACCTGGCGCATGGCACACCGGTCAGCCTCGGCGAAGCCGTGGGGGTGATTGCCGCACAATCCATCGGCGAGCCCGGAACCCAGCTAACCATGCGCACCTTTCATGTGGGCGGTACGGCATCTCGTTCGGCTGAAGCTGCACATGTGGAGGCCAAGTTCGCTGGCATCCTGAAGCTTGAGAACGAAGTCACGGTTCAGGATCGGGACGGGGTTGTGGTGGTTATCAACCGCCATGCCGAGGCACTGATCGAGGATAATAATGGCGGAGAACGCGAACGCCATAAAATTCCGTATGGGGCAGGGCTGCGAGTAAAAGCTGGTGACAAGGTAAAGGCAGGCCAGGTTTTGGCTGAATGGGATCCGTATACCATGCCGCTTATTGCCGAAGTGGATGGACGCGTACGTTATGAAGATGTGGTGGACGGCAGGACCATGCGCGAGCATACGGATGAAGTAACCGGGCTTTCCAATCGTGTGATTACGCAAGTGAGTGAAATACGTAAAGTGGCGTTACGGCCGCAGTTGCAACTTGTGGACCCCAAGGATCCGGAGGGTGATCCGGTCATCATGCCGCGCACCAATACACCGGCGCGCTACTTCCTTTCTCCTGGAGCTATTCTTAACGTAGAGGAGAATGAAGAGGTGAAGGCGGGCGAGGTTCTGGCACGTATTCCACGGGAGACGACCAAGACTAAGGATATTACAGGTGGTTTGCCGCGCGTGGTCGAGTTATTCGAGGCTCGCAAGCCCAAGAGTCTGGCCTTCATTGCAGCCAGGGACGGTAGTATTTCCTTTGGTAAGGATATTCGTGGCAAACGGCGCGTGCTAATTAACCCGGATGATGGCACCGACCCCATTGAGTATCAGGTGCCCAAGGGCAGCCATATCATTGTCCAGGAAGGCGACCGCGTGCGTAAGGGTGAGCGCCTCATGGAAGGGTCTCCCGCGCCGCACGATATCCTGAGTGTGCTTGGTATCGAGGCGTTAGCTAAATATCTGACCGATGAAGTGCAGGAGGTTTACCGTCTGCAGGGTGTGAAGATTAACGACAAGCACATTGAAGTCATTGTGCGGCAGATGATGCGTAAGGTTCAGATTACCGATCCGGGTAATTCGAACTTTATCGCGGGGGAGCAGGCGGAACGCAGGGCGGTGGTGGAAATGAACCGCAAGCTGGAAGCTGAAGGTAAGCCCCCGGCTACGTTCGAACCGGTTTTGCTGGGTATCACCAAGTCATCGCTATCTACCGACTCTTTTATTTCTGCGGCATCTTTCCAGGAGACGACGCGCGTCATTACCGAGGCGGCGCTTGCCGGTAAGGTGGACTGGCTGAAGGGGCTTAAGGAGAATGTTGTTCTCGGCCGGTTATTACCAGCAGGAACGGGTTTTGCCTCGCGTCTTGTGCCCCCGTCGAAACTTGGCGAGGAGTTAAAACCGGCTACCGGGACGAGAAATGCTGAACAATCTGGTGGTGCAGGTACGGATGGGGTAGCTTCTACGGATCGGCATTAGTAAGGAATCTGCCTGAGAAGGGACAGCAGCGGACGCCGGTCAGGCGTCCGCTGCTGTTTTGATGGGTGTATAAGAAAGAAGGTATTCCTGTATGGTTGTCAGATGCGGGGTCGCTGACCCGTTTTCTTGAGGGCACTATGCCATGCGGCTGGATAGTTCCCTACCGATTTGATGAACGAGCTACAGGAGGGACATAAGCCCCTCGGTAATCTGTTGCTTGATCGGGGGCTTTCGCTGGCTCGTTCGGACTTGTGCATAGC
>VAOZ01173891.1_pt1 | contig 12194 bp, 13 predicted proteins | sample 3394041 | NCBI WGS metagenome assembly VAOZ01 (sample SAMN08290431, study PRJNA428436) | hydrothermal vent metagenome | isolation source: Deep-sea hydrothermal vent chimney | place: Indian Ocean: Southwest Indian Ridge
AAAATCCAGGGGGGTGCCGAGTCGTTACTATTCCGTTAGGGTTAATGCCATGAAACATTAAGTTTACGATGCTGATTTAAACAATCACGAAGATATAAATTAATAAGTGTTTGATACGGAATATCTGAGTCTTTTGCCATAGACTTAAAATATTCAACAACATCTTCACTAAGCCTCAGGGTAACGGGCTTTTTCAGTTTAGAGGCATATGGATTTTTTCTTGATTGCATTTTAGATAAATCATATTCACTTTTCATTTTTCATCACCTTCATAGAATTTGCGTTCATTTTTAGTTGCTTTGCGTGCAGAAATAATTCTAACAATATCTCCAGAATCTCTTTCACAGTGACAAATCATAAGAATTTTGTGTGTTACGCCAAGACCAAGCATTAAAAAACGATCTTCTCCTTCTTCGTTATCATTCTGATAAAATTGAATAGCCAATTCATCATAAAAAACCGATTTAGCTTCTTCAAAAGATACTCCATGCTTCTTTATATTCGAATTAGCTTTGGTTAAGTCCCATTCAAATTTAATCATATGCATATAATATGTACAATATGTTTAAAATGTCAAGCAAGCTAACCTATATTTTCAAGGCTTAAACGATATGGGGTCAAAACGAAAACGATATGGGGTCAGACCTATACTTCATATTTTTTCAGCACCTGCGGACGAGCAAGATGTTGTTGATCGCAAATAATATCACGGCCAAGTTTCTTTTCTCCGAGTCTTGAGTTTAATTCTTGCGAAAAATCATCTCCACCCCGATAAATCTGACCACGCAACTGCTTCATAGGGGAATCTGCGGCTATCCCATCCAGAACAAATTTCCGGTAATGCGTGATAGCCTCACGAACCGCACCACCAAACAAGGATTGCACAGCAGCAACAGATAGCCATGATCCCCGAATCGGAGCCTCACACGTTGCGATATAACTGCTCCGGATCCAATCCCCCGGAGCGGCAACCATCCTTGCCCTCCTGGCTGCTGTCGAAGTGGAACTGGAAGATGGATTCGAAGAAATGCAGGGGCTTTTCAGCGTTTGAATCAGAATGCCGTTCAGGCTGACCAATAGCCTGCTGTTCATTTGATGTTTATCGCGGAGCGCCTTGAATCCGGCAGACATCTCTTCCCTCGTTTCCTTCAGATCGCACTTTATTTCCTTCACTTCCTCCCTCGTTTCCTTCAGATCCTCGTGCACGTTATCAATGTTGGCGTCCAACCGATGCTCTACGCCTTCAATCTTATGATTCAATTCATCATGAGAAAACTTGATCAAGTCCATCGCCGGACGGTGGTCTTTTCCGGCTTCCTTATGGAAACGCCCGATCTTCCCGTCCAGCGCGCCATGCCCTTCCGCAACGGTTTTCACCTCATGAAGAATCTGCTCAAGCACCACTTCAAAATGCCTTTGTTCGCTTTCAGTCATATGCATTCTCCTCCGCGCTTCGGCGGTGAATCATTTGACGGTATCGCCCCTGGTCTTTTCGTCTTTCGTATCGTTGCCGCTCGCCCAGCCCAACTGCTCCCGGAAGGCGCGGGTCAGGTATTCGGCATCGTTCAGGCCGCTGATGATGTGCGGCGTGATCAGCACGATCAGCTCCGTGGCGCGATCGGTGATGGAATCGTTGGAAAACAGATGCCCGAGGATCGGAATGTCGCCCAGAATCGGCACCTTGGTGCGGCTGATGGTCTTGTTGTGGCTGATCAGGCCGCCGATGAGTACGGACTGGCCGCTCTTGGCCACCATCGTGGTGTCTACGCTGCGCTTGGAAATCGGCGGCGTGTTGTTTGTGGAAGCTCCCGCCGTGCTGACCTCCTGATGCAATTTGAGCTGCACCACGCCGCCTTCGTTGATGGTGGGCGTCACCTCCAGAATCACGCCGGTATCCACATAGCTGAAGCTGCGCAGCAGCCCCGTGCTGGAGCCGGTGGTCGCGATTGCGTTGCCCACTTCCTGGGAGAGAATGGCGATCTGGTTGCCGATCTGGATGCGTGCCGGCTCATTGTCCATGGCCAGCAGGCGCGGGCTGGAAAGCACCCGGACCCTGCCCTCGGTGGCCAACGCATCGAGCTTCAGGCGCACCGCGCCGGCAGCGTTGATCAGCGTGTAGGCAAGGCCCGCGCTGCCCACGCCCAGTCCGCCAATGGTGGACAACACACCGTTCAACTTGCTGGAGTGGTCCACATTGGTGAATCCCGCCTCAATGCCGAACTGGGTGGATTTATCCAGCGTTACCTCGGCAATGGTGGCCTCAATTAATACCTGGCGCGGCGGTTTGTCCAGTTGTTCCAGGATCGGCAGCACGTTCCTGTAGGCATCGGCCGTGCCGACGAAAATCAGCGCATTGCGCGCCCTATCCGTGATCACGGCCAGCCCGCCGGGCGCCGTGGCAGGAAGCGACTTGGACGATTTGGTCCGGGCTTTGGGTTTCTTTGGCAGAGTCGCTCCCACAACCTGGGTGGCATTGCGCAACGGCTTCAGCGATGTTGTCTTGCCCACCACGCCGCTCTTACCGGACAACACCTGCATCACCACCGCGCCCAGCTCCATGGCGCGGGCATTCCTGACGAAATAGATGAAATGTTTACCTCCGCCGCTGGTAGCCTCGGGCGTATCCAGCCGCGCCACCCAGTCCAGCAATATGTTCAGCCAGTCTTTTCTGGGCGAGGCCACGACCAGGGCATTGATCGGTTTGATGACGATCAGGCGCAGGCCGCCCCTCTTGCCATTTCCCTCCACGCGCACGCCCTGCACTTCCAGCACCTTGATCAAGGCCTTTTTCATCTCCTCGGCCTGCCAGTAAACAGGGCGGATGAAGCGCAGATGCAGCCCTTGCAAGGCCGGACGATCCACCAGTTCGACGGCCTCACGGAAGCGTTCGACCTCTCTCGCATCACCAACCACGACGATGGCATGTAATCGATTATCAATCCACGCCTGTCCGAATTTTCCCATCTGAAAGATCGATTGCGAGAAAACCATCGCTTCATTCGGAGTCGCATAGGAAAGTGGGATAATTTCAATAATACGCCCAAATTTGAGGGCTGTCCTGGCTAGGTCACGCACCACATCAGGTATGCTCTCCCGTACTTTGGATAAAGGGATCACGCGAACCGTTCCCTTCGCGCCACTCACCAGCGCTACGTCAAACAAACGCAATGCCTCTCCCACCATGCCAAGTAAACGCGCTGCCCTGACCGGCTTGCTCACGTACAGCGTAACCGGATCGGTGCGTTTGGCTATCTCGGGGGCTACGTCATAGGAGAGCTTCAGCACTTCGCCCAGAGCGAGATGGATGAAGCGGTTCAGCGGCAGTCCATCGGCGTTCAGTTCCAGTTTCCCCGTCGGTAATTGCAGCCCATGGGCCTCCCTGACGGGATGGCGGCCCGCTCCGGGCGGGCGTAGAACCTCCACGCGCGGCTGCATGGCTGGCTTCATTTCCGATCCGGGCGCCGTATTCCTCACTGCGTGCCGTTTCGGTTCGGACAGGATTTGTGGCAGCACCATGCGCTCCTGCGCGCAAGCAGCGAGTAGTAGCGCCACACAGGACAACCACCCATAATGACGCCATTGAGCCAACGGCCTAACCTGCATTATTCATAAATCGCCGTGATGATTGCGCAGGAACTTTGTTTGCAACGGATTCTGAGGAAAAAGGCCGTAGCCATGCATACGGGCGACCGACGAGGGGTTCGTTGCGGACAAAGGAACCAGCAAGGGCACGGCAGCATTTGTGAATAATGCAGGCTAAGCCGTGATCGGCGATCAGCCTTGCTTCTCATCCGTCCGATATTTTTTAACTGGATCCACGGGCTAACGTTGTTGGCGTTCACTCGACTTTTCCCCATGTCCATGCCGCACATGCTGTTTGACAGCCGTGTCTTTGTCTAATTTCTTTTCCTCCGGCGCTTTTTTACCGAACATATAGATGAACATCCGCCTGCCGTCCTTTTCAACCATCACGCCATCCGGTAAAATTTTTGTCAGTTGCGAGCCATCCGGCAGGCGATCTCCTTCATGCTGCGCATGCACCGTTTCCGGCGTAGCGTCGTACACGATCATCGCCACGGGCGGCGTCGTCCGCGCATAGGCCACGGCCTCCAGTCTCCAGCCGCTGGCGCCGCCATGACGGCCACCGTTCGTCCTGTCCCGTGCGGCGGTTTCCCCGACCCGGCCACGCTTCCGACTCCACAGATTATGCGCGAGTATCACATCCAGAAGTTTGGCCTCCGGCGGTGCGGGCAGGACCGGAATGGCCGGCGGCGGCAGCGCGGGGCGCACGGACGGGACATATGGCTCATGCCATCGCCACGCCGGCCCGGCAAGGACCAGCAACATCAGCGTGGCATAGATCATCAAGCCGCGTCTGCTCATACGCATAACCTATTCTCCATGGCTCACAAGGCGGAACCCTGTTGCCTGGAATTGCAGCAATGCCTTGCCGCCGAATCCCCTGCCTATGTATAGACGATCAAGCACGATCAGCTTCGAATCACGGGCCACCGCATCCACAAAGCCCAGCACATCCGCCAACGTGCCGCGCACGCGGAAATAAGCCGCCACCCGCTGGCCAAGGTGCGCCTCCTTTTTTGAATCCAGCAGACGCTGGCTACCCAACGATAAATGGTATTTTGTCAGGTTATCATGAATCACCTTGAGCAGGGCCGCCTGAGATGCGGCATAGCTGGAGCCCTGAAACAGGGCTTCCACGATTTTTTTCACGTCCTTGCCGTAAGTGAGCGAGGCCTGCTGCCATACCTTCGCGGATGCCTCTAATGCCAGGATACGGGCCGCTTTTCCGGCGCGGATATCAATCAACTGCCGCTGCTGCGCCCGCCATTCAATATAGGGAGTAATCAGCACGGCCCAGCCAAGGATCAGGACAATGACCACCACGCCCCAGCGAACGACAGGCGCATCCGCACCGGGAAGGGCCTGCAGCCTTGCCATCGCCTTTGCGATGCGGGGATATATCAATCCAGCACCAGCCGCAATTGAAATGATTCCAGACCGGTGCGCGCATCCGGTCGAATATCATTCAACAACATGGCCTGTTTGACGCCGGGCATCTTTTCCAGCAACACGATTAACCGTACCACATTCTTTCCCCGCCCGTTCAGATCGATCCACGCACGGTCAACCTGAACGACATCCAGCCAGATGTCATCCGGAATGCTGCGACTCAAGGCCGCCAACAGACGCTCCGGCCGCTGCTGCGCTCGTCTCAATGCGGCAAACCGCTGCAGGCGTAGCTGTAGATGATCCACGAGGTCGCGCTGTTGCAGCACATCGTGAGCCGATTTCTGCGTCGCTATCAATGTCCGCTTCAGTTGCCCGCCACGCTGCACCAACACCGACGCATCGGCCAGCGCCCAGATCAAAAACAGTGCGCACAATGCCGCCGCCTGCCGTCGCCATGTGAAGGGATCGCTCCAGTCATGCACCCCTTCCATCCGTGCATGGCTTAATATGGCATGCCGCGGTGGCACGGCAGGCAACACCGTGGCTTGCACGCCATGTGGTCGCCATGCGGCCGCGACCTCGTCGCCGTACGACCATGCCTGTTCCACCTGATGCGCTTCAGCGCCCAGACCGCGCCAGAATCGTCTGGCCGCAACGGCATCCCGCGGCCAGGCAATGGCGCACGGCACGCCCGCGGCGGAAACCAGAGCATAACCATAATAACCGGTGGAACGGATTATCAACAAGGCTGGCGCCGTGCAAGGCAGTTGCGCCACATGCCATGCCATCTCCGGCATGATATGCGTGCATTGCACGCCAGCCGGCAACCGCGCCAACAACCGCGCCGCTGTTTCCTCAACCCAAATCCAGACGGCCACATGCCACGCCTCCCCACGCCTCTCCGCCAGAAAAAAACGGGTAATGGCTTTCCCCGCGATGAACGGCGACCACTGCTCGATATCCAGCATCACCGCCTCATCCAGATCTCCGGCCGCAAGCATATCAAGCGGGAAATGGCGATGGCGGAAATAACAGTCATGATCAGGAATCAGTAGCACCGTCGAGGCAAGCGGGGTTGCACGGGGCAACGCCGCCGCCGCGGAACGTTGCCAACCGACTGACGTAAGCACATCGTAACACAGACCCTCTTCATCCTGCCGGACGCACACCACGGGCATCCAGCGCTGTTTCCCGCGTTGCCAATAGCGCTTCAAACTGGATTGGGGCCCCACGCGAATTGCGGTCCCACGCGCAGTCTTATCCCCGTCCATGGTCCGGATACTGCCATAACATGCGCTCGTATGGCACCGCCTTGTTCGGCGTAAGCCGGAACAATGCCCGCGCCGCCGCGCCGCTCCCCCCGCGAATGATCATGCGAAACTGAAATCCCGGGGCAAAAGGAGGGGAGTCACTGAAAGCGGCATTGCGACCGACGAGCCGCCGCAACAGATCCCACTCGCCCTTTCTGCGCAAGGCCAGCACCTGCTGCAATTTACCGCCGTCAAGGCCCAGCATCGGCCCGACCAGCAGCGCGGGCGCGGTGGCCAGATCGAAATGATCCGAACCGCCTGCCAGAAGCAAATCGCGCAGGCCCGGCTTGCCATGCCGGCCATTGTAGAGCGCGGACGTTATGCCCGGAACCTCCAACAACTCATCCAGCGTCCGCAAGGGTGCATTGCGCGGCTGCATGGGCAGCCCGGCCTTGAGATAACCAGCGGTTTCCATGCCGCGAAAACGGATTCGCTGATCCGCATCAATCCAGTCTCCCAGACGGGCGGCAATCGTTTCCGCCGCCGTTTTGTTCGTCAGTTCTTGCAGCAATTGCCGAAATGGCCGCTGCCGATAAATCCCCAACCCCATCAGACCGGCGGCATCCTGCACGCGCACGGTGATACCTTGCCAGCGCACGGGCCGGCCATCAATCGGCAAATCCAGGCGGCCCGCCTTTACCGTGCGTAAGTTCGGCACCCCGCTTAGTAACTGGTACAGCGCCCATTGCGCCGCGCCCTTCAGCGCCAGATCATTGTCATACAGCTCCCGCCGCTGCCGCGCATCATTCACCGCATCATGCGCCATCCGGCTTATACCCATCGAGAGCACAATCAGCAATGTGATGATGATCAGCGTTAACGGCAGCACGAAACCGCGTTCACTCGTCATTGGAATAGACCTCCATCGTCCATGCATCCGGCCAGTTGGGCGGCGTCAACATCCATACGTGCCGCTCGCCGCCAGCATCGGTAAAGCGTATCGCCACGCGCCTCGGGTATTTCCATAGCGTATGTGTATCATAGGCGGTAAGCCATTGCGGCGCATCACGGTAGCGTTTTCGCTCTTCCCCGGAGAGGAAGCGTGCGTCCAGTTCCGGAGGCAGGGGAAAAGCAGGAGCCTCAAACTTGAAGGACAGGTTCCGCAGACCATCAACTAAAACAATCCACTTTCCATCCCAAATCAGACCCCGCCCCGGATCACTGTAGCGTCGGCCTTCGCGGTAACGCAGTTGCCAGGTTCCGCTACGCTCCCGCACGGCCTCCAGGGCTACGGGGCGCACATGGCCGGGAACATCCATCAGAGGCGCGGCGGAAATAAACCGCATGGATGTTTTCGTGCCTTCAAAATAGGGTGTGAACAGACCACGCGACACCTCATCATCGGAAATAACGGCATGGGCCATCAAGGTATCGAGCAGACGATAACGGAATTCAAGCTTCAACCAGACATGGGACTGTCGCTGCCCCTTCTCCCACAGCATCAGACCCTGTCGATAGCCCATCACCAGCACGGCAATCAGGGCGGAAAAAATAGCCATCGCCACCAGCATCTCAATCAGGGTGAAACCACGCTGCCGTCTCATGGACGCGGCCTCCATCCCAATTGGTCGAGGGTAAACCGATATGTTTTTCCTCGGGCGGTTTTCACGCTCACGGTCAATGCAAAAAGAGCGACATCACGTCTGCTGCTCCCTCCTGGATCGTACATCAGCCGATAAGGCTTCCGCAGCGACGCCTGCCATTGGTAGCGCAACCCTTCGGCCACGCCCTTGCCTTCGCTCCGCAAAGCGGGATTCACCACCTCCAGCGTATGCACAATGGAACGCTGTGCCGCGATCAAGTGCGCCACTTGCCCGGCACGCTGCGTATGCGCCAGCCCCGAGGCGAACAGTTGCAACAAAACCCCCAGTGAAACGACAATAATCGCCGAGGCAATGAGCACTTCGATGAGCGTGAACCCGTCCTCACGCCGATTCATAGCCGCTGAATCCCCACACGCCCGTCCAGGGGTTGCAGCGTCAACAGCCAGCGGTTGCCGTGAGGCGTGCGCAGGTACAATTCGCCACCATTGGTGACCCCGTTGGCAAGCAAGCGAATATCCGTTGACTTATACAACAACCAGCCATCCGGCAATGCAGGCATCCGTTTGGGCGCCACGCCTTCCTCTCCCGTAACCGCGGCCAAATTGATGGTTCGGCCAGAGTGGAACGCCTTCAGCCGCAACTTCTGTAACGCGTCACCAAACGTCTGAACCACGGACCTCTCTTGCGTCTTCTCATAGAGCCTCCACAGCCGGGGGCTGGAAATTGATACGGCGAACCCCAGGATCACCAGCACCACCAGCAACTCCAGCAACGTAAATCCGGAAAAATGATTATTCACCCTCATATATTTTCTCTGCGCCTCCGCGATGAGCGCCTTCAGAACTCCCCGATATCCTGATCCTCGCCTTTGCCGCCCGGCTTACCGTCCCGGCCCAGCGTGTACAAAGCAAATGGACCGTTCTTGCCCGGTCGTTTGTAATGATAGGGATAATCCCAGGGATCGAGCGGCACGGGTTTGGACAGATAGGGGCCGTCCCAATGCTTTACGGCATTCGGCGCCTTCCGCAAAGCGGCAAGCCCCTGTTTCGTGGCCGGATAATGCCCGACATCCAGGCGGTAGGTGTCCAGACCGGACGTGAGTAACTCAATTTGTGCTCCGGCCACCTTGATTTTGGAGGAGCCTATTTTGCTGAACAGCTTCGGCCCGACCAGCGTAGCCAGCAGCGTAATGATAACCAGTACCACCAGTAACTCGATCAGGGTGAAACCCGAAGCTGAGCCAATTGCAAAACTCTGGGTGGATGAGCGGCAATCCCACTTTGAGTCCATGTTCGGGAAGCAAGCGGCGCTGTGCCGCCGTGCGATAGGCTTGTATGTATGGCTTTTATTTGCATGGTGGTTCCATGGGCCAAAATTCCAGCTCGAAAATGGGCCAAAGTGGGGAAGCCGATCGCCGCTCATGAGTTTCGCAATTGGCTCTTTATTCCATTTATCGGTCATCCGCACACTCCTGATGGTTTTATGAACAAGTCCGTGACTCCTGAGGTAATTGCAACACTCTGGGTGGATGACAACGGAAAGAAAAGTAATGTTTCTTTTTCACTCTTTTTTCAGGCTGCCACTGGCAGAAACCTTTTTCAACATCTCCAGGCTTGGCGCGTAATGCTTATCTTGCGCCAAGGCCTTCATGAACCACGTTCTTGCCTGCGCATTATCACCCCGACGCCATGCCAAGATACCCAAACCATGATAACCGTCCGGATCCCAGGGAAAGATACGCACCAATCGTTCCGCAACCGTCCGAACCATATTCAATTTATCCTGTTGATAGGCTATGGACATCAGATTGATGAGATTATTTAGGTAAAAAGGCTCTTGCCGCATTTCCTCCAGTATGGCATTGAGGGCATGTTTCCGATTGTGATTGCAGAAGAACTGTTCGCCGGCATATAATCTTTCTATCCTGAGATCATAAGGAAACAACTTCCTTGCCGTATTGATACTCCCCATAAATTCGCAAGGGGGATTCTGTACTGGTGAAGTAACGCTATAGGCATAGCTAATTAAGCTAATGGACCTTATATAGTTCGTGTTGTACAGTATAAGAAATACGCTACAAAGTCCGCAAACCATGGCAGATGCATTCCATCGCATTTCACTCATGGGCATCCTTGCATATGCGTTTTTATTTACGCGCCAGGCAATGCCACCCACCACGCCCAACCACAACCATATCTGCATGGCTGACGTAGGCCTGTGAAAGGGAAACGAAACCAGGGAATGCGCCCCCACATCAACCAATGCAATCAGCAATGCCAACGACAGCAAGCGATCCCGGCGATCTATTCCGGTTTCGGAGTTTATTTTCCATGTATTCCATGCCATCGCTAAAAAAATACCGATAAAAAACAAACCGCCTATCCATCCAAGCTCAGTAAAAAATTCAAAGGGATCATTATGCGTATGCTGCGCCTGGGTCTTCAAGCCAAATCCGGGGGTTACGCGCACCGCCCTGCTGTATGCCGGATAGGTATGTTTCCAATTTCCAAGGCCTACCCCCCAAGGATGATCCTTGAACATTTGCCATGTATTGGCATCCACGGCAAGACGGAATGAAGCACTGCCCGTTTCAGGATGTTGCCATGCATCCTGAAATTTGGAGGCCAGCGTTCCCTTGTTCACCCCCGATGGCAGCACCATGATTACACAGGCCGCGACGATAGCAAAACCTGTCGCAACACATTTGGCGCGGTTAAAAACCGCCGCCAAATCGCGTCTGGCCAGGGAATGAACCGTCGCGTAAACAGCCAGCACGATCATCCCCGCCAACAAACCCAGCCATGCCCCGCGCGTATAGGACGCCAAAATCATTGCCAGAATAAGGCAAAAAGCCGCGCTCCATTGCCAGGTTTCCCTGTTGCTGCGCGCCGTAAGCACCAGAAACCAGGCGGGGAAAATGATGGTATCAAGGTATTGGGCGCATATATTTTTATTGACCATGGTCGCGGCCGGCGGTGCGACCTGAAAGAATACACCTTCCATCCAGCCGAAGTTTTGTAATAATCCGATGCATGCGATGCCCGCACCCGCCAGCACCGATGCGCGCAGCAACAACAGCGGAAAGGATTCCTGCACCGCACTCGCATAGAAGGCAAGAAAAAATAACAGCACCATGCCCGATAGATGCACCGTCTCTATAAGGGCTGAACCATGATGGTGCGCCCAGCCATTCGAGACCACGGCCATGAGGAAGAAGCCCATAACGGGCCATGCCAACAGGGGGATGCCTATGGCGTTCGCTTCTTTCCTGCGCGACACCGAGAACAACAGCGCCGTCATCAGGATCGCACTACCCACCTCAATCGCGACATATCGGGGTAAGACCGACCCATTCAGTAAATTCCCCCAATAGAGAAAAGGAACCGCCAAAGCCATCGCGCACAGGGCGTATCCAACCCATGATTCACCGTTCCTGGTACTATTTACCTTATCACGATCAGTTTGCCGCGCCTTTCTTTTTCTGATCATTCATGCTCCTAGCCCTGCCCTGAGCTATTCATGAATAGCTCAGGCTAAATCGGCAAATCGTTCATACTCATGATGGCCGACAGCAAGGCGACCATGATGCCACCGACCAGCATACCCATGGTGACAATCACCATCGGTTCCAGCAGCGACAGAAACCGCCGAATGCCCTCGCGCATGCGACGTTCGTACAGACGGGTGATTTCCCGCATGGCATCGGGAAGACTTGCCGCCTCTTCACCCACCGCGATCATCTGCGTGACCAGTGGTGGAAATACCTGCTGTGACTCCAGCGCCGCCGCCAGGCTCTCGCCCTGACGCATGCGATCCGCCGCCGCCTGCAATCGCCTGAGCATGTCATCGCGCCCCAGCGTTTCGGATGATAATTGCACCGCCTCCAGAATACCGACACCCTCGGGCAGGAGACGGCGCATGCTGCCACAGAACTGGACGATTTCCCACGCCTGCAATACGCCTCTGACCCCCGGCATCCGTTGCATCCACGACCATAACCATGCCTGCAAACCGCCCGAACGCCATGCCTGCGCGCCCCACAGAATCAGTACGATCAGGCCGCCTCCCCATAACCACAGGTATTCACGCATGACGTCCGCCACGCTGACCAGCGCACCGATAGCTGTCGGCGCGCCCTGCCCCATATCGCCAATCATGGATCCGAATTTCGGGATCACAACCAGAAACAGAAATATCAGCACGGCTGCGCTGATGACCAGCAGAAAGGCGGGATACGTCAGGGCTGTTTTGATCTCGGCGCTCAGGTTCATTTCCTCCTCCAGCCGCTCGGCGACGGACGCCAGCGCCGAGCGCAGCTCGCCATTGGCTTCGCCCACGCGCACCAGCGGCACGGCGTAACGGGGAAATG
>VAOZ01060346.1_pt1 | contig 12168 bp, 12 predicted proteins | sample 3394041 | NCBI WGS metagenome assembly VAOZ01 (sample SAMN08290431, study PRJNA428436) | hydrothermal vent metagenome | isolation source: Deep-sea hydrothermal vent chimney | place: Indian Ocean: Southwest Indian Ridge
TAATATCAGAGGAAAATCATTTATCAGCTATATGCATCGAAATAAGACATCAGGGAAAAAAAATATATTGAATATAAGTTCTTCCAACTCCTATAATTTTAACGATGGACGAATTCTCGCTGAGTATAATCATATATTCGGCAGGGCGGATTATTACGATTTAAACAACAAAAATATTGATTTTTATGCATCAAGATTTGTTGAATCTCAGCTAATAGCTAACTATAATTACGAAAATTGGAGTTTTGCGGTTAACAGCAAGTTATACGAAGATTTAGATTCATCCAACGATAAACAAACGCTCCAAACGCTTCCCGCAATCACTATTAATAAAAACAATGGAAATATATTAGGTACACCGTTCTATTTATCTGTTAATTCAAGCTTTACAAATTTTTATAGAGTAGAGGGAAATAAGGGTATCGTAGCAGATGTTGCACCTGTTCTTTCGATTCCGTATGATATGACTGTTTTTCATTTGAGCAGCGCGCTAAAATCAGATCAGACATTTTATAAAAATACTGAAAGTGGCAATGAATTTAGTCATTTGAGAATTATCCCTCAATTTACGCAGACTATTTCCACGGATCTTGTCAAGCAGTATTACGATGATAATTCCAGCCTGCTTCATCTGATTACCCCCGAAATAAGCTATAATTTTATACCTACAATATCTCAATCTCACCTGCCCAATTTTGTCGGGAAAGTTGCCAGCGAGAGTCAAGTGGTCTTTCAAATTGAGCAGAGACTTATAAGCAAGACAAACAATGTTAAGCATCAACTCGCATATCTTAATATTTCTCAGCCTTATGATATTAACAGGTTGTCTCGCCATCAAAAGCCGCTCGAACCTATCTTTATTGATTTTGAACTGAATATGAGTAAAATCAGTTATGACCTTAGGTTGCACTATGATCACTACAAACATCAACTTGTCGACCTCAGCAGTGATATATCATATATCGGCAAAGTTACCGCAAAAATAGGCTATGAACTCAGCAGAGACAGCAATTTTGAAAAACAATCGGAACAGATAAATACGGAACTTGCCTTGCCAATATCAAAATCGTTTAGTGTATCAACTACAAACGACTATGATATAATGAACCGTTTTTTTTCAAACAATCAATTTGATCTGGTTATAAAACAATCATGCTGGGGGGTAGATCTTTCGATGTTTACACGAGATATTCCTGCAGTACTTACCAATGGCAATAAAACAAAAGACAGCGGGTTTGTATTATCAATTACGTTGAGAGGGCTGGGAAATTTTGCTTATAAAGGATAAAAAAGCAGCCGCACTTCTATACAAAAAAAGTATGGATGCTCCAAAGCTTGTCGCAGCCGGCTCAGGACAAGCAGCTCAAAGAATTAGAGCCGTAGCGAGAGAGAATAATATACCTGTAATAGAAAACAGTGCCCTTGTCGAAGAACTTGTCAAACTTGATGTGAATATCCAAATACCACCCGATTTATACCAAGCTATAGCAAGGGTGCTGGTTTATCTCTATAAAATAGATGAAAAACTTGACCCTTCCGACGAATATGTTGAAAAGCAAAATGTTGAGTTTTGCAAGGGTTCAAGATAATACAGGCTGTTGATAAAGCCTCTTCTCTCTTAATAGTTCACCATCTAAGCAAAGACAGATTCATTCCACCCTCAGCTGCTGCCTCTGTTGATATTAGAAAGATCTACAGGTTAATGGATGTCCCTCTCCGTAGATCCGTTTATAAGATTTGCAGTGCCTAACTTAAAAGAAGAAAGCCCGCAGAATAAGGGTTTATTCAAATACATGGGCGAAGTCGGGACAACCAAGTTTATCTGCCGCTATGGAGCACAGCGGAATAATGGTTAAGGTTAAACGCCTTGTTATGTGCTTTCTATCCTCTTTATTGTTGCTTCATAGAAATCATTCGAGATAATTTCAGGCTCTCCAATTATCATCGTATGATATATTCTTTTCAAGAGTTTTGCAAAAAGTCTATTAATTGATTAGATTGAGACTTAGAATTGAAAAGTAATAGGACAGTAGAAATTATCTGTTCTAAAAGGCCATTGTCCATTGCAATATCATTGCCAAGTTTAGCAATAACAGCGGATTTAATACCGTTAATTAGTTTTGAATCCAGGACATTACGATCCGATAAAGATACAGGTGATAACATTGATTCATTGTAGGAAGAGATAGTAGAATCATGAGGCAGTGATAGTGTTTTATTGGCAATACAAGTAGGAGATATATCTGTCTCAAGCTTTTTTCCATGATCGCATATCCTCTTAACCTGGTTAATGTGCAATCCTACAGCAATGGCTTTCTCTCGAGCTATATCTGTTAGTACCGTATCATCATCTATCTCTATTTCAACCATACCTTTTGAATGCATATTACTGATATCTTGTTCAGTATAAAATGTTTTCATGGTATATTCTCCTTTTTTAAATTATAATTATATTGTTATCGTCATTGAATAATAGTTGTGATACGGTATATTTGGACTTATTATTCCTTTCCTTCGATATTTCCAATTGCTGCTATAGCTGCCGCTTTAGCTGTGGACATTTCAGACTCCGTCCCACCCAGCCACATTCGGCCGTAACGACCTACACCGGAAACATGAATCAATTTGATATTTGCCCTTTTTTCAGCCTCATTCGCAGCAAGGTTTATATAAGCTGCAGGAGCTATTTCAAGAACTAAAAGAGTATCACTTGCAAGCAGCATGCTTCCTCTACGAAAACGATTAAGTAGTTGAGCTTGGTAGGGGTCAACGTTAGTTATAAATTGAGCTGAAGTGACTTTAGGTTTTACCCTATCTGTTTCTTTTAATTGAAGGCGATTCAGCACAGTACGCCCGGTTTCCAGCACAGCTTCCTGTGATTGTGAGTGAACTTCAAACATGCCGAACTCACGCTCAACAATCTGAGCACCTGGTCTAGCCTCAGTGGCCTTTAAAGCAATATCTACTAAATTAAAAACATCACTGCCGGGGGCAACTTCTATGTATAGAGAGGCCATACCCTGTACTAGTAAATCACCTTGGGTAACGGTCCCTATGAAAGAAGAATACTGCGGCTGGGTTCGATCTAAATAGCAATATGCCCGTAATTGAAAAGGGTGTGAATTATTAACCATATATATTCCTCCTCTTGATAATAATTTATATATCTACTCTTTGCTCGCAATATGTACTATTGCTACACTAAATTAGCCGTATTCCTTCATGTACAATTTTGTTCAAATTCAGTAATGCAGCTGGCGGCTCAAGTTATCATATCGCTTGATCCTCATAATTTTAATGTAACTTTAATCTTATGTCTAATAGGATGCTTTATCATTATTTGCATTAAACATTGCTACACCTAATGGTGTAATAAACAATGGATAAGCGGGTATAATAGTCGTTATGCCTGTTACCTTCTGGATCACTTTACCTATGCCAATGAAACAAGATGTACCACCTACCAAATATATGGTACTAACATCTTGGTCCAATAAGTGGTTTGCAACGATAGTACCTATCTTTTCCATTACCGGCTTCACAAGAGGATAAATCTTGCTATGCTGTTTTGGATCTTTTTTTAGAAGCTCTGCTTTTTCAAACTCTATGTTCAATGCTCCGGCAATAACCAAAGAAAAATGCGTACCTCCCGTAGGCTCATCTGCAGTATACACAACATGTCCATCATTGACAACAGCAATACCGGTAGTACCTCCTCCAATATCAACTATTGCCCCATTTTTTATTTGTAATACGAGGTTAGCCGCTGTAGGCTCATTAATGGACTGATCGCATTCAAAACCTGCACAATTTACAACATATTGTTTAGCTTTGATTTCAGTCAACAATACGCCGGGAGGATAAGCGGTAGCAGCCGAACTAAGCTTAAAACCCAATCTATTTTCGGCTATATGTTTTAGTTTCTGCACCATGCTTATTGCTTTTTGTGAATCGACCACTAAACCATCACGTACAAACTGAGCAAAACGGTATTCGCCGGTCATAGGTTGCATACGCTCATCAAGTACAATTAAAACGGTATATGCCGTTCCTATATCAATGCCAACATGAACTCGGTTTTGAAGCTTGTCAGAGGATAAGCCACGGCTGTACAATGCAAGAGGGTTGGTTAAAATTTTACTGTCGCAATAGTTAGAATTATCGGATAGCTGCTGAGGCATAGAAATATTATCATGGTCATTATGCATAACTGCCGCGACCTTTGCCAATAATGCATTAAGTTTCGGATTCATACTTACTCATAATAATAACCGCGTGATAAGTTTATCGTATAGCACAAACATCATTGCGGCGATTCAAAATATTCAATAGCTGTCTACTGCTTATGCATTAACATTATATACAGCTTTTTAAATACTAACCAAAACTATAATCATCTTCAGGATTCCCATTCAGCTGGAAAGGTAACATAGAAAGTTTTAGCATAGCTTGGTGAACCAAAAAAAATACTATTTCCTTTAGGGATATAGATCACATCCCCCTTATTGCCTATAATATTTCGGCCTTCGGTCCGTATTTCAAGTTGACCATCAATAACCAGGTCAATTTCATAGTAATCAAGAGTCCAGGGAAAGAATCCTTTATTCCACGTCATAAATCCAGCTGCCATTGGTGATCTGTTAGCCGCAGTAATTATATCAGACAGTTGTATGTTCATCTCCGGATGACCCACATCGTAGGCAAAAGGCTTTAGGCGGATAGAATTTGATTTAATTAAAATAATAGGTGTACCCGGAGCTGTACTCCGACCTATTAAGGGTGGCAGCGAAACACAGCCAGGTATATCCCCCTTCCTATGAATTTGAATACCTACTTCATGGGCTATATCTAAAGCTTCAGGAGTAATTATATCAGTAGAAGCAAGCAGCAAATATCGGCATCCATCTTTTTCTGCCAAACTACGTATATCCGCTGCTGAGAAAAAGCGCCTCATAATTATTATCTTTAGGCTTTAACCTTCTGATTAATGCTCATCATAACTTCCTTTGGTTTTATGAGGTAATATCATCTCCACGTCAGAATGAGGGCGTGGTATAACATGAACTGAAACCAGTTCGCCTACGCGTTTAGCTGCTGCAGCTCCGGCATCTGTGGCAGCCTTGACTGCGCCTACATCGCCCCTTACCATAACAGTTACATAACCACCTCCGGTATACTCACTGCCAATTAAACGTACGTTCGCTGATTTTACCATGGCATCGGAAGCCTCAATAGCAGCAACTAATCCTTTCGTTTCAATCATTCCCAGTGCAATCATTTGAATATCCATGTATTCCTCCTTCTGTTTCGTATATTTTTTAGCATACTCGCTTGGTTTCTCAAGCTGATTCTCCTCCGCTCTTTTATGCATAGCCGTTGCATCAGATTTGGCTTCAACTTTTTTACGATTAGGCCTTGTCTCATTCACCTTATTATGTCCGGATAAAGCGTTATCAAGGTTGACCTTTTCAGATGCGTTCATTTATTATCACTCCTCTTTATAGAATTGATATTAGCTTTTCTGCGGAGCACTTCCTCAACCACAGCTTTGACAACAACTTTGATCTGTTCTATATTTAGGTTACCATCACCACTAAAAGTATCATTAGAGGAATTCGTTTGAGGTTTTGTATCTATAACGGCTAATTTGGGTGGTGCCTTTGTTTCATAAGCAATTCGCTTAATGTTCAATAAGTGCGTTGTTGTAATATTATCGCCGGTTATCGAATGACCGATTCCCCCTGAACCCAGTGTTAATGAAGGTGAAAGGCTTGTTGTGCCTCCAACTGCGCCCAAGGAACCCATTGTGTTAACTAAAATGCGGAACACCGGTATTTTTAAACCGAAATTCATAATTATATTCTTATCAGTTGCATGAATAATCATGGTATGACCTCGGCCGCCAAAGTTAACCAGTTTCATACAGCATTCTATACCTGATTCCCAACCGTCAACTTCATACCATCCCAGCACAGTAGTTAATTTTTCACGCGAGAGTGGCTCCTCTTTACCTACTTTGTTTAATGGAACAACCAAAATACGAGTACCGGCAGGTACCTGAATATCAGCCATTTGAGATAGAGATTCAGGAGTCTGTCCTACACTATATCGATTTATAACTCCTTTTGGTGAAAAAAGAACATTGGCTAAAGCAGTTTTTTGCTTTAGATTTACAAAATAAGCTCCTATATGTTCCATCTCTGACCGTAATTTGGAGGCTATAAGCTTATCTACTACTATGGATTGTTCCGTGGCACAGATAAGTGAATTATCAAAAGCCTTGCTGGAAACAATATCATGGGCAGCCTTCTTGATATCGGCGCTTCCATCCACATAGCAGGGTGCATTGCCTGGCCCCACCCCGTAGGCCGGTTTGCCAACACTGTGCGCAGCTCTAACCATTGCTGAACCACCTGTTGCGAGAATAACCGATATCCTTCGATGCCCTATTAGTTCCTGTGTGCCTGCAAGTGAAACCTTTGACATGCAACTAACCAGACCATGCGGCATGCCTGCAGCCTCTCCTGCTTTAGACATAATTTTAGCCGTTTCAAGAGAACAATGATATGCCGCTGGGTGCGGAGCTACAACAATACCGTTACGACTCTTAACCGAAATCAAAATTTTATACATTGTGGTAGATGTAGGATTAGTACTTGGTGTAAGTGCTGCCACAACTCCCATTGGCCATCCGATCTCTACTATATGTTTTACCCGATCTTCTCGTATAATGCCAACAGTTTTGATATCCTTGATTGATTCCCATAAATTGCGGCTTCCCAGCTGATTCTTCAACATCTTATGCAGGGCAATACCGTATCCGGTTTCATCCTTAGCCATTTCCCCTAACCGTCTTGACTCATTATAGGCAGCATCGGCCATGGCAGCGCATACATTATCAACCTGTTCTTGGTTAAAAGCAATAAATTGCTGCTGAGCTTTATAACAAGCTTCGGATAGCCGACGTGCTTCCTGAATCGACTGCAAATCTAAATCATAGTTATTATCCATATCAAGCTCCTTCTTAAAAATACTCTACAACTTTATAGGATTACTAACAACTTCCAGAACGGCTTCGCTGAAAGCAGCGCAAGCTGCCTTACAATCACTTTGCGTACCTGAAAATAATCCACCCGAGAAGTTAGTTTCCGACGGAGGCTCCCACCAAACCATTATTTTAACATCGGCAGCTTTTAATGCCTTGTCAATTCCATAAGTAGCTTCCAACGGACAAGCAACGAGATATGCTAATGGCTCACCTATAGAAATACCGGCCACTTTGGAAAGATAAGAGCCGGTGCTAGAAATATTATGTGGAAAAAATACATCTTTGCCATCATCATCAGCAGAATAGAACCATGCTTCATTCTCGCAATAACTAATGGTAGCATTTAATGCGGATTCTACTTCAACCGGATTGGGTCCCGCAAAAATACCGATTATTTCGCCGGATAATGGGCCCGAAGCATTAGTCGATCCAGCATAGAAAGATTTAGCATAAACCACTTCTACATCTGCCATTTTAGTGCCTTCATCAAGTGCCACATAAAGAGAGTCATCAATATTACAGGTTATCAACCCTAAGCTTCTTTGGTTAGACCGCAAATTTAATTTTTCGGCAAAACCGCGGTTTACATTGGGGATAATTCTAACAGATAATATTTTTGGAACAATCGGATCCATTACTGACATACTAATTCCACTCCATTTTATTTGCCCTCTGCTTTCAATTCAACTCCGCTTGTATGAGACTCAATCATTCTCTGTGCAAGTCGAACCGCAGATGCTCCTGCTTCTAAGGGATTGAATCCACCTTCATAAATATTACAAATAACATTGCGATCGGCGTCAGTTGAGTTCGGCTGAGGATGATATCCCATGTAAATACTCATACTTTCAGCCCGAGCAAGACCAGGTCTCTCGCCTATAAGTATAACACATACTTTGGCATCAATTATACTGTTAACATCATTTAATAAGCCCACCCGAGCATTCTTAACGAAGAATGGCGTTCCCATTGATAATCCGGCTGTTTTGAATCCCTGTTCCATAACAGGCATAATCTTGGGAAGGTTACTGTCAATTGCGGCTCCGCTCAGCCCGTCACCGACAAAAATTTGTACATCGGGTTTTTTTATACACCGTTCATTAATTATGCGCTTAGCCTCATCAGTTAACTTACGTCCTAAGTCAGGTCTTTTTAAGTATTCCTTACGACTTATGCTAGCCTGGCTTTTAACCGAAAATAGTCCTAACTTCGTTAGCATTTGTGAATCAACTATATGCATCAGTGCATCCTGGGTGACCGCATGATCAGCCCTGAATAGCAGCATAGCAGCAGTGCGAGGGCGAGGCCCAGCCCTTCCCACTCCGATACGATATGGAGTTGATGCCATTAATGCCTGCAAGCCTTCAGGATTAGGCGGATGATCTATACCCGAAGCATGACGCGATTCAGGAACGGTAGGATCTGGAAGGTCAATTTTAAATGCCTCTGCCTTACTATCATAATCTGTGGCCACGGAAGTCTCAGGCTGATCATATATGTCTTCGCTGCGCTGTTTATCGATTTCATCTAAGACTGTTTGTACAATACTGAGAATATCATTTTTTTCAATCATTACTATCCTTTTCAGCTAAATTAGGAACCTTTTTTGCGGATGAAGCTGTATTGTACTGAAAATTGAAACTCCGCGTCATTCTATTTACTCAGGAAAAATGATGGATCGCCTGCTTTTTCGGTCAGTACGCCATTTTTTATAAGTCCTAACTCTTCCAGCCATAACTCAAATTCGGGCAATGGTTTCAAATTCAATGTTTGACGCAACGATGGTGTATCATGGTAGCTTGTACATTGATAAGCCAACATTATATCATCACCCATAGGTACGGCCATAAAATAGTTGCAGCCGGCGGCAGAGAGCAATACGGCCAAGTTTTCAATATCATTTTGGTTAGTACGAGCATGATTGGTGTAGCAAGCATCGCAACCCATAGGGATACCAGCTAATTTACCCATGAAGTGATCTTCTAAACCGGCACGTATAATTTGAACGGCATCATACAGGTACTCAGGACCAATGAAACCAACAACTGAATTCACCTGATAAGGTTTCCAGCGCTTAGCTAACATATAGATTCTGGCTTCTAGAGTGAGTTGGTCCCAGCCATTGTTTGCATTGGCCGACAAAGCTGATCCTTCACCGGTTTCAAAATACATATAGTTAGGGCCTTCCGGCCAGCAATATTTCCGCGCCATCTTATATGCTTCGTCCATCATACCGACATCAATACCAAAGCTTTCATTTGCCTTTTGCGATCCGGCCAAACTTTGAAAAACTAAGCCTACAGGTGCCCCTGATTCCATAGCTTTCATTTGTGTAGTTACATGAGCTAATACACAGTTCTGGGTAGGGATTCCCCATGTTTGAATAACATTATAAGTCATATCAAGCAGTTTCATAACACTTGCCAAGCTATCATTGGCAGGATTAATGCCTATAACACTATCACCTGCTCCATAAGAAAGTCCCTCGTAGATTTCAGCCCGGATGCCCTCAATACTATCGGTGGGATGATTCGGCTGCAAACGGCTTGCTAATGTTCCGGGCAGGCCAGAGGTATTAACACAATGCGACGAAACTCTAATTCTGATAGCTCCGTAAATTAGGTCGAGGTTAGACATCAACTTTGTGACTGCCGATATTATTTCCCCTGTGATACCATTGCTGATTCGTCTAATCATGGCAGGTGTGGTTTGATCGGAAAGTATCCATTCTCTAAAACTTCCAACCGTCCAACTTTTAATTTCGTTATATATAGTTTCGTTAACTGCATCATCAATAACACGCGTGACATCGTCTTTTTCGTATGATACGGCAGGGTTGTCCCTTAAAACTCCTAAAGTAACTTCAGACAAAACATATTTGGCTGCCACTCTCTCCGCATCAGATACAGCAGCAATGCCGGCCAATTCATCACCGGATTTTGGCTCATTAGCCTTACTCATAAGCTCTCTAATATCTCGGAATTCATACATTTTGCCAAAAAGCCTAGTCCGCAACAGCATAAATTACCCCTTTCTCCTCCCCCATAAATTCAACACTTTTTCATTATTTGAAAATGACACAAAAATAAGTGTTTCTATATTATATAGCATGCTAAAAATAAAACAAGAATTAATACCGACTGTAGAATGATCTATATAAGAGTTCAATGGTAAAATACCAATGTTTTTATAGCTAAAGGTACCATCGTTCCATCTAATATAGGTCGTCCAATGTCAATATAGTCACCTTCCTTCAAATCAACTTGATCTATAATTACTAAAGACAGATTAGGCATCACTCCATGTATTGTCTGACCAAGCACACGCGCATAATCACTATTAATGATAACAACCATCGGCTGGCCACCCAAAAGATGCAGTAGTGCGAAATCCGCCAAACCGTTTGCCAGCTCACAAATAGACGTATAATTAAGGCCTTCAGGTAAATTTAAGGCTATTGCAAATTTATTATCATTCAAAGCAACATCCCATAAAGCGGCCGCATCCTGCGCAGCTTTTTTTACCTGATGCCGAGATGGTAGAGTGGCAGGCAAGTGAAGACGTAAAACTGGCACATTTCTAATCGGTAAAATATTTTTTTCAGCCCATATGGTATTACCACTTAAAGTTACCGTTTGAGAATTAGCTCCCATTACCGTAGCCTGCATGGTTTCACTTGGACGTTCAATATCATAACTCTTGATGATTGAGTTCAAACGAAGTGACTCAGCTAATAGCGGTCCTACATCACCATAAACAGTCGCATCGCTGATAGAATTAATAGGTATTGGCTCATAAAAACAGTATCCAACACCTCCCGACAGAAAGAGTTTGCTCCCTTTACCGGAAATCGGCAAAGGGTCGGTTAACATCAGCTGATCAGATAGAGGCGTAACTTTCCCTTCAATCAAGTCAACTGTTAAGTCAGCCATACATTCCGTAAAAGACCGCAATTGATCTAAATTTATTTTGCTACCGACCACTAAAGGTAATCCAAGATAATTGACAATGGTTTTAGCCGGATCGGAAATATTTTCAATTTCAGCAGTACGCTGATTGATTGTCATAATGCGACCTCCATAGTTCATAGCTGCCGTTGCTACCATTCCACCTTGGCGAAATATGGAAACATTGGCTGAACCTCCGCCTATATCTACACAGGTAGCAGTAGTATAATGATCACTTGAAAAAGCAGCTGCACCTGAACCTAACCCTGATATCATGGCTTCTAAATGAGGACCAGCTACCGTGACTACAAAATCACCTGCTAAAGTAGAAATAGCATCCAAGACCGCATCTGCATTAAGTTTTTTAGCAGTTTCGCCTGTAATAATAACAGCTCCCGTCTCTACCTGATCAGGTGCAATGCCTGCATTTAAATATTCTTGCCGAATAATTTTTTTCAAAGCAACGGCGTTAATTTCTTCTGCCCCGATTAAAGGAGTAAAGTGCACCTTGCTTCGGTAGATAATCTTTTTATCAATTATATTAGTTAGTCTATAGTGATTCAATGGTAATTTGCCAAGAGGAAATCCTGTTTGTGCGGCTCCGGATATAGTCAATTTAGAAAAGACAACTTGTGTTGTGGTTGTACCCACATCAATACCAACGCTTAGCATTTCATGAGTATTATAGCTCATATATTTACAACTGCCACAATTACACTCCTTTACGGAATGTTATCTCTCTATTGAGCTGTATAGTTTCGATAATACCCACAATAAGGCTATCAACGGGTTGGCCGCGAGTGAAATTAGTCTGGCGTGCAGCAGAGCCTTCAACTACCAAAACTAAATCACCCTCACCGGCATCGACTACATCAATAGCAACTCTGGGCATACCGGTAGGTTTACCATTGGCATCTGTTTCTCGAACAACCAGTAATTTGCTGCCTATTAATGCCTTATGTTTTATTGTCGAAACGACTAAACCTACAACCCTTGCAATCAACATAGCATACAACCTTTCATATACAAATCCTATAATTCTTTAGTTTTTTAACAAGTACGGCGTGCAGCCAATTGCGTTCAGCGGATGCCGGCTTCAGAACGTACTTTGAGGGCAAAGGCTTCCTCAGGTGAATAGACTAATTTATTGCGGCCATAGAAACCGAAATATAA
>VAOZ01121397.1_pt1 | contig 12150 bp, 7 predicted proteins | sample 3394041 | NCBI WGS metagenome assembly VAOZ01 (sample SAMN08290431, study PRJNA428436) | hydrothermal vent metagenome | isolation source: Deep-sea hydrothermal vent chimney | place: Indian Ocean: Southwest Indian Ridge
GCGGTGAAATAGTATCCTTTGCACGAACCTTTTTCCAATCGCAAAGCGATTGAGTCTTTCACGCGCGGAGTACGTGGTGGCTTTGAACCAAATCGTACGCATTCGGGTTCGTGGTGAAGCGAACAGTGCGCGCCTCGCGCTCCTTCCAGTCGCGAACCAAAACCAAAAATTTCCTTACCAATCCATTTAAAAGGCGGGGGGTGCAGGTGGGAGCCGCGAAAAAATGAAAGGAAATTTTATGGTTTTGTTTTCGTCGCTTCACTACCCCAGAAAGGGCTTATAAATAATGTTGCACAAGTGCAACATACCGCCCTTTCTTCCGTAGCTTGCGCCGAACGAGGCGCTTCCTCTCCGAGTCTGTGGTAGCTTTGTAGCCCGCTTACACACTTCATCGCCTCCCGTATAGCCCATTCACGAGCTATCGCTCGTTCATGTGACTACTCGGCGCTTTCGCGTGTTCGCTCAGTGGCTTCGATTGAGTATTGTGGTAGTTCAAAAAAGTAGATTGTGCCAAACTGACGAATGGCACAAGCAAATTATATTGCGCTTGCCCCAACCCTCCCATGCGCGCACAAGTGGACTCCCTATTGATATTTACAAAAGCTTCTTTTTACTTTTCCAAATAAACGGATCAGAAAGTTTATTTGGGTAAATTATATTCTCTACTATTCTACCAAGTTCCTCTAACAGGTATTTCTCATCATTATCTGAATTCAAAAACTCAGAAACTAGCACATATGTGTCTTTGTCAACCTTAGCAAGCGACTCCAATAACCTCTTCCTTTTAGGGAACCAGACACGTTTGTCAATGTACAGAAGTTTTAGAGCATCCCACAGTAAGATATTCATAAGCGATTTGGCTAAGTCAGGATTGTTTGTTTTAATGTCCAGAATATCAGTGAATTTATCCCACAATAAATATTTCTCATATTCAAATTGATCATACGACATCTTGTCCGGTCCCTTTTCAAATAAGTTTTGTGCAAAATTTTTAATACCTTCAAAATTTTGACTCTTAGAAAAAACCAAAAAACCATAACCGACCATATGCATATCCTGATAATCCATTCGTTCAAAAGATTTTTTTAATTGATTTTCAGAGTAGATAAATAGTTCGTAAAATATTCCATTGCTCACATCTTGTATTCTCTGAGAGTAATCAAATTCAGGTTTTGTAATTGCGATAAAATCTAGATCTGAGTTAGGTCCAGGGTCGCCATGGTAAAAAGAACCAGAAAAAAATAAAGTATCAATCTCTGGATTTTTTAAAAGTTTCTCTGCAATATTTGTAAATGCATTCAGCTGCTTCTCTGGTAAATTATTTGGGGTATTAATAGTCATATTTTTTTAAAAATTCTTTCGTATTAGCAAAATCTATAATCTTATAATTCATAAAATTGTAAGTTGCAACTGATATTATACAATCTCTTGACACAACGTTACTGTAATATATTTTTCGCTCAATTTCTTTAGTCATGAAAAATCTTCCGTTTTCATCCTCGATGAATTCTGTGTCGACTATTGCATCATCAATTCCTTTGCCGACAAGTTTTATATACGCTTCCTTAAGCGTCCATATTGTATAGAAGTATTCATGTTTATTTGTTAACTCTTTCAATTTTACCAATTCTCTTTCCGACATAAATTCCTTAGAAACATCAAGATCAATATCATTAATCTGTTCAGCATCGAGACCAATCATATTGTTTCTGACTACTGCTATATATACGTAATCATTCGTATAGGAGATACTGAATCCATATTCCCCTGACTCTAGACTGGGCTTTCCGTTCTCATTGAAAATATAATTGATAGAAATGACACTAAAATCTTTCCTCAAAATTAATGAGCAGAAGTAAAGACCTACACTAAACTTATTTTTTGCGTTAGTACACGGCAGGTTATTGTTTGTATTTTTGGGTGAATATTTATCAGTTCTAGCAAGTGAAATCCGATAAATTAACACATCGGATGTTTTATTCATTGTTAACACGATTAACTACAGTAGCAATGACATAGCCCATCTCTTCTGAAGAAATACACAATGGTGGACAAACGATTAATATGTTCGGTAAATCTGCCTCTATAAGAAAAAGGCCATCCAACAAAAGCATATCCTTTACTTTTTTGAAGAAAAATTCATTTTTAAACTCGATCGCAATCATCAGACCTGCCCCCCTGATTTCTTTAACATTTGAATTGCTGCCAAGTTTTTGCTGTAATTCCAACAAAGCCTCTGAGCCTACATTTTCAGAGTTTTTTACAAGGTCTAACCTCTCGTATTCATCTAAAACAACAGATGCTGTTTTGCACGCTAGTGGATTCCATGCAAAAGTTGCGAAATAATCAAAACCTTCAGCAATTTCTTTTTTTGTAATCGTAGCAGCGATCGGAGAGTAGCCAGAACCAAGACCTTTGGCTATACAAACAATATCTGGCTGGATTCCAAATCTTTCAAAAGAGAACATGCTTCCAGTCCTTCCAAATCCTGTTAATACTTCATCTATAATCAATAATGTCCCGTATTTACTGCAAATTTCTTTAAGTTGAGTAAAAAAACTCTTTGGAAGCATATAATTTCCCGCACTTGTAGCCATTGTTTCCGTAACGAATGCTGCATATTCCTTTGTGCTGAGTCTTGTTTCTATTTCAACAAGAGTATTGGATACATCTGATTCGGTCATATGTATCCCATTTGCAATATGTGGATGCTTCAGCGTATCTGACTCTATAAGGGGCAAGAAGTCTTTCTTGGTTCCATCATTCATGCCGATCGCCATTGAGGCGATTGTATGTCCATGATAAGAATGTTCAAAACTTAAAAACTTAGATCTTTTTGTATATCTTTTCGCTAACTTCAAAGCAACCTCTACGGATTCACTGCCGGTCGTAACTCTCAAAATCGTATCCAAATATTTTGGAAATAGACACATTAATTTCCCTGAAAGCCCTTCCGCTTCGTCTGATAGGCACCACGGTGGGCAGAAGATCAATTTATCAAGTTGTGTTCGCATAGTAGAAATGACTCTTTCGTTTGCGTAACCGATATTTACGACACTCGCAGAAGAAGTTAGATCTATAAATTTTCTACCATTTTCATCAATCAAATAAATGCCTTCTGCTTTTACTATTTTCATTCCCCAAGAATGAAAAGGATATAATTCATTGTTTATATTACTCATATTATTTTACATTTTATCAAATACTTAATAATTTTTGACACATAAGGCACGTCTATTATTGGCCAAGAAAACTTTAGCTGCTTTGCTATTTTATTGAAGTTGACACTATCGTACGTTACAGCATTTCTATTTTCTGCATTTAAGTAATTAGTTAAATAGGGTACATACTTTTCAGGCATTTCTGACCCACCGCTTAGCTTGCCTATATCATATTTTCCTATATGGTTTGCAAAGCGTGCTAACTGGCTCACAGAAATTAGATTTGGATTATAAACATTAACGGTATTGCCCCGCAAATCATAATGACAGATTGATTTGACAATAAATTCAGCGCATTTATCGACTGGCGATATATCTATTGTATACTCATCTATGCCCCAGAGGTTTTTTGTATTGATAACTGATTGAAACATCATCGTGAATGCATTCTCCTTAATATTTTTCTGCATAAATCCTATTTCAGAGTTATTCGTAATATTGCCAATTCTAAAAACACCACCCCCACCTCCAGATTTATAAAAATCCTCTAAATAAACCTCTGCCTTAAATTTTGTCTCGTCATAAAAATTATGAAAAGTTTGACCTATTCCTAAGTCATTCTCATAAACAACATCCTTGTCATTAGGCACTTTCCCGAATATTGACAGTGTGGACAATTGGATAAACTCAAAACCTTTCTTTCCTATAGTTTCAATGATGTTTCTTACTGAATATGCATTTACCTTTTCAAAGTCATCTTGCTTTCCAAGACGCTGGACTTTAGCTGCACAATTAATTACCATGTCGATATCCGCTAAAATCGATTTATCTTCTTTGGATACCCCTAGTTCGTTAATGGAAAGTTCGCCCAAGATCACCTTGGTCTTTATTAAATCTATATGCGGATAATAAAACTTAAATGCTTCTTTAATTCTACTTTCCGCTTCAAATAAATCACGACCACGTATAAGCAGGTAAATATCACTGAAATAATCTGAAGCGATTAGCTCCCTAAGTATATGTACACCAAGGAAACCAGTGGAGCCTGTCAGTAAAACCTTTTTATTTCTTGTTGTTAGATTTCGTTTTTTAATTTTTTGTTTTATCGATTTTTCAAATAAATTTTTTGTTATCTCACCCACGGGTTCATTTTTAGAGTAAACAAGATCGCAAAAGTTTTTGAATATAGTATTTCTGTAAAAATCAGATACTGAGACATCTATACTACAATCCTTCCTTAGGTAATAGATCGTCTCTAGTATTTTCAAAGAACTACCGCCCAATTCAAAAAAGTCACTGTGCAGGTCTAGTGTAGAAATATTTAGTGTCTTGCACCATATATTTTTAACGATATTCTGTTCTGGTGTTAAGTCCTGGTTAATAATATCGTATGCATCCTTGATTTGTCTGAGTTTATCGACATCCACCTTCCCATTCACCTTATTTGGCATCTTGGGTACATAAATCACCTTAGACGGGATCATGTAATTAGGAAGGAATTCTCTCAAGTACGCTATCAGAATTCGACCATCAATTCTTTTCTTTGAGGAGTAGTACAAAATAATACTTAAAAATCTAGAGTCGTTTGCTTGAACGTCGACAAAACAAGAGGATACATCTTCGTGCTTCAATGCCAGATTCTCGATTTCACCGATTTCGATTCTATAACCTCCGATTTTTATCTGACTGTCTTTTCTGCCCAGGAATACAATGTTGCCATCATGAATAAATTTCCCAATATCTCCTGTTTTATACATAAGTTGTGTCGACTCTAATTTGTCTTGAATAAAGACTGCTCTCGTCTTGTCGAGATCATTCAAATATCCTTTAGACAATCCAACTCCAGCAATATAAATTTCACCAGGCGTACCGATTGGAACAAAATTTAAACTTTCGTCTAAGACATATACCCTGCTATTATCAACTGGTTTCCAAATAGGGACCACGTCGATGTGTTTTTCATCTTTTCTTTCCCATCCCGTCGTAAGAATCGACGATTCAGTTGGGCCATATTCGAAAAAAAATTTAAACTTACGAGATAAGCTTATTGCCAAATTTGGCGAAATTCTCTCAACACCGGAACCAAGAGACTCTAAATACACATTTTCTAAATTTATGTAATTAAGAATGGTGGGCACAAGGTGAGCAAAATTAATTTTGTTTTTAACCAACACATTTTTTATCAGCCCGGGATCTTTGAGTTCATCAGAGGAAATTACCACTAAAGTACCGCCCTTACTAAAAACAGCATTAATTACTCCTATGGAAACATCAAACGTGAAATTATAAGTGAGTCCAGCGACAGTTCTTTTATCTAAAGAGTATTTTCTTGCAATATATTCTATTATGTTAATATATCCTGAATGTGTGCACAGTACACCCTTTGGCTTGCCTGTTGAACCAGACGTGTAAAACACGCACGCAACATCTACTTTGCTTCTCTTAATTTTAAAAGTTGCAGTTTTTATGTAGTTGATATCTTGAAAATAGTTTAAATATAATAAATCATGGAATATTTTCTTGAGTTCAGTTTCAAGTGTATAAGAATTACTTGCGTTCACAATAATTGAAACTCCTACACTTTCGACAATATACCTGATTCTCTCAAAAGGATATTCTGGAACAATAGGAATATATGCTGCGCCACAATACATAACTGAATATATTGATACCAATGAGGCAATATTCCTCTCCATGATTACTGGAATAAAATCGCCTTCTCTAACTCCATTTTCTTTTAAGAAAGAGGCATAATTTAAAATTCTTGCAGCCAACTCTTTATATGTTATGGAATCAGCATTATCCACGATAGCAATATTTTCTGGATTCAAACGAGCACCTTCTAAAATATAATCGAAAAGTTTCTTATCTTTATTAAATGGCACTCTTTTGCCCGTAGACAACCTAATTATCTCTTTGGTCTGTCTCTCATTCATTATTTTAATTTTTCCGATTTCCATATCAGCCATATCTTGTGAAAAGATAGCTTGTATCAAGGTCTCGAAGTGCTCTAAAAATCTATTGGCAGTATCTTGTAGAAATAATATAGAATTGAATCTTAAGTTTATTTCAAAATCAGTTTCTCTTTTTATCACATCAAAAATCAAACTCATATCTCCCACTTCATCAGAAACTATCCGCGATCCGGAAAGAATATAATCCTCCCTTAGTGTGGAGGCTTCTTTGAAGCTAAATAGCGTTTGAAAAACAGGGTTCGTATTTGAAGTTCTTTTAACTCCGATTATATCGATAAGTTTGTCAAAGGGAACAAATGCATTATCCATACACTCCAAATAGTTTTCTCTGAAAATTGAACATAGTTCTCTAAAACTTGATTTATTATTAACCTTGAACCTTAAAGGTATGGTGTTTGCAAAGTATCCTATGGTTTCCCAAAAATTTTCTTCAATACGATTAGCAATGGGTGTGCCTATAATGACTTCCGATTCGGAAGACACTTTTGATAAGAAAATAGTGAAAAGTGTTATAAAAAGATTAAACTCCGTAATGCCATTATCATGGCAATATTTTAAGATGCTTTTAGAAATACTCTTACTAATCTTTAGTTTCAATAATCGTGATCCATCCGAAGTGTCATCTCTTTTGAAATTTAGATCAACAGGCAATTTTGTATCACTATATTCGTGCAGATAATTTTTCCAGAAAAACTCAGCCTGATCCATTTCAATTGTCACCATATCTCTTTCGACCAAAGAAAAATCAATATATGTGCTAGGTAGGTTGCCACCTTTACTATTTGGGTCTATATAAAATTTAGAAATTTGGGTGTTTAAAATTTCAAGAGATCGGGCATCACAAGCTGAATGGTGGATATTCATTAGTAAAAGATTTTTTCGCCTTTTCCTTATTAGAAAAATCTTTATCGGTAAATCTTTACCCAGATCAATCCTAATCTCTTTTTCTTTCTTGATAAATTGTTCCATCCCGACTTGATCCAGTTCAAGTCGCGACACTTTTATTTTCGAAGATTTATCTATTTTTTGATAAATGCCGCCTTTATGCTCAACAAGGAGAGTTCTTAGAATGTCATGGCTATTTAAAGCAAGTTCTATTGCCTTTTCTAGGCGATCCAAATCAGTGTTTGCAGGTAATTCGCAAACTTGCACAATGTTATAAAACCTAAAATTATCAAGGTTATTAAGAAAAAAACTTCTTATCTGATTATGGCTTGCAGGGTACACTCCAGCTGGAATTTTCAGATTGGAATTTACATTTCGTAATTCCTTTTCTTGTGTATCAATGATATGTGCAAGTTTCGACGGAGTTGGATTTTTAAAGAAAGAGCTTATTGGCAATTTTATTTTAAATTTGGTGTTAATTTCATTGATGGCAACCATTGAAAGCAGGGAATTACCGCCCATTCTGAAAAAATTAGAATCAATTCCTACTTTTGTTTTGAGATGTTTCTTTAGTATTTTAATAACAGTTTGTTGGGTTTGTGTATATGTTTTCTGTTCACTATCAGCAACACTAGAAACATCCTGATTAACTAGACTTAACAACTTGTTTCTGTCCAGTTTTCCATGTAAAGTTGTGGGTATTTCTTTAATTTTGATAAAAAGATTTGGAATAGAATAAGCAGGAAGATAGCGTCCTAAAATTTGAACGAGATCTTCTTCGTGTATTGGTTGGTTGGATATGTAGAAGCAGATTACTTTTTTATCTTCATTTAACTCATCACTATCAATAACGCAACACTCTGATATACTCGAGTTCTCCAAAATCACTTTCCGAATTTCATCCAATTCTATTCTGTTACCCCTGATTTTTACCTGATTATCTTTACGGCCCAAATACTTAATATTTCCATCAGGAAACTCAACCCCAAAATCTCCGGTCTTGTATGTCCTAACACCAAATGGATCTAGAACAAAACTCTCATCAGTCTTTACTTTGCTATTAAGGTATCCTCTTGCTAAATTTATTCCCTGAATTACTATTTCACCTTCTTCGCCCTTTGGCACCTCGTTTAGATTCTTGTCGGCAATGAAAACCTTATTATTAGCAATAGACTTACCGATAGGTACAAATTTGCTAGATTTAGATAGATTGTCGCAATCAAAATACGTAACATCGATAGCAGCTTCTGTGGGGCCATAAAGATTATGGAGTTCTGGGCCGTTTACGCTGAACAATCTTTTAAATCTATTCACACTATCGACCGCCAAAACCTCACCACTCGTAAAAACCTTTTTAAGGGAGTCATTGGAGAGATTAATTTTGTTTGTATCAATGTAAGAAAGAAACACGTTCAACATCGACGGAACAAAATGCAAAATAGATACATTTTTTATCTTAATTATTTCCAATATTTTTTGTGGGTCACCCTCGAAGCCATCCTCAAGAATTACGAGTTGTGAGCCGTACATCGCCCACCAGAATATTTCCCAAACAGAAACATCAAACGAATATGGGGTCTTGAACAGTATCTTGTCATTCTCATCTAAAAAATACTCACTCTGCATCCAATCAAGTCTGTTGAACAATGAACCATGTTCAATCATTACTCCTTTTGGCTTTCCAGTTGAGCCAGATGTATAGATCACATACGCAAGTTGTTGATTATCAATTGCAATATTTGGATTACCAACAGATAGATGCCTTATGTCAGGTAAACATACTATTGAATTATCAAGATTTTTTGATGTACTATTATTTTTCTTTTTAATGACTACGTCATACCTATACAGCGAAAGCTCATTCTTGAGCTTGCCAATTTTATTGGAAAGTTCCACGGATTTTACTCTTGTGTCTTTTTTTGAAAGCTCAATAAAGAATTTTTTGTTCACATACAAATCTTTATCAAGACTTTTCTTCAAGGCAATAGCATTGACTCTGCTCTTATCAATACCAGATTCACTTTCCTGTAACAATGACTCATAAAAGGAATCCCGTAATTCAGGGTCTCTAATGTCGCCAATAAAAACAATACCCCCTTCATTTACCTTATCTAAACAATGCGATATTACTTTTTCTAATTCGCTATAGTTTATATAAAATTGAACAACGCTGTTAATAATTACAACATCTACTTTGTCCTTCAAATCAAAGGCGTTGTTATTATCTATTTGTAAAAATTCGACATTATTTATTCCTTCATGCTGAAATATTTGTTTTGATTTTTTCAAAACTATGTCAGATATGTCCGCGCAAATGTACTTGCTCACTTTTGGGGCTATTTCTTTTGCGATCAAACCACTACCTGATCCGATTTCCAATATTGTAGTATCTTTATTAAGATTGGTGGAAATTTTTGCAACAACATTTCTGACCAGTTCATCCATTTCCAAGCGATTAAACGGCTTATTCGTATAGCTATTAATCCACCCGGAAGATTCTATTAAGCTATCTTTAGTGGATATGAAATTCCATAACTTTTTACTGTCAGTAAAATCTGTCTTAAACTCAGGTTCCCTGTCAAGAAAAATCAATTTTTCTACAGACGGAGCATTGTAGAAAACTTCCAGGGCTGTATTTAAAAACTTATGTTCCGTAACCAAAACTCTACTTTTTGAATCATTTAAAATATCCAACACTCTGCTAACAGGACTCATGGTATTTATGGGCAGGTAAGCGCAGCCAGCCTTTTCTATGCCAAAGATAGTTGATATCATTCCGACTGATCTGCTCAAAAACAAGGCGATTGTATAGTCTTTTTTAACATCTTGTCCCAATAAGTAATGAGCAATCTCGTTTGACTTCTCATTTAGTTTTGAATAAGTAATAACTGAATTCTTATACTCAACAGCAATCTTATCTGGATATTTAATAGCTTGTTTTTCAAAAAAAGAAACTACGTTTTTCATATATTTTAATAGGCTTTTGCAAACAAAATCTTATTAGGAGCATCTTTTTTGCAGTATATACATTTTCCACTATTACTTAGACCACCCTCAAACGGAATACATCTGGTACTCGCGTTTGTTTCTTCTTTTATCTTTTCTTCGCAATTTCTATCTAAACACAAATGAGTGAAAATAAATCCTTGTTTTTCATTCATAACTTTCTTAAATTCCTTATAGTCGGAAACTTCACGAGTATTTTCTAGTCGAAACTTCCTTGAATGTTCAAGGAGTGTTTTTTGTATGCGCTCTAAACTTTCCTTTACGTAAGAGGAGATCTCTTCGTTTGAGACAAACTCTTTTTTGTCGGAAATTCTCTCGACGATTACTACTGATTGTTTCTGAATATCCTTAGGACCGATCTCGATTCGGAGCGGAACTCCCTTCCGCTCCCACTCAAAGTATTTGGAACCGGGTCTTCCTTCTCTCTCATCTACTTTGTATCTGATTTCGACTGTTTCAAGTTTGGTTTTAATTTTCTGCACTTCCGCAAAAACAGCTTTCCTTTCATCGTTGTTACTCCAAATAGGAATTATCACCACTTGTATTGAGGCAATCCTAGGTGGCAACACAAGACCTTTATCATCGGAATGCGACATTATGAGGGCACCAATAATTCTCGTGCTGAGACCCCAACTAGTCTGCCACACATATTGTTTTTCCTGATTTTCATCCAGAAATGAAACATCAAAAGATTTCGCAAAGTTTTGCGCCAACATATGAGATGTACCTGACTGAAGGGCTTTCCCGTCTTGCATCATGGCTTCAATAGTGGCTGTGTATTCAGCTCCGGGAAATTTCTCTGATTCAGTTTTTTTGCCCTTTACCAACGATATAGCAAGATAATCTTCGACAAACTGCCTATAAACCTCAAGCATCTCAAGCGTTTTTTCATCCGCTTCTTTCCTCGTAGTATGGGCAGTATGTCCTTCCTGCCAGAGGAATTCTGTTGTGCGTAAGAAAAGCCTCGGGCGCATTTCCCAGCGAACCACATTACACCACTGATTGATGATGAGTGGCAAATCTCTATACGAATGAATCCATTTTGAGAATGCGTCGTAAATAATTGTCTCTGATGTTGGACGGATAACAAACGGTTCTTCAAGCTCACCTGCTGGAACAAGTTTTCCATCTTTTTCCTCGAGCCGATGATGGGTAACAACCGCGCATTCTTTTGCAAATCCTTCTATATGTTCAGCTTCCTTTTCTAAAAAACTTTTCGGAATGAGTAGTGGAAAATATGCGTTTTGTGTGCCACGCTTTTTAAACTCCTTATCCAAGATTTTCTGAATATTTTCCCACAGAGCATAACCGTAGGGTTTTATGATCATCGAACCTCTGACTGGAGAATTTTCTGCCAAGTCTGCCTCGCGAATTACATCGAGATACCACTCTGAAAAATTCTCTTCACGAGAAGTTATCTTATTCATTGAGTCATTGTTTTTTTTATTCATAAAATTTATTTTATTAATTCATCAACGGAAACATCCAACGCTTTGGCAATTTTAGAAAGGGTATCAATGGTTGGATTTTGGTTTCCTCCCGATTCAATCTTAATAATAGTATTATAGGTAATATCAGCCATTTTGGAGAGGCGATCTTGAGAAACACCGAGCTTTGTTCGGTATTTCTTGATGTTATTTGCTATTGTAGATTTTTTGCTTGCAGACATTGTAATAAATTACTATAATTGAAGTAATAGATGTTAAGATTGTTTAATCTATTACTATATTAACAAAAAATAATCATAAGGTAAACATGAAGCGACGAAAACAAAACCATAAAATTTCCTTTCATTTTTTCGCGGCTCCCCCCTGCACCCCCCGCCTTTTAAATGGATTGGTAAGGAAATTTTTGGTTTTGGTTCGCGACTGGAAGGAGCGCGCCCGAGGCGCGGTGGAATCAGCATTACCACGCGCTCCGCGCGTAAGATTAAGTTTAGAGCTACCACGCGCTCGGCGCGTAGACTATTCATCAAAATCCTGCGGATTTTGCTCATACATTGTTCGAACTTCGTCCAAGAAACACCGCAGAAAGAAACTTCGCGAGAAGTTAAAGAAAAACCCGACCGCGCCGAAGGCGCGGAAGAGGAAGAAAAAGGCAAAAGGTGTTGTCGCGTAGCGACA
>VAOZ01107282.1_pt1 | contig 12090 bp, 10 predicted proteins | sample 3394041 | NCBI WGS metagenome assembly VAOZ01 (sample SAMN08290431, study PRJNA428436) | hydrothermal vent metagenome | isolation source: Deep-sea hydrothermal vent chimney | place: Indian Ocean: Southwest Indian Ridge
ATTGGCGGATATTCCTTTTATCTGTTTACTTTTAAAGGTTATTTTGTGGGGATCCCTCAGTTCTAAGGTACTAAAGTGAATAGGTATTCGGAACGCGTATTTAGTGATCAATAAGGCGAGTGGCGCAATGTCATGCCAGCCTTGGGGGTAATGCCTGAACCGGAGAAGCTGATAATCTGAAACGGAATGGATTCTAACCGCATGCCAGCATTTCGTTGCACTGCGAAGTGCAGATGAGGCTTCACGTTTTTCTTATCGCTGGGACCGGAAGCGGCGATAAGCTGTCCTCTCTGTACCCGTTGCCCTTCGTGTACCGCGATAGATCCCTTTTTCAAATGCGCGTACAGGCCCATGGTGCCGTCCTGGTGCAGGATACGAATTTGCAGGACGGGCACGGATTTTTTGTCGTTATTCAGCCGTGCGCGGGTGATTTCCATGACCCGCCCACTGCGCATGGCGAGAACTTCGGTGCCTTGTGGCATATCGATATCAATCGCGTATCGTGTGGCCGGAGTCTGGTGACTGCGCCTGCCCTCGAAACCCTGGGAGATGACGAACTGCTGAACTTCACCGAAAGGCAGGCCATACGGTTTGCCAGTCAACTGGCGAACGCCGGGTTTGCCCAGCACATAACGGGTCGAATAGGTATAGGACCAGGGCTCATGGGCGCTGATTTGCATGAGCTGACAAAGATGGATCGTGGTCTTTGCCCGTATGACTTTACGAACAGGTAACGCCGGCTCGCTTTTCATATTGACGAATTCGCCGGCGCTCAATTCGAATTCGATCGGGCCATCGTAATTATTCTGGACATCGAATATGGGTTGACTGTCCGTGCCACGGTTGATCAATGTGACCTGAGATTTTTTTTCTGCGGCGTGGCTGTTTTGTGCGGCCTCGGCATGTCCCGCCCAAACCAGCAGGCTGCTGAGCGCTAGCAGGACAAACGCCGGAAAGGCGGAAGATCGGTAATAATCGTTCACTGAAAATGATTCGGCCTGGTTTATTCAGTGTCATGATAGATTCTATTCTGTCCATGGCGCAAGCACGGGCTGGAAAGCTTACTGAATAATGAGATCCGTGAAATACACCGCCTTGATGGCGGTATTGCCGATATTTTCCTGTAACACCTTCTGAATCGCAGCCAGCGCTTCCTTCATCAGCTTTTGTTTGCCAGCCGCCGTTTTCAGCAGGGAGGCTTTCTGTCCACTGAGAAGCATGACCATGGCGTTGCGAATAGCAGGGTCGTGTTCTTTAATATAGGATGCAAATTTAGCCTCTTTAAGTTTGAGCTGCAATTTAATTTGCATGTGACGGACACGGTTGCCGTCGTTGACATTGACGACAAAGGCAGGTTCCAGTGGAACATACAGGGAACTCACTCCTCCACTGGCTTCGGCTGAGGCCTGACCCGTTGCAAAAATCATAAGCCCAATCATAATCAGGGTAAGACGAATTAGTGGCATGGCTTTTCTCCTGTTCTGCTCTGCAGTAGTATCGGTAGACAGACAACAGGCTTTAGAAATATTCTATATTTCAGGTGGCAGGGATCAGAACCAAATTTGACTCCGGTCCCTTAATAACCAGGAACTGGTACACATGATTTTTGATTCCCCGATTGGCGCGCTGGCGATTTATTTTAACGATTCGGCGGTGTGTGAGCTGAATTTTCTTCACCCGCCGGAGGATGAACCGCCGGAAGAAACGCCGCTGGCGGCCCGGTTTGCGGCCCAGCTACAGGCCTATTTCTCCTCTTCGGTCAGGCCCTTCAGTTTTCCTGTGCTACTCAGAGGAACGGATTTTCAACGGCGAGTCTGGCATGCCCTGCAACAGATTCCAGCGGGTGAGGTCAGAACCTATGGCCAACTGGCCAAACAGGTACACAGCAGTGCCCGGGCAGTGGGTAATGCCTGTCGCCAGAATCCGGTACCGTTGGTGGTGCCCTGTCATCGGGTGGTGTCGGCCAAGGGCATCGGCGGGTTTGCAGGCAAGACGGAGGGGGCGGAAATCAGAATAAAACGATGGCTGCTGAAGCATGAAGGGGTTACATCCCCACATGAATAACGCGGATACTATTGTCGATGTATTTCTAGACACGCTGTGGATGGAGCGGGGTCTGAGCGAGAACACACTTTCGGCTTATCGCCAGGATCTGCAGCAGTTCGGAGACTGGTTGGGACAGCGACCGGGGGCGCACAATCTACTGGAGGTTTCGGGGGATGATATCCGCCGTTATCTGGATGCACGGCATAAGCAGCGGATCAGCACTCGCAGCAATGCCAGGATGATTTCCAGCCTGCGTAATTTTTATCGCTATCTGTACCGGGAAAAGGCTATCCATGCCGATCCCATGCTGCTGATCGATTCGCCCCGGCAGGGACGCAGCCTGCCAAAGTCGCTGAGTGAAGCCGATGTGGAAGCTTTGCTGGCGGCGCCAGATATCACCACTGTTCTGGGTTTGCGGGATCGGTGTATGCTGGAGGTGCTCTATGCCTGTGGTCTGCGCGTGTCCGAGCTGGTAGGGCTGGAGCTGGCCGGGGTCAACCTGCGCCAGGGCGTGTTGCGAATTAATGGCAAGGGCGGTAAACAGCGGCTGGTGCCGTTGGGAGAGGAAGCCATTGACTGGCTGGAGAAATATTGGGCCGAGGCGCGCCCAGGACTCTTGGTGGGGAGGCAAAGCGAGGCGCTGTTTGTCAGCCGTCTTGGACGGGGCATGACCCGTCAGGCCTTCTGGCAACTAATTAAACGCCATGCGGGGCGAGCGGGCATTGACAGGCCGCTTTCGCCGCATACCCTGCGTCATGCTTTTGCAACACATTTGCTGAATAATGGCGCCGATCTGCGAGTGGTACAGATATTGCTGGGCCACAGTGATCTCTCAACCACCCAGATTTACACGCATGTCGCAAAGGCGCGACTCAAGACCCTCCATGAGGTACATCACCCCCGCAGTTGAACTCACTCGGAAATCATAGGTCTGACAATTAATGGTGTGCTTCAAAAGCCGCGAAGACGGTAGACTACCGGACAGGACTGAAACCGGTATAATCTCTTCGTGTTCCTGAATGATATGTTTGGGGCGTGTCGGGATTCATATTTCCACTATTTTCAAGGTAAAATTATGCACTTATCTCCCAAATCTGTTTTTATCATGCTTGTTTCTTCTCTCTTTGCCCTGTCGGCCATGGCCGACAGCGGTCATCTGGAAAAAGTGCGCAGGACTCTTTCGGTGCAACTGGGCGTGCCCGCTAAAAATATTCATGACACTCCGGTGAGCAATCTCTATTTGGTGTCTATTCCACCGCGTCTGTTTTATATCAGCGGTGACGGCAAATATGTGATCAATGGTGACATGATCGATGTTGCCACGAAGACCAATGTGACCGAGGGTCTGCGAGGCGAGGCGCGCATGCAGGCCATTAATAATATGGGTGAAAAGTCCATGATTATTTTTAGCCCTAAAAAAGGCAAGGTAAAGCACACCATTACGGTATTTACCGATATTGACTGCCCTTATTGCCAGAAATTACACCGCGATATCGGTAAATACAATGCTCTGGGTATCCGGGTGCGTTATTTAGCCTATCCTCGCGCAGGCATTCCTTCCAGCTCCTATGACAAGGCGGAGTCGATCTGGTGTGCCAATGATCGTCAAAAAGCCATGACCCTGGCCTTTGCCAATAATGGGGAGGTAGCTAAAAGCAGGAAGTGCGATAATCCGGTCGCCGCCGAGTTCAAACTGGGCAATATGATCGGCGTGCGGGGGACACCGTCGCTGGTGTTGGATAATGGCCAGATGGTGCCGGGGTATGTCCCCCCTGAACGTCTGGCAGCTATCCTGGCTCAGGAATCGCCAAAATAAACGGATACACGTTCCCGCTGACCGGCCCAGGTTTCTGTTGTCGGTCCTTCCTCCTTTAGCCGCGCTTCCCTGTTCTTGTCTTTTCGTTTTGTGACGGACATCACAAAACGAAAAGACAGAGACCGAATTCAGGGTATTCCCTGATTTAAATTTTTAAGCATTTTGTGCAATCTCTTTATCCATATTCAAAGACAGTTTACCTGATGGATCGGGCGCGAGGCCTTTGATTATGGATAGCCACAGGGAAAAGTGAGGGAGGGCCGGAGGCCGGGCAGGGATGCAGGACGAATTCGCAGAGCAGGATGCTGCTAAGAAGCCGACGGGTTTCTCAAAATCGGGCGCTGCACCGACATTCAGGCGGGATAGCCTGCAAGGCACTCAAACAGGCGACCCTCTTTTGGGTCGCCTTTTTTTTTGCGGGCGGATTTCCGCTCAGCGCTCCAGATATTTCAGTTTATCTTCAACGCCGTCCCATTTCTCGGCGTCCTCGGGGGGGGGCTTCATTTCGCTGATGACGGGCCATTCTTTAGCCAGCTCGGCATTGAGCTCGATGAAATTGGTCATGTTATCGGGCACATCATCATCGGCAAAAATGGCTTCAGCCGGACATTCCGGTTCACATAGGGCGCAGTCGATGCATTCATCCGGATTGATGACCAGAAAATTAGGTCCTTCATAAAAACAGTCAACCGGGCAGACATCGACGCAGTCGGTATATTTACATTTGATGCAATTGTCGGTTACGACATAGGTCATAATAAATTCCCGTAGAAAAGAAGTTAAAATTGTATTTTATAGAATAACGCAGAGAACGCGAAGTCGCAGAGGCGCAAAGATTATTATTCTGGAGCATGAGCGGGGTTTTAAATCTCTTCGGGGGGTCATCCCCCGCCGTTTGCAACGGAATCGTTTATTCTCCCATTATTCAGAAATTCCTTGAAGGGTATGATCTTCCCGTTGTTTTTTCAATTGGTATAACAGGGTCAGGGCTTCCCGTGGGGTGAGATCATCGGGGTTGATTTCGTCCAGCATCGCCTCCAGCACGGAGGGTTTAGGGTCGGGCGTTGCCGATTCGTTCTGGGCTGGAACCGGATTCAGAGTGGTTGAGGATGACGGTATTTCCAGTTGTGAGAGTTTGTCCTGAGCTTGCTGGATCACCCTATGGGGCACCCCGGCCAGGGCTGCCACTTGCAGACCGTAACTCCTGCTGGCAGGGCCGGGCAGGACATTATGCATGAAGACAATGCCGTGTTCATGCTCTACTGCATCCAGATGCACATTGACACAGCCGGGCAGGGTTTCCGGCAGCTGGGTCAGCTCAAAATAGTGGGTGGCGAATAGACTCCAGGCTCGGATGTCCCGCACCAGTGACCGGGCACAGGCCCAGGCCAGGGAAAGGCCATCGAAGGTGCTGGTGCCGCGGCCGATTTCATCCATCAGCACCAGGCTCTGATCGGTGGCATTGTGCAGGATGTTGGCGGTCTCGGTCATTTCCACCATAAAAGTGGAGCGGCCGCGGGCCAGATCATCGGAGGCGCCGATGCGGGTAAAAATACGATCGATGGGGCCGATACGCGCCGAGTCGGCTGGCACGTAGCTGCCGATATGCGCCATCAGTACGATCAGCGCGGTCTGACGCATATAGGTGGATTTCCCACCCATGTTGGGGCCGGTGATTAGCAACATGCGCTGGCGACTGTCCAGGCATATATCGTTGGGGCGGAAGGGATCGGACCGGGCCTGCTCGATGACCGGGTGGCGGCCGCCGAGGATTTCCAGTCCCGGCCTGCCATCCAGGTCGGGCGGGATCAGTTTTAGGCTCTGTGCGCGCTCTGCGAGGCAATTAAGTACATCCAGTTCAGCCAGAGCGCGGGCGCTGTCTTGTAGCGGACTGAGATCGTTGTGCAGCGTGTCCAGCAGTTGTTCATAGAGCTGCTTTTCCCGCGCCAGGGCGTGCTCGTTGGCGCTTAGCACTCGTTCCTCCAGCGCCTTGAGTTCCGGGGTGATGTAGCGTTCGGCCGCTTTCAGGGTCTGGCGTCGCTGGTAGTCTTCGGGCAGGTTTTCAGAATGCAGACGGCTGACCTCGATGTAATAGCCATGCACCCGGTTATAGCCTACCTTGAGGCCGTTGACGCCGCTACGCTGGCGTTCGCGCTGTTCTAGCTCGCCGAGAAACTGTCCGGCATTGGCCTGCAGGCTGCGCAGCTCATCCAGCTCCGTGTCGTAGCCGAGGGCGATGACGCCGCCGTCACGGATCAGCAGCGGCGGGTTGTCGATGATCGCCTTTTGCAACAGACCGTGAAGCTGCGGGAACTCACTGATCTGTTTCAGTAACTCAGCCAGCCTGGCCGCCGTCGGTGTTAGCAGAGCGTGAATGTCGGGCAACCGTTCCAGCGCCGTGCGCAGGCGGCTGAGATCACGCGGACGGGCAGATCTCAATGCGATGCGGGTGAGAATGCGTTCGACATCGCCCACCTCTTGCAGCAGGGGTTGCAGGCTTTCAAAGCGATGCTCGTTGCTGAGGCAGGCAATCACCTGCTGGCGCTGACGCAAAATTTGCTGATCGCGCAGGGGGCGGTGGATCCAGCGGCGCAGCAGGCGGCTGCCCATGGGGGTCGCGCAGTGATCCAGAATCCCGGCCAAAGTGTGTTGTTGCTGGCCGTTCAGACCGTATTCCAGTTCCAGATTGCGGCGACTGGCGGCATCGAGAATGAGGCTGTCTTCTCGTCGTTCGACGCGCAGGTCACGGATATGCGGTAGCAGGCCGTGCTGGGTTTCCTGCACATAATGCAGCAGGCAACCGGCTGCGCGTACCGCCAGTGGCGCCTCGTCACAGCCAAAACCCCGCAGATCACGGGTGTGGAATTGTTCACACAGTAGGCGGTGGGCGCTGTCAGGTTCGAAATGCCAGGGTGGTTGACGTTTCAGACAGCGTAGCGACGCCAGCCAGTCTTCTTCTGCCAGTTCATCACTGATCAGCAGTTCTGCTGGATGCAGCCGCTCAAGCTCACCGCTCAGGGCTTCACAGCCGCTTATCTGCAGCAGGCGAAAACGGCCGCTGGCCATATTCAGGGTAGCCATGCCGAAATCATCCCTGTCTTTGAAAATGGCCGCTAGCAGGTTTTCCTGGCGTTCTTCCAGCAGCGCTTCATCGGTCAGGGTGCCGGGGGTGACGATGCGCATGACCTTGCGTTCCACCGGGCCTTTACTGGTGGCCGGGTCGCCGGTTTGTTCACAAATAGCGATGGATTGGCCTAATTTAATCAGCCGGGCAAGATAGTTATCCACCGCATGGTAAGGCACACCAGCCATGGGAATAGGTTCGCCGGCAGACTGGCCACGGGCGGTCAGGGTGATGTCGAGCAGGCTGGCAGCCTTGCGCGCATCATCGAAAAATAGTTCATAGAAATCCCCCATACGATAGAACAGCAAAATATCAGGATAGTCGGCCTTGATGCGTAGATACTGCTGCATCATAGGGGTGTGTTGTACCGATTTTTTCTTTGCTGTATCTACCATAATCAACGCTTAAGTATATAATATATATTAATATTTCTGTGTTTTTATTATTTCTTTAACCATCATGAAATTGCAGGGAATTTCATGAGATTTCGGAAAAGAGTGTAGGTGTTTATGGGCTTATCCAGTTGCTTGCAAAAACCTAAAGAAAATAACTTACGAGCGGCTCATTCAAAGCTGGCGCAACTTTTTGCGATAGCAAAAATCGTGACAGGTTTGAAAGCCACCTAGATAAGTTGTTGATGCCAGCCTCACTGATATTCTTTTTAGCACAACAGTGCGTGCTCCTCGAAGGAATCCCTTCCACCTTCCCCCGCGCGGTTCGTGTTTCTTAGACAGAGGGTCACTGCACGAATGCGGGCGACGGGTGGAGGGGTCTCGCCAGTCAACCCCTACCTTTGAAGGGCCTGTTTCAGGCTATCACTGAATCTGAGCCGGCGAAAGGGAAAACGGGGCCGACTCAAGCGAGCAAAAGCCAGAAACCTGTTGGAGCGATCACCCGACTTCGACTTCGAGTCCGATGCCCCGCACTTCATGGAGGTGGGGGTGCCCTCCTTTTAGCAACAATCAGGGTGAGAACGATCTGCGCATGACCAAGGTAGAGCAGAAGATATCCGGTTGTTTCCGCTCTATGGAAGGGGCCAAGATCTTCTGTCGGGTTCGCAGCTACCGGTCGACTTGTTGCAAGCAGGGCATGACGGCGACTCAGGCATTGACACTGCTTTTTCAAGGCAAAAATCCGTATTTTCTAGAAAGGGACGTGGCCTGACAGGCGCGTTCATGACAGAATGGGCTGAATAGTTATCCTAAATCTATGAGTATTTTCACCGTTCAAATTCATATTGCTGTGAGCGCCTGTCTGCTGGGGGAGCGAGTACGTTATGACGGCGCACAAAAGCGTCATCCGTTAATAATGAAGCTGGCAGATGAGTTTGTCCTGCAGTCCTTTTGTCCTGAAGTGACAATCGGCTTGAGTGTGCCGCGTGCGCCGGTGCAACTGGTAACCACAGCAACTGGCATCCGGGCGCGGGGCGTGACTGATCCTGCCTATGATATTACCGCCAGACTACAGACTTATGCTCAGATGCAAAGTGAGGCGTTAAAGATCTGCGCTGGGGTAATATTCAAATCCCGCTCACCCAGCTGCGGTCTGGGCAGTACTCCGCTGTTTAATGAACAGGCTGAGCAAACGGGCAAAACCGGTGGTTTGTTTGCTGTTGTATTGCGGGACTGCCTGCCAGACGTGCCGATGGTGGAGGAAAGTGTACTGGCTACTGAAGCCGAGATTGCAGTCTTTGTGGAACAGGTGCGCGGTTATAGCAAGCGGCGAGTGGCGAGGGTGTAGGTTGATGAGTAAAACGAAGCCCCACACCAGCATCCTGATGCTCAGGCCGCAATAATCAAGCGCAAAGCATCCAGGCGCAGGCCGGTTTGCTGCATGTATTCGCTCAGTTCTGCGCGTTGATTCTCAAGAAAGGCGATTTCTTCGTTGCGTACATTCGGGTTCACCCGCTGCAGTTCCTGCAGACGTCGTATTTCATTACCAAGCCGTTTTTGCATCTGGGCTGTTTGGGTATCAATGATCGGTGGTAGTTGTCGCGTAGCCAGTTCCCCGGCATGCTCGATGATTTTTCGCAAACTGCTCTGCTGCTTGCTGATAATCTGGCGCCGGGTGTAGGGATCCAGTTCGACCGTCAGCGCTTCCAGTTCGGTAATGGGAATCGTGGCGCTGTGATCATTGAGCCGGGTGTCTACCAGAAGACGAATCAGTTGCGGTGGCAGAAAGCGATCAATTTGCAGTTGCCGGGGGGCGGCGCCTTCGATGCGGAACAGGGTTTCAAGCAGGATATCGCCGGTTTTAAGTGCAGGGTGTTTACAGATGGCCAGCGCGGCATTGCCCTGTTCACTGCTGAGTATGAGATCCATGATACCGGTGACCATGGGATGCTCCCAGCTTATGAAATGCTGATCTTCATGCACCAGTGCATGTTCGCGTGAGTAGGTGAGTGTCAGGCCTACGTCGGGCAATTCCGGGAAATGATGAATGAGCATGTGACCGCTGGGTCGTGCTACATGGCTTTTGAAGTCGTGTTGCTCGTAGTCCACGCCATAGGTGTCGAATACCAGCTGCATATAGTCGGCGCAGCCGGAACCCTGATCCTGTTTTTCCAGCAGGGAGACGATCCGGTGGGCTTCGGCCTCACGGAAGGAGTTCAATTCCAGCAGGCGATCCCGTCCCTGTTGCAGGTGCGTGGAAATTTTCTGGTACAGGGAGCGGGTTTGTTGCAGCAGTGCCTCCCGCCTGGAGGCACTGTCCCTGGGTTGTTGTAACAGGTTCAGTAAATCCGTTTCCACCTGTTGATACACGCTCTGTCCTGCGGGACAAGTGTGGGTAAAGGCATCAATGCCCTGATGATACCAGTCGAACATGATCGCCTGGGCGCTGTCTTTGATAAAGGGGACGAGGATCTCAATGGTATGGTTCTGGCCGATACGATCCAGGCGGCCGATGCGTTGTTCGAGTAAATCGGGGTTCAGCGGCAGATCGAACATGATAAGATGGTGGGCGAACTGGAAGTTGCGGCCTTCGCTGCCAATCTCTGAACAGATCAGGGTTTGTACGCCTTCTTCCATATCGGAAAACCAGGCCGCGGCCCGATCCCGCTCGATGATGCTCATGGCTTCATGGAATACCGCTGCACGCAGGCCATGACGCCGCCGCAGGGCGGCTTCGAGTTCCAGTACGGTGGCGGCTGAGGCGCAGATGACCAGTACTTTTTTTCCGCGCAGGCTTTTGAGAGTCTGATAAAGCCAGTCAAGCCGAGGATCCCGATCCACCCAGTCGGGTTCGTGATCTTTTTTGTGTTCCTGATAAATGCGTTCCGGGGTGAGGGCGAAGCGGGCGATATCCATTTGGGGTTTAGCGTTTTCGGTGGCCTGAACAATCGTTTGCAGATAACCGGCCTCGGCTTCCAGCGCGAAGCCCTGTAATGCCCGTTGTGGAAATCCCTTGATAGTGTTACGCGAGTTGCGAAACAGAATGCGGCCAGTGCCGTGGCGGTCGCGCAGTAACTGGATCAGGGTTTCAGCGGTTTCAACGCGGTCTTTTTCGTCAGCGCCAGCCAGTTGCTCAAGCAGGCCCAGCGCCGAAGAACTGTCGGCCAGCGCGATTTTCAGCGCCTGCTGATTAGCTTCATTCAGATAGCCATGCTCCTGCAGTTCTTCAACTGCATGGGCGATGGGCGCATACAGATTTTCCTCGGCTAGAAATTCGTCCAGACTGAAAAAACGATCCGGATCCAGCAGTCGCAGGCGGGCGAAGTGACCTTCCGCGCCCAGTTGTTCGGGGGTGGCGGTCAACAGCAGCACGCCGGGCGTGACTTTGCTTAAGGCTTCCACCAGTTCATATTCCGGGCTGGCCCTGCCGACATGCCATTGTAGGTGATGCGCCTCATCGACCACCAGGGTATCCCAGTTGCCGGCCAGGATCTGTTCCCGACGCAGGGGATTTTCCTGTAAAAACTTCTGGTTGCACAGCACTAACTGTTCACTGTGAAAAGGATTGTCATAGTCATGCTCAAGGGAGGCGCAACGCTGTTCATTGAAAATGCTGAAACGCAGATTGAAACGGCGCAGCATTTCCACCAACCACTGGTGTTGCAGGCTTTCCGGCACCATGATCAAAATGCGCTGGGCGCGGCCGTTGAGATATTGTTGATGCAGGATCAGTCCGGCCTCAATGGTTTTTCCGAGACCCACTTCATCGGCCAGTAACGCTCGCGGGGCGCTGCGTGAGCCAAGCTCATGGGCAATGAACAGTTGGTGGGGCACAAGGCTGACACGCGCACCGGCCAGTCCACGAATCGGGGAAGGCAATAGACTGTGCAACCTGTTTAAGGTGATATAACGTAATTCATAGGCGCTGTTTTTATCCAACTGTAGATTGAACAGGCGATCCCGTGGCTTGTTCAGTTTCATCGCATGATTGAGGCGGCCTTCTTCAATCCGGTATTTTTTACCCGCCTCGTCTTCGCCGAAGTAGGTCAGCAGGCCATTTGCCTCACTGACTTCTTCGATCCTGATTTTGGTGCCGTCAATATCTTCAATGCTGTCATGCTGGCTGAAATGCACCCGAGTCAGCGGCGAGCCTTCGCGGGCATAGATGCGGTTTTCATCGCTGGCGGGGAAATGCAGGCTCACGGTGCGCGTGTCTGCCTGGTCAATCACACCCAGGCCCAGCTCAGGTTCGGTATCACTGATCCAGCGCTGGCCAGGAATAAAATTATTATTTGTCATTCAAGATGTTAACCAGTGGGAGTCTTCTGAACGTGATCACAGGGGATAGTCGTGTACCTGTGGTGGGAATTCTTTTACACTACGCGCCCATGAGCAAGAGCCTTTTTACGTATGGAACCCTCGAAATCCCCCAGGTAGCGCAGATTATAACCGGTCAGGTACTGACTGGTGCGCCCGCCCGGCTTGAGGGGTATGCCCGTTACCAGCTAAAGAATCATGCCTATCCTGGGATTATACAGGAAACCGGCGCCAGTATTACAGGAACCCTGTATTTGGACCTGGATGACATGCTGATGGCGCGGATGGATGAATATGAAGATACCTGCTATGAAAAACGCAGGTTGCAGGTCATAACGGGAGATGGCATGACACGGGATGCACAGGCCTATGTGGTGCCGGAAGAAAACCGGGAA
>VAOZ01047521.1_pt1 | contig 12034 bp, 22 predicted proteins | sample 3394041 | NCBI WGS metagenome assembly VAOZ01 (sample SAMN08290431, study PRJNA428436) | hydrothermal vent metagenome | isolation source: Deep-sea hydrothermal vent chimney | place: Indian Ocean: Southwest Indian Ridge
AAAAAGAAGCAAACGTGGAAGAAAAAGAACTCGATGTAAAATTCGAGTTAATACGCAAGATAACAAACAAAAACATTTTAGGTGATATTACCGTCCCTGAAAAGCCTGTGACATTATATACGCTGGTAGGCAACGTGTACGGGTACGAAATTGGTAATACTCAATACGGTGATTTTATTAAATTTAAGGGTGACTTTTCAGCTACTTTAATGAGCAACGGTCAGGAATTCAGATCGCCGTGCGCTATTATCCCGGCACCAATGGACATGGTTATAGCTAATTTGGTCGACGATGCGGCACTCGGTATTACAGAAACGAAAGCCAAAGTGGGGTGTGAATTAGGTATATCTGTTGGTGTTAAACCGGCAAACACCCCGACGGGGTACGAATGGACGGTTAAAACATTAATTGATGTTGTGCCTACGGATTCTTTACGGTTATTGAAAGATAAGGTTATGTTGTTAAGCAACGGTTAGATGTTAAGTAATATTCAAAAATAGCGGTTAACAGCCGCTATTTTATTTTTATATAATTTTGGGATTAAAAAAAAATGAAAATCAAAGATAAATGTTCAAATTGTTATTACTATGGAGTTAATAAAGAAGACACGAACAAGGGCACTTGTTTAAGACATGCCCCTTTTCCTGTTGTTATTGATGTGCCAGGCGGGTTGCTGGGTAATACCACGCAGCAGGTCTTTTTTTTACCACCTGGTATTAACGACGATTATTGGTGTGGTGACCATAAAGTTAATATAATAGCTTAAAAACAACTTGATTAACTTAAAATAGGTGGTAAATAATGACTATATTAAAGCAAAATAGTAACGGTGTTGGTTATGAAATAGTAGAAAATGATGGAGAAGAACCTGTAGAGCGCGAAGATTTATTGAGTGGTGTGCTCGATGAATTAGGTATCGATGGAAGCGGGGACGTTTTATTAAAAGTTTATCATGTTAATGAATACGGTAAGGACGCTCATTGTTTTGATTGTACGCCTGACGGGTTAAACGGTATTGAAGACAGGTTACGTGCTGCGTACGGAAAAGGTGACTATAAAATAAAAATATTCACTCCAACTCCGCAGGGTAGAAAGAGTTGTAAGTCTACGGTTAAATTAAGTCTGGAAGTGCCGAACGAAGAACACGTAGCGAAAGAAATTAATAACGATGGGACTAATATAAGAGATATGATGAATACAATGTTAGCAGCGACGCAAGCTAATACGACTAACATGTTGCAGATGTTTAGGGAATCACAATTGGAGAGTCAAAATAAAACACAGGAATTATTAATATCTGTATTAACGAATAAAAAAGACGATTCGCCGTCAATTGTGGAGCAATTAGCTTTATTAAAGCAACTTATGCCAGAGCAACCGGATGCTATGGTAATGTTAAATTCGATGATGGATATGCACAGTAAAGTCAAGGAAGAATTTAACGATGATGCCCCGCCGTCTGGGTCACTTGAAAGTATGACCAATGCGCTAGGTAGTTTAGTTGAATTAGCGAAAGAATCGAAGATACCTTCCGATCAATCTATAGCAGAAACAGGAAGTAAAAACAAACAAGAACCGGAACAGGATATGAATATATTAATTAAAATGAAACTAAGAAAACATATTTCTATGTTGTGTACCAAAGCGAAGGAAAACAAAAATCCTTCTTTATGGGCCGAATTAACTGTAGATGAAATTCCGGAAGAATATAATGATAAATTATTCGAAATGATAGGCAAAAACAACGAATCAGGAATGAAAAATTTATTTTTGTTGTCCCCTGAAACGGCTCAATATGAAGAATGGTTTTGTGAATTTTTGAATACTATTAGAGATATGTATATTATTGATGAAAAAGAGTCGGGTGAAACAGTTAACGAATCGTCTGATGAATCAAATAATTTGACAGTAGTTGGTAAAACATGTGAGGATGATATTCATGTTAATTCAACACAACCGAATAATACAGAATAATAAGACAAAAGCAACATTGCTAGGTATCCCGTCTGGTATAAGTGGCATTAGGGTTATTCTTCGTGCTATGAGTAAAATAGTACGCAAATATAAAACTAACGTACAGATACGGGAACTAGCATTAACTATTGTTCGTAACCAGCCTGCCAAGTGCTGGATATGCGAAGCTGTAGCTATACAGAAATATATTTATAATACAATACGTTATGTCAGGGATGTCGAATCAGTAGAAACATTATCTACACCTGTTAAAACATTAGAATACGGTCAGGGAGATTGTGATGATATGGTTATTCTGTACGCTTCTTTATTACAATCCATAGGGCATCCTGTGCGGTTCGCGGCAGTTGGTTTTAACGGGGGTGGGATATCTCATGTGTTAGCGGAAACGTTAATAGGAAATAAATGGGAACCTGTTGAATTGACGGTAAGGATGAAAATAGGGGACTATCCTACTGGTATAACGTCTAAACTAATCCAGAACATAAAGCCATGATTTTAAACGGTTTTTATAACAAGTCACAAATTGAATTCATAGGTTATGAGATTAAATATGAATTTATGACACCGGAACAACTAACTTTTGCGTTAAAACGATCTCTTGATTTGTATAACAAATTATATCCACCGCCGCCGCATCGTTCTTTATTTGGTAATTTGTTCAAAGGGGTTATTTTAACGACGGTGGTGGGAGGTATTATTGCTTTAACGGGGGGTACTATTTTAGCAGCGATGGGTACGTCTTTATCACAAGTTATGGGTGTAATAGGTGTTGCAGGTAATGCTACGGCTGTGCAAGGTGGTGTAATGGCAACTATACAATCGTCTGCTAGTATAATTAGCGGTACTGGTATGGTTTATAAAACCGTAACGGGTAAAAACCCGCCAGGTGATTTGATGAAAATATCGAATTTGATAACATCAAAGTCCGCTTTTACGGCCATGAAGAAAATAACGGTAGACCAGTTAGGTTCGCGCGGTGTTATAATCCAGAAAAAAGACGTTAAAAGTAACGCTATAATAAATGAGGAAATAAAACGCGAACAATTAAAAATGGCTTTAAAATTAAAAATATTAGCGAATAAGGAATCAGAAAAAACAGGGATACCATTGTCAGTCGAAAATAAATTTAAACTATCCACTTTATTAATCCCGTTATTTTTTGTTTTGGTTAAGAAATTATGATTATCACATTAAATGGTATTAACGACCCTAACACTGTTACACAATTAAAAACGTATTTTGACGTGTCGTCTTACCGTAATGCACTTGATATGTTAAATACGTTTGATATTGGATTGAAAAATTTTGGGTATTCGTTAGTTTTTTCTGTTAATGGAGGAACTGACACACGTGTTGATCCAGTAAGTGAAGTTCCGGTACTTTATAATAAGGCCTATATCTCTAAACAAAAAATAGGTTTTTCAATACCGATTGTAGGTAAATCACGTTGGAATTCATTGGAAGCCCCTAATAAATTACTTAAATACGCTTTAAAAAACAACGGTTTAGGTGGTATAAACGCTAAGACAGCTATCGAAAAACATACCCTTTTCAATATATATGATTTACTTAACATGAGTCGGAACATAAATTGGGAACTTAATAGACTGCGCTTACCTGTACCGGACAATTTTAGACAAATTAATTCGTTAATACAAAATAAGCCGTACTTCGGAAGAACTTTTTTGGTAGCTGGCTACCAAGAATCGTATCCACCGGAACCTGACACGGAAGAATACGGTATTCCTTTCAAAAATTTTGTTAATCTATACCAGTTAATAAATGTTTACGGAAAATTAAAAAAATCAATTACTGCCATGCGTATTGGTTTACGTGCAGAAATAGATAAAGCTAACGTAGCCAAAAAAGTACAGGAAGAAACCTTAAGAAAAGAGAATGATGCTATTTTATCGGCTAAAAAAATTAAAGAACAGGTGATAAAACAAGCCGTTATAATAGAAGAGCAACGTAAAAAGCAAGCTGCTATCGCATTAAAAGAAGCTGCTATAAACAAACAAAAATTAATTTATACTCAAAAGAAATTAAATGATGCTAAGACTAAGCTCGCTAACATAAAACCTGTAACCAAAAAACAGGTTGAAATAATCAAAACTAAAATAAAGGCCGTGGATAAAGCGGCTAAGGAAACAGCGATTAAAATAACAGAAACAAGTAAATACGAAACATCCATATCCGATACGGTTAAAAAACTTGATAATAAAACTAAAAAGGATATTATTGGTGTACCGTTAAAATCATCGAAATCATATATACCGTTAGTTATAGCGGTTGTAACAGGGGTATTATTAAAATGAGTGAAATTACTAACTTAAAACGTGATATTGCTGTAATTGAGAAAGCTATATTACAGACACTAAAAAGTAGTCCATTGGCCGAAGCGCAGTTTAAAACGATAGTAAATAACTATAAACGTAAAAAAGCAATTAAAACATCATTAAGTGCTATCTCATCAGGAACGGATACACCGTGGTATCAAAGTGGTTTTGTAAAAGATTTATTTAATTTTGGGGCGCAGACAGCTGCTACGCATCAATTAAGTATTGACGAACAGAAAAAACTTGATCTTCAATTACAGGCGTTGAAAGAACGTAACATATCATTAGATAAACAGATTGCTTTAACTGATACGATAAACAAAGCCAAAGGAATCAGCGGTAATATCATTACACAGGTAATGAATAGCCCGTTAAAAATGGGGGCTGTGGCGGGATTATTGTATATGTTTTTCAAATCAAGAAGAAAAACACGTAAATAATGACTACTTCTTTATCACAAAATGATTCTGGCTTTATAGATAAATTCAGACTGAAAGCGTCACAATTTATGAGCGCGTGGAATGAATTAACGTCCATGCGTAATATACCGGTTAATTTACAGAGTGAATATACTTCGTTACGTTCAAGCGGGTCTGAAATACAATCCACGCTACAGTGGATAACATCCGCTATTGATTCGGTAACTGGTTACGTTTCTAATATGTTTAATTTTAACGGTGTGGATAATGTTAAGGGATATATAAACAATGATAGTAATAATATGGGTTTTATATCTCTAATACCTATTGCAGCTATTGTCGCTTCGTTAGCTATAATGACAAAATTTATCAGTGATGTTTACGTTTTTAAATCAAAATTAAATGAGCAGAAACGGTTAGAAAATACAGGGTTAAACCCACAACAAGCCGCGAAAGTGGTGGAAAATATGCGACCTGATTCTATTATTAAAAATATATCGAAAGTTGTGAAACCAGTAGGCGTAGTTTTATCTCTACTATTCATATTTAAAATAATCAGAGAATTAAAATGAATTACATAATAGCTATAATAACTAACGATAACAAAATAGGATATTTTACCGGAAACGCTATAAACACGTTAAAAACAAAAGCTAAGTTATTTGCTAATTTAAAAACAGCGAATTCAATCAGGGTTAAAATAGCAAAAAATAGTTACGTTAAGAATTCAGTTGTTATTAGTAAGTCAGTGATTCGTTCAACACTATTAAAAAAATTAACGGTTAAAAACAATCCGATAAAAGATACAAAATCAAGGAAAATAAAAAAAGCTATAAAATTATACGAAGATTTTACCGGCATGGAATACGACACATACGACAAAGTAAACATGAAAGACTACGACGTAGGGTTGAAAGTAGGGAAATGTTTAGGTATTATGTACGAAACAATACGTGACGGAACCACAGAACGCTATTTGCACGAATTTAAAACGACCTCAAGACCGGATTTTTGTATCAGTCACGACGGCCACCAAATTTTTTTGGTTAATGGAAACTATAAATTTATGGACACCGGTATTAACGATATATAAGGTACTATAATGTCACAACTATTACTATTAAACCCGTCAAAAAGAGGTAACAAAATGTCAATCCGTAAAAAAACGCGTTCGCCCGCACAGAAAGCTGCAGCCCGTCGATTAGTATTATTTAACAAACGCAGGTTTAGTAAAAACCCTGCGAAAAAAGCGTCTGCCGCTACATTGAAAAGACGCGCAACAGCACGCAGTAAACAACGCAAGATTGATAATGTTATACCAGGCTATTATCCTAACCCCGTAAAACGTCGTAAACGCGCTAGTACAATAGCACGCAACACCAAAATAACATTTAAAAACGCTTTCGATAATAATATCAAACCCGCAGCTATCCAGGCATCCGGTGCCTTATTACTTGATGTGGGATACGGATATTTTGGGCAATATATACCAGAATCAATGAATAACGGTATGTTAAAACATGCGACTAAAGGGTTTATTGCCATTGGACTAGGTATGCTCGCTAATAAAGTTACGAATAATAAATCCGTAAATGCGCTTGTCAATGGAGCGTTAACTGTCACAATGCACGACGCTCTCAAAGAAGCAATGACCGAATACGCCCCGAGTATCTCAATGGGAAATATTGATAATATCGGTTATATTAATCCGTCACCTGTTTATAGTCAGGATGAAATGGGCGCGTTTATATCTGAAAATAACACAAGCGATTGTGTAGATAACCAAAACATGGGATATTTTGTAAACGAACAACCGTTTGACACGTCGAGCTTTTAGCTTTATATTAAAACACAGGAACATTAAACAAGGACGTTAAACACTCACATTTAAAAGAGATTATTATGAATATTGGACGAAAAATACCAGCATCAAACGCCTTGAAAAAATACAGCGTAAACGCTCCAAATGATATGGATGTTATCTACCAACCGTTGTATGATTATCAAGACTACAATTTTGCCGGACAAACATCCTTAATCTTCTTCCAGAACCCGATCGGCCAAAACGGTAAAACATTGGACGATACAAATATGGAAAGCGCAGGTCAAATGCCGTCGCCACAAAGTTTCGTCGTGGAAGGTATTTGCATCGACTTTTTTCCAGGCAATGCCGTTGGAACAGCAGGAATCGACGCAACAGCAGATAACGCACAAGACGTATATAAAGTAATGAAATCCGGCCATCTTAACTTTGTCGTGGGCGTTAAACCGCGTTTACAACAAGCCCCGTTAGGTGCCTTTCCACCGAATTACCGCATGGCAGGAATGTCCGCTATATCAGGTCAAAACACGTTAGTTGGAGGTATTACTTTATCAGACTATGCCAGCTTTGCCGGTCAGGTATTCAGTATCATACCCGTAACTCTCGAATCTAATCAGAATTTCAGTGTATCGTTAAACTGGAAAACACCTGTGCCGATTATCAATACAGCACGTATCGGCGTAAAATTACTAGGTACTCTATATCGTAGTATCCAATAATATCCACCACCACCCTTCCGTTATAGACTTACTATCTATAACGGATACTTTTTATGGAGCCAAACATGAAAAAAAAATATACCATTAAAGAACTAGCAAACAATCCTGATATTTATCGCAGTTTTTATATTTATACACTTAAAGTACCTATTCTAGCCGTAGGTGCCATTGAAACCGTCACAGTAAATATCGAGGCCGATAGCCAGTTTATATGGACTAAAACAACCTCATTCACTAGTATATCAAACGCTACCCAAACTAATAACAACCGTGTTATACCACTGGCAACAGTACAGATACGGGATTCCGGTAGTGCACGGCAGTTTTTTGATTCGCCACAGCAAATTAATTCTATATCAGGACAAGGTAATATACCTTTTATCTTACCGTCGCCTTTTATCTTTAATAATAATTCTAATATTAACGCCACCTTTGTCAATACAAGCGCGGCAACCGAATATACAGATATGTCAATTAGTTTAATCGGATTCCGTGTGTACGAAACAGGTAACTCGACAGGTCGATAATAATGAATAATTTTGGCGACATTCCACAAAATCTACTCCCTGATATACCCTCTGGATACGGCGGGAATCAGCGTAGATATTTACCCGATAAAAAAATACCGGATAATCAGGTAAATAACCCAGTAAGCGTCGATGTTAATATCAATACCAATAAATTAGCCGTAAAAAATGCTAATCTATCAGTACAATCTAATCAGATTTCAGATGTAACCAAAAACATATTATCAGCTAATAAAAATAGAGTATCTCTATTAATCCAAAATAACGGTTCAACAAACGTATTTGTAAATTTTGGAAATCCCGCTACAATACACGATATTAAAATACCAGCAGGCGGATATTACGAACCCTTAATACCACCTAACAATTCCGTTTATCTAGTAAGCAATACCGGAAATTCTAATCTTTGCTCAGTCAGTGAGGGTATCTGATTATGCCTATTTATTCACCACCTTCAAACGTAGGTGGTTCCCCTAATGATTTTGATTTTATTCACGGAAACTCAGTTTTTAATTCGACACAGTTTTTTGGATTAAAAAGATTCGTAGCTAATAATTTAATTACATATTCACCAAACCTTGTAAATGTTAAATTCTTAACTTCAACACCAACAGGACAAAAAATTGAATTCCTAAAGGCCGGTAAATATAAATTAACAGCGTCAATAAGTCCTTTTTTAAAAACAACGGCAGATATATGAAAACGCCTACACCAGATTCTACCGGTGTTATTATTGTCATAACACCTTATACAGCGAATAAAAAAGATAATGTAAAAAGTATTAATTTTTTACCTATGAATGCTACTTATAGCATTTTACCATATAACAAAAGTATAACTTTCGTTGAAGTTAATGCAGGTGACACGTTCGAATTAGCATTCGACATGAATGTGATTAACAATATACCAGAGTCCCCTAGGTTATTTTGCGAGATAGAAAAAATAGGATGAAACCCCTTTTACCTTTTATACTTATATCAATTATTATTATGTCATTAAAACCTAAAAAAATAATATCCGTAAACGGTATCAATAAAATAAAAAAACTAGAAGGACTAAGACTTGTCGTCTATAACGATGAGGGTATGAATAAAACAGCAGGCTACGGGCATCTTGTCACCAAATCAGATAATTTATTATTAGGTGAAACAATATCAGAAAATCAGGCCGGTAAATTTTTAAAACGTGACTTGATGAAAGCTGAAAATACAGTTAATTCGTTAGTTAACGTGCCGCTAAACCAAAATCAATACGATGCACTGGTATCATTAGTTTTTAATATAGGTTATAAACATTTCAAAAATTCAACTATGCTAATTAAATTAAACGATTATAATTATTCAGGGGCTTTAGCAGAGTTTAAACAATGGGTATATGTAACAATAAAAAATAAAAAAATAATATCAGCAGGATTATCACATAGACGTTATTCGGAATCAGACCTCTTTAATACATAATATATGGGACTAACTACGCTAATAACAACTATATTCAGCCTGATAAAATCAGGAAAAGAAACCGTGGACGACGTTCTAGCAGACCCAGACATGAAAAATCAAATTAGCAACGTGGAAAACGCTTATAAAAATGAATTACAATACGGTAATCTATATACCAAAGCCGCTCGACCTACCGCAATCTACCTATGCCTGTTTATCATTTTCAATGACTTCATACTGGTTCCTTATATAAACACGTTTTTTAGCTTAATACACCCTCTACCTTACCTGCTATCAGAATCAAAATTTAAAATGCTGATGGGATTCTTAACCGCTCTGGGACTGGCTCGAAGCGTTTTAGATAAACAGGGGAACTGGCTAACTCAATTATTCACTAAAAAATAATGAATCCTCTCGATTTTAAAATAATATTGTTACTACTATCTGTCATAATAATTTTAATTGGATGGATTAGCAAACGCGTGATAGCAAAAATGGATGATTTTATTAACTCGACAAATAAAATACATGAGGATTTTAAAGTACAAATTAATCAGATAAATATAGAATTAGCTTTACTTACCCGTAAATAATATGTAAAATTCAATTAGGTTATATACACACCTAAAAAGCCCGCACTCGGTTCTCACTAATCCGTACGCGGGCTTTTTCCTTCTCATGTCTTTATTCGAGGTAAATATGAAACTTAATATATATATAATTAGTAAATACTGGAATAAATTTGCTTATTTCATTGCCGGAATCGGTATAAAGATGGTTTGGGATTATACGCATACGAATGCTGATATTCTATCCGACGACCCGTATGCGAAAACAACCAGAGAAATTTTAACTTTTACGGGTAAATAACATAATGTTTTAGATTATTCGCTATCAAAAACTTTTCAATAGCGATAGAACAAACGAAGTTCATTTCCTCAAGAATTAAATTGAACATTTCGTAATTAACAGAATGCACAATCTCCCTTATTTGAGATACCGAATCGTATAACTCTTTATACAATTCGTTAGACGAATAATACCGCCACTTCGTGGCAAATAAATCATTGATAATTTTCTCTTTATGCGTTAATTTAACTTTCATTTTCCACCCCCTCTTTTGACATCAAAACCTAGCTGCCTATAGCCCGCTAAACGAATCCTCCAATTCTCATCATGCAGAGCTTCGGACGTGAAACCCAATACCCGGTACCCCTCAAGTCTAATATCACACTCAGAATCAACCAAAGCTTTGGCCGTAAAACCCAATTCCCTATAGGCTTCTTGCCTTATTTCAAAACAAGAATCATCAAACGCTTTGGGCGTAAAGCCCAAAACCCTGTAGGTTTCTTGTCTAATTTCCCACTCCTCATTTTCTATGTTATCCATAGAAAATCCTAATTCTTTATGAGCTTCCAAACGAACCACAGATGAGTCGTCCTCAAAAGCGTCTTCCGTAAAACCCAAAACCCGGTATCCCTCTAAACGAACCTCCCAATATGAATCTTTTAAAGATTCGGACGTAAATCCTAGTTCCTCGTATGCCTCCATCCTTATATCAACGTAAGAATCTTTAAAAGCTTCTTCCGTAAAGTCTAAAAAGTGATAGGCTTCCTGCCTGATTTTCCAGTCTAAGTCTTTTAAAGCTTTATCAGTAAATCCCAAATTCCGATAAGATGCAAGACGAATTTCACAGTCTGAATCTTTTAAAGATTCAGGCGTGAAGCCTAACGACCGATAAGCCGCTAACCTGATTCTCCACTCAGAATCAAACAGGGATTCACATACAGTGTTTTCGTTTTTGTTTTCGTTTTCGTTTTCGTTTTTCATGTTCTTTTTCCTGTTAAGTTAATTCGTTTATCTCTTTTATATCAAGCAAAAAGTCAAGTTCACGGGTAATACTAATTATATCATTTATAGTGATATAACTATCATAGGTACACGCATCGTTTAACACCCCGTATAAAAGAGCATTAAAAGCATCAAAACTCATTCCGTTCCAATTCGTACCTAACATGTACATAATAGTATTTTCGCCGTGTGTCAGACGATTATTCATACTACCATCCTCAGTTCGGCTTCGTTTTTACAGCCGAAAAACAGAAAACATTTTTTGACGTATTTAAAAGTCCGACACGCGTTCATTTCGCTGTAAGGATACGCCCTACTAGGTCGCCTACAGGATATTAAATTACCATTCGCAGCATAAAACCTGCCGCTATTGCCGAAACTACCAGATGGATTAATAATCCTACCTTGTAATTCTCTATATATCTTTTTACAGGCATATAAGTTTTTACCCAGTAATTTATTGATTTCTTTCATGTCATCCCTATCTATTGCCGCCTCTCCTTCTTTATAGCCTAACTTTTCAGCAAGCGATGGTCGTCCATCTTCCATCAATAATCTACATAATCTTTTTTCAGTAACTTTGGACTCTACGTCCAATTTGTACCTTTTTAAAAACCTCATAAGCCCCGGCTGGCATGGTGAAAATAACTCGTATTCGTTACCATCAAATTTATAAACAACAAGTCTATCATTAACAAGCTTTAAGAAAATCATAACTGTTTCCTGTATTAATTAAGTAAGTAATTTTTATCATTTAATTTATATGTTTATTATATGTTTAATGAGATAAAAAGTAAAGGTTTTTTTTATTATTTTTAGTTATTTTTTTTGATAGTAATACAATCGTTTAGTTAACATAGTTCGCTTACTATATATGTCAAGTTTTTTTCGTTTTTATAGTTAAATTTTAACTAACTGTTTTTTTGAAGGAAAATCAAAAATGG
>VAOZ01207612.1_pt1 | contig 12028 bp, 13 predicted proteins | sample 3394041 | NCBI WGS metagenome assembly VAOZ01 (sample SAMN08290431, study PRJNA428436) | hydrothermal vent metagenome | isolation source: Deep-sea hydrothermal vent chimney | place: Indian Ocean: Southwest Indian Ridge
AGAGCTTATGACAGCATGCATCTGGCCGCAGCGCAGTCACTGCATGAGCATTCGGAAGAAGTCGTGGTTTTTGCCTGTTATGACCGAAGACTCAATCAGGCTGCGGGAATTCTGAGACTGGATTTGCTTGAGCATTATGCGTGACACGTTAAGCATGGATGGTGGGGTTTATTTTGATGAAAACGAAGATAAATCGATATGTTGACTTGGCCCGACCCCGTATACCAGTCCAGGATTAAAACGGCATTGATTAAAAAACTGAATGGAGTTGCCAATGGAATGTATGATTAAATTACATATTGAACGGTTGCCGGAAGGCGTTTACCTTGCCACCTCAGATGAGGTGCAGGGTCTTGTTGCACAGGGTCGGACAGTCTGGGAAACCCTTGAAATTGCGCGTGATGTGGCCAGAAAGTTATTGGAAGAGTCGGGCCGTTTAGGCAATAATCATCTTGAATCTTTTGATTACCCATTGGTGGTTGAAGCCTGATTATGGGGCGATTGTCCGGTTTTAGTTATCGTGAGATCAGCAAGAGGCTCAAAAAGTTTGGTTTTGAATTTTGCAGACAGGCGGTGGGCAGCCATGAAATATGGATATGTAACAACACAGGTCGTTGCACAACGATTCCGCATCATCCCGGGGATCTTCCCGAAGGCACCTTGAGGGCGATTTTGAAACAGGCTGGTATTTCGCCCGATGAGTTTTTGAAGTGATGAGTGAAAGCCATTGGGGTCAGGTCTTGCAATACGACATTAAGTGGATAATCACAAAATCCATTCACCTAAGTTCAGTTCTTGGAAAAGAAGGTTGCCTGAGCCTGCCAAAATCATGAATCCGCACGGCAAAGCATATACTGTCCCCGATTTTCCCCATTCAAAGGGAAAACATAATCATATGTCGATTTTACTTGGCGTACTTTGCGTCTTGGCGAGAGAAAGGTCTTGAAAAGCGGGCCTCTCGCAGAGACGCAGAGACCGCAAAGTGCTTCGATTCTAGACCTGACCCCCGAATGTGTAGACCTGACCCCCGAATGTGATGTCAACTGACCGCCTTCTTATTCACATTGGGTTCCCAAAAACGGGAACGACCTTTTTACAGGAACGATACTTTCCTGCACATCCTGATTCATTTTATAGGGATAAACAATGAAAAACATGGTAGTTTGTCCATGGATGCCTTGATCCATGATACTTCCTTCACTCAAAGTTTAATGGATGAAAATAGCTATACAATTTCGGATGAAAAGCTTAACGGCATCTCTTGTGAATCGTTATCTGCTGCAATAACGTGGGCAGGTGGAAGTGATAAGATTGCTATCAGAACAGCTCACCGATTAAAGCAAATCTTTGGTGATGCCTCCATATTTATGGTTATACGAAACCAGCAGTCAATGATTAAAAGCGTCTACAATCAGTATCTTGCTGAGGGAGTCGGAGGCTTGTCGTTTGCTGATTTTGTATCCAGTTGCAGGTTCGACGAATCGCCCTTCAAGCTTGAACGTCTTCAATATGACCGATTGATAACATGTTATCAATCGGTGTTTGGTAAAGACCGTGTTCTTGTTTTGCCATATGAGATGATGCTTGAAGAGAGAGAGGTTTTTTTTAGGAGGTTCGAGGAATTCTGTGGGATTCATGGATATTTTCCAAAGAATGAGCACCTGAATATTTCAAACAATGTATTGGGGGTATTGCTCCTTCGAAGTTTTAATAAGTTATTTTCAAGAAAACTTTTTTATTCTCATGTATTATGGAAGATGTTTCGGCGGATTATATTACGGTCGGTCTCGTTATCAAAAAGGCTGCCTTTACCAAAGCCAAAGTTCATCGTTGATCCTGATCAGCTTTCACTTCTATATAACGAATCAAACAAAAGGACTGAGAGCCTGATCGGCATGAATCTGGATCAATATGGATATTATTGGTGAAACGTGAAGCAGTGTCGGCCCGTTCGGAGAGAACCACTGTGAAGCGGCTTTTATTACGTCTTGGAACGATAACGAGCTATATTTTCTTTCATATAAGACTGGCGAGGTATGCACTTCCATACAAACGGCATGCACTGCGGTGCAAGGCGTTAGAACTGATGCATCCTGGCTATCTGAAGAAAATCCAGAAGGCGGACATCGAGCCCGTCTTTATCGTGGGTGCGGGTCGTTCCGGCAACACCTTGCTGGCCAGATTGCTGCATGAGACGGGAGGGGTGCATTTCGGGCCGGAGAACTTCACGCTGTGTGAAACATACCTTCGTTATCTGCAATGCATTGATGCACCATGGGAGGTGCGGGTGGATTGCATCCTTAACATACTTTCCAGACAGGAAGATAGCTGGCGCTGGGAAAAAGTAGACATTGATGCCGTGCGTGCGTATTTGATCGAGAGTGAAGAGCATACGCTTGGAAATATTATCCATGCCTGGTATCTATATTATGGGCGCGGTATTGCCTATCCATCTGAGCGCTGGGGCTGCAAGACGCCGAACCTTACCCCCTTTATGGCGAGATTTACTGCTGTGTTTCCTAATGCAAAGATTATCCATATCGTAAGGTGCCCCAGTCAGGTGGTTGCCTCTTTTTCAAAAGCAGGGATTGAGCCTTATACGAATGAAGCGATGGCTTATGTTCACTGGTCATATTTTAATGATTGTCTTAAAGGGCTAAAATCCAGGATGGTTTTGAAGTTTTCTGATATTACGGTATCTCCCCGTGCTTCGATTGATGCATTGGTTGATGCATTGAAGTTGAACATGAGCTCTGCCCCTGTTGCCTTTGATAATCCGGATGTGAAGTATGCGCACCTGAATAATGTGAATGGAAATGTTGAAAAAAGAGAGGATGTTACAGTGCCCTGCTATAATGCGAAGTATCGGTTTCTGGAAAAAAAGTATGAGTCTTATTAAGAAGGTTATGTCATTGCGGCTCCTTTGGCCTCGCGATAAATATGTCGAGTGGCGTTTGAGTCGTTTGGATGAAAAAGAAAAGTTTCGTTTAATTTATAATACCCGGTATTGGAATGGGTCTAGAAAAGGCTCCAAGTCCGGTGCCGGTTCCAACCTGGATGCAACGGCTAATATTCGTGAAAGTCTCCCTGAATTTATGAAAAGGCATAGCATTCGATCCATGCTTGATATTCCATGCGGGGATTTCTTCTGGATGTCTTCATTGGATTTGAAAGGTGTCGATTATACAGGTGCTGATATTGTGCCTGAGTTGATTCAGGATAATAGAAAAAAATATGGCAAAGAAGGCCGAAAGTTTGAGGTGTTGGATTTAATCAATGGCCGACTTCCTTCTTGCGATATGATCTTCTCAAGAGATTGTCTGGTGCATTTGCTGGATAAGCAGGTTCAAGGTGTGATTGATAATGTGCGTCGTTCCGGTGTCCGATTTTTTGCGACCACTTTATATGTAGATATAGATGTTAATAAAAGATCAAACGACGCAGACAGATGGCGGCCATTGAATTTGACGCGCCCGCCTTTTAATTTGCCAGAGCCTTTTGAAATACTGGATGATGCCTGGCCAGAAAATCCGGTTGATACACACAAGAAAATGGGTGTATGGCGTATTGAAGATTTGAATGAGAAATAGCCAGGTCATTATTTGTTTTCCAGTTGGGATTCAGTGAAATTATTTAATGCAATAAACAGACGGCAAGTATTTTATCTTGTCCTCCTGACACTTCTGGTCAATACATTTGAAATATTGGGTTTATCGCTGTTTATCCCAATCATTGATCTGTTTCAGAGCAAAGGTGGAAATGTAACAGCGGCAACGACATTTATTTCAAATGTAGTCGTTTATATAGGGTTGTCGCCCACATTGCCTGTCTTCTTATTGCTTTTGTGCGTGATGTTTCTGGTCAAGGCTGTGCTGACGATGTGGATGCGCTATGTCAGCGTGAGGATGGCATCCGATCTTCAGGACCGTGTGCGTTGCATGCTCTTCCAATCATTTGTGGGCTCATATGTTTCATTTATTCATGGTCAACGTCAGGGAACGCTACTTAGTGTTCTGGGTGAGCATACATCGCAAGTTGGACAAGGTTTTTTTCTGTTTGTACAGGTCGTTGCACAGTGGATCACCGTACTGGCATATATGATTTTTGTATTTCTGGTTTCCTGGCAGCTATCGTTGGTGGCGTTGCTTCTGGGGTTGAGCATGTATCCGGTTATTCGCTGGATTGGGAAAAAGGCTTATCAGTATGGTGAACAGAGTACATTTGCCGTCGAGGCTGCTCAACATTCAGCTCTGGAGGCATTGCAAGCAAAGAAACTGGTCAATGCGATGAACTGGGGAATACCGGTAAATAATTGTTACCGGGCGTGTAGTGCTGCTGTTCGCGATGCATGGCAATGGATGGCTTTCTGGTCGAATAGCCCCGGTATCGTGCTACAGCCATTATCGGTGATGATCCTCAGTATTTTGATTTTATTATCGGTACGATATGAATTGTCGATCGCGCTGCTTGGCGCTTTTGTGATGGCATTCCTTCGCCTGCTGCCAACGGTGCAATCTGTTCTGACCATGGGTAGCGGCATTCACGCTTGCCGCCCCGGCATTGACAGGGTTCAGGAGATGCTGGATCAGAGTTTGAAACAACAAGAGCCGAGTGGAAGCGCTCCATTTCCATTTTTGAAGTCCTGTGTGCGCTTGTCCTCTGTCCACTTCCATTATGACGCTGGTGTGTCTGTGTTGAATGATCTGACCCTTGAGATATCCAGGGGAAGCACCGTTGGTATCGTTGGCTCTTCAGGCTCAGGCAAAACGACGGTTGCTGATCTCCTTACGGGATTATACAAGCCGACATCAGGGCATGTATTTGTGGATGGCGTAGACTTAAATGATTTGGATATAAAACAGTACCGCTCAAAAATTGCGTATGTACCTCAGGATGCATTTTTGTTTCATGATACGATTCGCAACAACCTGACTCTTGGATTGGAACGGGATGTTCTTACTGAGGAATTGAGGGAAGCGTGTGAACAAGCAGGAGCATGGGGTTTTGTGATCCAGCGCAAAGACGGGTTGGATACGGTATTGGGGGATCGAGGCATACAACTCTCGGGAGGCCAGAGGCAACGATTGGCCATGGCCCGCGCCTTGTTGCGCAAGCCAGATTTTCTTATTCTTGACGAGGCAACAAGCGCGCTGGATCATGAAAGCGAGCGCGGGATTCGGCACGCATTGGAGCAATTGCGCGCTAGTGGGAAAGTAACGGTACTTATCATCGCCCACCGTTTCACGACCATTCAACATGTCGATTGCATATATCAGATTAAGCATGGACATGCTCTGAAGCTTGGTTCCTGGAAGCAGGCTAAAGAGGCTCTATTGGCGGCAGGTCAGGATTTGGAGTTGGCATGAGTAAAGAACAGGCACATTTCCCTGATCGGTATATTGATGAAATACGCGCCGAGACTGAAAATAACTACTTTACACCTGTGCTGAAAGAAGCCTTTGATGTGATGCCTGCGCTATCTTCCATCTGCGATGTTGGTTGTGGAAATGGCGTATTCAGTGCTGCCTTGAAAACGTGGGGTAATTATCGTCTGGCCGGTGTGGATGGCAGCGCGTATGCACTGCAACAGGCGAAAGAGGAAGGCTTTGATGAGCTACACTTAATTGAGGATTTTTCATCTTCGCGATTGCCGATTGAGGATGACTCATTTGATTTTGTTCTGAGCAAGGACGTGCTGGAGCATGTGCTGCATGCGGATCATCTGGTGGGTGAGCTTGCACGTATTGTCCGCCCGGATGGCTATGCTTTGATTCATGTGCCGAATCACTTTCCAATTATTGGTCGTTTGAGATTATTGTTTCACAATAAGTTGGATACTTTTGATTATTTTCCTGATTCGCATCGCTGGGATTTTCCACATATTCGTTTCTTTACGATGAAAGATTTGTGTTTATTGTTTGAACAGTATGGTTTTGAGGTGGTTTCAGATATGAATTGCCATTTCTTTATTGCGGGACGTTTGGGGCGTTTTATTCCTGCTTTTTTAAAAAGATACTTATGTGCGAATTATCCGGACGCATGGGTTGAGGGTTATACAGTTTTGTTTCGTAAGCAGTACCGAAAAACATGAATCTTGTTTTCGTTAGTCAGGAAATTGGCAAACTGCCTAGCGGTGTTGTGACAGTACTGGCCGAATTGTGTCGAGGTTGGCCAGCAACAGATCGTGTCACTATACTCATGAATCCTGAACATTGGGCCGGGCATTATCTGCGCCATGAACTGAAAGAAAAATCCAATATTGATATGCTTCGGATGCCTGTTGTTTTGAGCGGTCTCTGGCTAATTCAACATGTGTCCTCTTTTCCCAGAATGCTAAGGCTGTTGCTGCGCTTTGTGTGTTTGCCGCTGACAGCTATTCAATCATTGGCAATGCTGCTGTGGATGATGATATGGCTGCGGCGTAAGCGAATATCCGGAATTCTTAGCCATGCGGGAGGTTGGCCTGGTGGAATGTTGAATTGCTGGATAATATATGCGGGATTTTTTATCGCGGTGCCGCACCGGATTCTAGTGATTCATAATACCCCGGCCATACCTTATTCCTTGCCAGAAAGGTTTCTGTTTCGTTGTAGAAATTGGCTGATGGGGAAGATGGCAACCCGGATCGTGACAGTTTCCAGGGCTTGCCGAAAGAGTCTTGAACTGGAGGCTTCTTTTGGCAGAGAACTGGATGTTATTCACAATGGTCTTCCTGCTGGAAGAGACGATTTAGCCTCCGCAAATAATGAGACGTCAACGACATGGAATAAACAGCACCCCTCTATTGCATTTGTTGGAGAACTGCATCCGCGCAAGGGTGTGCATGTGCTGATGGAAGCCTTCCTGCGTGTCAGCCTGCCTGCTGAACTTGTACTCATTGGCAATGGAGATGCTGATTATACAGATGAACTAAAATCAGCCGCGGAGCAATCTAAATGGCCGGTACATTTTCTTGGATTCAGGGACGATGTGTTAAGCATCTATCCTCAAATTGATATGTTGGTGCTGCCATCGCTTAATTTTGAAAGCTTTGGCATGGTGATTGTTGAAGCCATGCGTGCCGGAATTCCGGTGATCTGTTCTGATTTCGGCGGGATGAAAGAAGTTGTGGCAGATGGCGAGACTGGCCTGGTTGTGGCGGCAGGAGATGTGGATGCTTTGATTGCTGCGGTTGAGCGGCTGTTGTACGACAGTTCTTTACGGGCACGGATGGGGGAAAAAGGGCGTATGCGCTTAAAGGAAAAATTCAGTGCCGGGGTGATGGTAAAAAATTATGTTGATCTTTTCCACGCTCCATAGACGTCTCAAATCCTTGCTGAGTGCATTGATGCACTGGCGTACTGTCCCGTATTTCGGGTTTATTCAAGGGCATACATATCTCGATGATGCACAGATGCAGTTGATTAAGGAATGTGTGGGAAAGGAGATGCTATCTATGCGGGCTCAATTTGAGCAGGAGTATGCATCTATTGTGGGTGAAGGAGATGCTGTTGCATTTGCTTCCGGACGCATGGGCTTCTTTGTGCTGATGGAGGAGTTGGGTGTAGGTAATGGGGATGAAGTTGTGTTACCGGGCGCGACCTGCTCAGTGATGGTTAATGCTGTATTGAGGGCTGGGGCGCAGCCTGTCTATGCGGATATTGATCCGCAATCATTCGGTTCTGACCCAAAAGAAATTGAACGGGCAATTTCGCCAAGGACACGCATGATTGTAGCGCAACACTCTTTTGGAATTCCGTGTAATATTGTCCCAATTGTAGCGTTGGCAAGGTTGCGAAATATTTTCCTTTTGGAGGATTGTGCGCTGACACTGGGCTCAAAGGTTAATGGGAAAACAGTTGGCAACTTTGGGGATGCCGCTTTGTTTTCAACGGATCACAGTAAACCGATTAATACGCTTACGGGCGGGCTTATTTATAGCCGCAATCAAAGCCTTGTTTCACGGTTGCGTGTGAGGCAGGGAAAATGCGGCGATTTGTCTGCTGAAAAGCAGCAAGCTCTTTTTAATCGCTTGTTGCTGGAGCGCAAATATTGCCATCCAGGCAAATATGGCCGAATAGCAATGTTTGAATATTTCATGCGGGTATGGAAGAGGCGTGAGAAGCCATTTCTGGATGATGATTTTGGAACTAATTGCCGTAGCAGCTATCCTTATCCTGCAAAGTTCCCCGGCTTCCTTGCCAAACTTGGCTTACTGGAAATAGAGCGCTGGCCACACGTGGCCGAGGAACGACGGATATTGATGAAGTCGCTGCTGGATGCTATAGATCAGTGCGGCCTAGCCGACGTGCTGCCATCCGCCTATCGGGACGCCAATCGTAATATTGTGCCCCTGCGGTTGGCCTGGCATGCCGCTGATGGCGCCAGACAGCGGCAGCACCTGTCCAACCGGGTGGACGTATCTTGGACCTGGTTCATGCAACCGATTGTTGCTACGCAGGAGCCGCTTGGTAAATTCGGTTACAGATCGGGAAGTTGCCCTGTTTCGGAGGCACTTGGCCCCAAAATGGTTAACTTGCCCTGCAATGTCCCGGTTGAGTGGTCACGCAGACTTGCTGAATGTCTGCATCTCATAGTAAAGGATGAAGGTTGATGAAGATAAAGCTGTATTCTGATGCTCATCTTGATGCTGCGCATAAATTGTTTCCTGGGAAAGTCAAAGATTCGACTTGGCTTGAGAGACAATGGGAAGATGATGAGATCAATACTTGCAAGGCTCTGGAAACCAGGAATTTTATCCGCCACCCCTGTGTTGATAATTATTTGTACCCACTGCTCGACCATCATGTTACCCAAGGCGTTCCTGCCGATATATTGTTCGTGGATAACTACCTGCATGGGCACCCGGAATGCCGGACATTATTAAGCGTTGGGTGCGGGGGGGGGGTATAAGGAATTGTGGTTGGCGCGCAGGTATCCAAGGGTAAAAATGCTTTGCACTGATAATGCCCCGTATGTGGATTCAGTGAATAAAGTTGCATTGGAACTGGGTGTAGAAAATATCGAATTTCGCCGCTATGACTTGCGTTCTGGTAGATTAGGTGAGTTTGATTTGGTCTATTCCATGGCGGTAGTTTACTGTGTTCCAGATGAATTTTTACCGGGGTACTTTCATTCTTTGATGGCCAATGTAAGTGATGGTGGCGCGGCTCTCGTCGGCACTGCCGCGAACATAAGCGTTCTTCAAAACCTAATTGGAAAGCTTTTTCCTCACCGGAGGGAGCGACGGGCTGGATGGAAGCAAACTGGCTGGATGAGGAATTGGTCCGGACTTAAGAAGTATATTCCAGACCATTTCCGCATTATTGATATTCGCCATTGCGATCATAAAGGCCAAATACCTTCTGTGATTCGTCATCGAATACCCTGGTTGACGGAGGGGATTGCCTGGTTCAGTAAGAATGTGTACCCAATCAGCAATTCAACATTTTTGATTGAGATGAAGAAAAGCATCTGATGCCTTTGCGAATCAGACTTTCGAAATCCGTCGTTGGCACTGAGGAAGCCGAGGCTGTCTCCAGGATTATACTTGAGGACGGCTACTTGGGGATGGGCAGGGAAGTACAGTTGTTTGAAAATGAACTGGCGAAATTTCTGAGTGTTGGTCGGGATAAAATAATATCCGTCAATTCCGGAACTGCCGCTTTACATCTGGCTGTGCAATCAGTAACGAATCCCGGTGATGAAGTGCTGGTACAGTCATTGACTTATGTTGCCTCATTTCAGGCAATATCTGCCGCTGGCGCGGTACCGGTTGCATGTGATGTATGTCCGGAAAGCATCACGATTGATTTGAAGGATGCTGAGCAGAGAATTACAAGCCGGACAAAAGCGATTATGCCAGTTCATTACGCAAGTAATCCCGGTGATTTGGATGCTGTTTATGAGTTTGCCAAATTGCACGGACTCCGCGTCATTGAGGATGCGGCTCATGCCTTTGGCTGTACTTATAAAGACAAAAAAATTGGTTCGTTCGGTGATATCATTTGTTTTAGCTTTGATGGCATAAAAAACATTACCAGCGGAGAAGGCGGCATAGTGGTAACTGCCGATTGTGAGATAGCCAGATATGCACGGAATGCCCGCCTGCTTGGTGTGGAGAAAGATACCCAAAAACGATTTACGGGCGGGAGAAGTTGGGATTTTGATGTTGAGAGGCAAGGCTATAGGTATCATATGAGTAACATTTTTGCCGCGATTGGCAGAGTCCAGCTTGGGCGCTTTTCTAATGAGTTTGCCTCCAAACGGGTCGCGCTGGCCAAGCGATACCGCGCTAATCTGGCAGATATTTCCGGCGTTTGTTTCCTGGATACAAAGCTTGGCCCTATTGTTCCCCATATTCAGCCTGTTTGTGTGCTGAATACTCTGCGGGGTAAGCTACGCGCCTACCTGAACGATTCGGGTATAGAAACAGGCATTCACTACAAACCGAATCACCTGCTGACTTATTACGGTGGCGGAAAGATTTCTTTACCATCGACGGAAAGGCTTTATGAACAATTACTGAGTTTGCCGCTACATCCGGCATTGATAATTGATGAGGTGGATCAGATATGTTCTGCTATCAAACATTTTATGCGCTGACAACAGTCAGCGCATGGGATCAGTAAGGGAGCAACATGAAAGTGGTCATTCTATGTGGAGGGTTGGGAACCCGCCTTAGCGAGGAAACCCAACTCAAACCCAAGCCCATGGTCGAAATCGGTGGCAAGCCGATTCTATGGCATATCCTGCGGCATTATTCAAAATTCAATTATCGGGATTTTATTCTGGCCCTGGGTTACAAAGGAGAAGTGATCAAGGACTACTTCCTCCATTACCATCCGCGCACCAGTGACGTAAAGGTGCATCTTGCATCGGGCAGGGTGGAATATGCCAATAGTACGGCGGAGAACTGGGACGTTAGTCTGACGCATACAGGGAATGCTACTATGACTGGCGGGCGACTGCGCAGGCTCCAGCCGATGCTGAAGGATGCGGGAACATTCATGCTGACGTATGGCGATGGGTTGGCCAATATGGATATCAGCGGGCTTGTGGCCTTTCACAAAAGGCATGGCAGGCTGGCGACGGTTACGGCTGTTCGTCCTCCGGCACGATTCGGCACTATGGCATTTGATGGAGATCAGGTTGTGGAATTTAAGGAAAAGCCTCAAACAGGTGAAGGCTGGATTAATGGCGGCTTCTTTGTGTTTGAACCTGATGTGTTCGATTATCTTGAGGATGACGATACCGTGCTTGAAGCGGAACCGCTGGAGAACCTTGCCAGAGGTGGGCAGTTGATGGCGTTCAAACATGAAGGTTTCTGGCACTGCATGGATACGCTACGGGATCGCAATTACCTGGAGCAGAAGTGGAAATCCGGTGAGGCCCCATGGAAGGACTGATTCTGTTTGGATCTGTTAAAAATAGAATCTCGCGAAGACGCAAGGATCGCCAAGAGTGAATGAGAATCAAATAGGGGAAATTATAGTGGATGCGGCGATTGTTGTGCATCGTGAGTTGGGCCCGGGTTTACTGGAATCAGTTTACGAGGTTGTTTTGGCGCATGAACTTCGAGAGCGTGGATTGAGGCTTGAAAGACAAGTTCCAGTCTCAATAGAATGCCGCAGCATTCACTTCGATGAAGGATTTCGTGCAGATATCGTTGTCGAGGATAAAGTGATTTTGGAACTTAAGTCAGTAGAACGTGTGAACAACGCACATAAAAAACAATTGCTCACTTACCTCAAACTCACAGATATAAAACTGGGCTATCTTCTCAACTTTGGAGAGTCGCTCATGAAGCGAGGTATTACCCGCACAGTGAACGGCCTGCCAGAAGAAAGGGTTGAAAATCGTTAATCTCGCAGAGGCGCAGAGGACGCAAAGGGAAAACATAATCATATGTCGATTATACTTGGCGATCTTTGCGTCTTGGCGAGAGAAAGGTCTTGAAAATCATTAATCTCGCAGAGGCGCAGAGGACGCAAAGGGAAAACATAATCATATGTCGATTATACTTGGCGATCTTTGCGTCTTAGCGAGA
>VAOZ01258130.1_pt1 | contig 12011 bp, 10 predicted proteins | sample 3394041 | NCBI WGS metagenome assembly VAOZ01 (sample SAMN08290431, study PRJNA428436) | hydrothermal vent metagenome | isolation source: Deep-sea hydrothermal vent chimney | place: Indian Ocean: Southwest Indian Ridge
ACGGACATCATTACGCTCCCAAATTCTGGTACAGTTGCTTCATCACATCACGAGCCAGGCTTAAACGCCAGACCCGTTGCTCGATAGAATCACACGAAACCTGACACAACTGATATCCCGGTAGATCATTACCCTTTAAACCAGTATCTATCCCTATCTACTACCCTGTCATTTCAGTTATTTGACTCCATCCTAAGGTAGGGTCCATTGGTGGCTGGCCACTCCAGGTTAAAACCTATCCACCCAACGAAACAGCGGGCGCAGATATGCCCGCTGTTTTTCCTCTTTATTATCCAAAACACCCCAGAATTAGCTACTTGACTGTCCGGTCATGGCAGTTTTCTTAATCGGAAAGTCGATCTCAACCACAACCCGACGATCAGGGGCATAACATTTAGCAAGTGCCACATGGCCATGCATACCCTTACAATTTACAACCAGATTAGCTGGCCCTTTGCCAACCACTACGACCTTGTTAGAAGGCACATCGAAATGTTTTTCGATGTATTCAGCGGCCGCTTCAGCCCGTTTCTTTGAAAGTTTCATATTATAAGTCAATGGTCCGGTCGGGTCAGTATATCCAGTTATTTTAACCCGCTGAATGTCTTTCGCATTGATATGATCAAAAGCCTTACCCAGCTTGGCGGATTGGGCCCGGGTAAGTGCCCACTGGCCCGACCCAAAAGTAGCTGCCCCACGAGCAGTTTCGTTCAAGGTAATTATTTTGGACTGGAAGGCCGGGGCGGGTGCCTGAATGGTCTGGACTATTGGAGTCGGCTTGGGTTTAGGCAGCAGATTAGCATCACATTGGGAAGTGGCATCGTTTTTAGTCCAATATGAGGTGTGCCAGCATTGCCCGGTGCCGGTGCGCCATACTTGACCATAGCTGTCAGTCCAATACCCAGGTGCAGCAAAAACGCTCAAGGGCAGTGCCAACCCCACACCTAAGACTAGTTTACGTAAAATTGAAGTATTTAGTTGACGCATATCATTTCTCCTTTGGTTTGAAATCAAAATCCATCGAAATTAGACTCGCGAGCGGATTCCTAGCCCATCTCAATAATTATTCAACTGTCGTTAAATAGCAACAGCTTAGCATATCTAAAGCGGATACTGTTGTTTCAAGTCAACTTCCTTGCATAACTACTCGAGAATCGATCAGCCCCTAACTCTCATCGAAATCATCTTCAATTTCGCCGTATTATTCATCCAGTAACCCCGCCCATTGTTACTCGTGATTTTCAAAGAAAATCAACAACTCTTTCTCAAATTCAGGAATATCCTTGCTGGAATTCAAGGTTTATGTTATCCGATCCGTGCCGAACAATACACCCGTCAGTTTGACGTCGGTATCTAAAGCACTTTTGATCTGCGCGCGCGAATAGGGAATCCATGATCGATTATCGATCAGTGAGTATAAGCCCTCACCCACTTCAAGCAATCGCTTGCGTAGACGATCAACTGTGCCAATCTTACCTGAGCGAATATCTGTAAATACATTCATATTCATCAATATTAGTCATTCTCGGCGTGAATAAGTTATAATTTCAAAATTTAATATTAAAAATAATGAATCACACGCTCGGTCGGGATCAAAAACTATTTTTCTTCCTTATTCTTTGCAGCCGACTTCCTATCGAGGATACGAGAAGTCGGCCTGTTTTGACAGCGCAAATTTTCATCTAGGTAACGTAGCCGACTCGGCGTTCCAACATCCATCCAAACTCCCTGATAAAATTCCCCGCCAACCCGACCTGCAGATATAGCGGTATTAAGCGGTGACATCAATGGCACCGGGCCCGATGACAAGTTCTCAAATAATTCTGGTCGATAAAAGCCTATGCCGCTGAAAGTCTTTAAATTTTGTTTAGAAACGATCACTCTCTCCCCCTGCAGAGCGAAATCTCCCTTCGGATGGTGCGGAGGATTGTTAACCAGGACCAGATGCGCTAAATCTCCTCCAAGCTCACCCATACAAAGAGATTTATCGCACCAAATATCGCCATTAATGACTAAAAATGGTTCAGAACCCAATAGTGCCAGAGCCTTGCTGATACCTCCAGCCGTTTCCAGAGCGATTGGGTATTCTTCCGAGTACTCGATAGTTAGACCATAATGGGAACCATCCCCCAATGTGGCGCGGATCAGCTCTCCCAGCCAACCGAGATTAATGACCACCTCTCGATAGCCGGCTGCATATAAATTGTGTAAATGATATTCGATCAATGGGCGTCTGCCGGCCCATAATAACGGTTTAGGGACTTGATCGGTCAATGGACGCATGCGCTGCCCGCGTCCTGCGGCAAGGATCATTGCGCGCATCAGGTGTCAAGCCTTCTGTCTACCTGATCTAGGTCCAAGTAGTCCAAGATTTCTGCCAGGAACTCCAGCTCTGGATAGGCTTCAGTTACCTGCAAAGTATAGGCCAGCACTCTAGGCAGATTATTGAGATAGGTCGATTTGCCGTCCCGAAGAGATAAGCGGCAAAAAATGCCCAAAACCTTGAGGTGCCTCTGCAATCCCATCCAGTCAAACCAGCGAAGGAATTCCTCTTCCTTGACGGGAGGACATAAGCCCTGAATGATAGCATGGTCAAGATACCTCAGAGCCCATTGTTGAACCTTGCTTTCGGGCCACACCACATAAGCATCCCGTAACAGGGAAACCAGATCATAGGTCAATGGACCACATACGGCGTCCTGAAAATCGATGACCCCCGGATTATCCTGGGCCAGATACATCAGATTGCGCGAATGATAATCACGATGCACAAAAACTCTTGGCTGACTCAATGCATTGTCAATTAATAGTTCTTTAATATGTTTGAATTTATTAAAATCACTATCAGGTAGGTATATATGAAGATATTTTTTGAGAAACCATGTGTCGAACAAATCTATCTCATCTCGCAGGAGACGGCGATCATATTTGGGGAGCCCGGAACAATTGGCCCGCTGGATACGTAATAACGTATCCAGCGCATCGGCATACAATTTATCGGCAGTATCTGAATTTAGCACTTCTTGGTACAGAGAATCCCCGAAGTCCTCAAGCAGTACGAAGCCCAGATTAAAATCAATCTGGTACAATACGGGAACATGAACTCCGGCCTGTAGCAACTGCCTGGCGACATCCCGAAATGGTGCCAAAGGTTCCAAGTGCGGAGGGGCATCCATCGCAATCCATGTCCGCTCGCGCCGGGCAACCCTAAAATATCGGCGGAAACTGGCATCTGCTGATACCGGCCTCATGTCAATGCGATCCCCCAACTGCTGCCGTAGCCAAGCTTGCAATGCCGCCTGGCGCTGATCAACCAAACCGATTGCCTTGTTCAAAGCAACTCTCCTCAAACCTGCCTCTAACCACTCCAAATAGGCCTTTTGGCCCATTCAACGAAATCAAGCCATGGAGACGCCATAGCAAAATCAAGCTTGGTATTCGCAGCGATTCCGCCCCATTTCCTTGGCACGGTATAGAGCCCGATCAGCCCGCTCGAATATTTCCATAGGGCTTTGATCCGCAGCCGCATGGGTTGATACCCCAACAGATATAGTTAAGGGGACACGCTTACCCTGGTAATTGAAGGGCGCCAGAGCCACCGCCATCCTTAGCTTATCGGCCACTTGCACTGCTTTTTGTAATTCTGCTCCCGATAAGATAAGCACAAATTCTTCACCCCCATATCGGGCCAGAAAATCGTCATCCCTCACCTGAGATTGAAGCAAGCGAGCCAATTGATTCAATGCCTTGTCACCTGTTTGATGGCCATACATATCATTGATGCGTTTAAAGTGGTCAATATCAAAAACAATTAATGACCCTACTTTCCCGCTCATCTGCCAACGTTTAAAATCCTCTTTAATACGAACGTCGTAAGTAGCCCGATTGGGTATCCCGGTTAATACATCAGTGGTGGCCGCTGCATGCTCTACAGAGAGTAATGCGCGCAATTCCCCGCTTTCCTTCTCCAACTGACTAATGTGGGTTGTCAATTCCAGAACGTAGCACTCCAAATCCTGGTTCCGCCCACCTTCCTGAGCGCAATAAATACCAACCCATTGGAGCAGATGGTCTATACGTTCCTGAACTGTATGTTTAAGCCCCTCCAGATCCTGCGTTTCGCATAGGCTATCGGATAGCCCTTTGACCTGATCTCGCATATTTTCTTCTAAAGCCTGAGCTTCTCTATGCGCAGCCACCCGCGTTGCGGAAATCTGCTCCAGATGGTTTTCAACATCACTTAAACACTCGCTTAATATTCCAAGAAAATTTTCAAGATCATCGCGTTGCCGCCGTAAAAGATCAATATGAGCGTGAGTAAAATCTGCCAAATCAGCAAATCCTCGCCGCAATCCATCCTGACTCAATGGTGCCTCGAAACAAGCACGAACATCTCCGACCCTTGCCGGGTCAATCCAGTCCGGATCAAGTCTACGTAGAAAATCATTCAGTATTTCCGGCGAAATCACCACCTCATTTATCGACCTTTCGCCACCACCCCTCACAGAGGAGATTGCAATGTTCAGTGATCGCCGGAGCAAATCTCCCAGTAAATTATTCACCTCTTCGGCATCAAGGTTTTGCTCGCGAATCTGCTGCCGCAGACTGTTTACGTTTTCAGCTACCGCCGGAGGCCAGGGCAATTGATCGAACAAGGACTCAAGAAATCCAAGGCGCTCATCTGTAACGGGTGAACTAACCGGCTGTTCATCCAATATCCTCAATCGACTCGATATACGCTCGACTTGCTCCTGAATCCGCGCATAGTCGAGCGGGCCACGAATAATTTCACGTAAGGATCGAGCTGCTTGATCAATTCCCGGATCACGACCTTCTGCAGCCAGTGAAAGGCGGGACACCAATAGACGCATGAGATTTTCAGCCTCAGATAAATCCTGCCCGAACCCCTGTGGCTGTGGAGAAACCACAATCGGCGGCCCTTCCATTGCTATCTCTGATTTATCGGTCGACTTCTTCTTGCGTCCAAACATCTTCCTGGCTCATTGGATAGTGACTGACTTCAGCTTTCCCGCGTAGGGATCGCCAGTGCCGATGCTCGATACTGCAGGGCATAAAACATTTCCAGATAACGTCGGGTTTCTGATCGCTCAAGATCAGTAACATATTTCCAGAACCCGTATACCCGTGACAAGGTCATCATTCGTTCGGCATAACGCGACCAGGTATACCGATTTTCTATCCGCTCCGAGGTAGCGCGGGAAATATTCATCCAATAATCAGGGTCTTTCTGGCAGCGTTCAAAAAAATCTGCCATCAGTGTGGCTGCCTCATCCCCATGATTGGGATCGATATGAAAGCCGGACTCACCATGCCCTATAATTTCGAGCGGACCACCATAACGTGTTGCAAAAGTAGGCAAACCGGAGCTCATCGCTTCGATAACGGTCAATCCAAATGCTTCGAACAAGGCGGGTTGTACGAACCCACCCCGCCGGTCTGCAACATAGCGGTAAAGCTCTCCGGCTAAAGTTTTCTCCAGGCGGACTCCCAACCAACGCACGTCTCTGTCGAGCTGATATTCTTCGAATAAGGAATACATTCGTTCAATTTGTTCTTTTTCTTCTTGATCCTCGGTTTCAGACGCATCGACATGCCCGGCGATGACCAGTAGATTCACTTGCTTACGCAGGCGTTCACTGCGCCCGAACCACTCGACCAATCCGGTCAAATTCTTGATCCGATCCAAGCGGGCCATAGTGAACAGAATCGGCAGTTCAGGTTGTCCAATCTGCCCTCGGCTAGATTGATCCGGAGCTCCAAAAATGAGGCTTTCGATTTCCTTCTGTAAACCAGGCAATCGCCGAGCCGAATCCGAGTAAGGAAAATATATCTCGGGATCAGCACCTGGTGAAACGATATTAAACTTTGGATCAAAGATATCAATTCCTTTTGTAACTCGATACAAATCCGGGAGCGTATATGACTCATAACTTTCATATTGTCCAATGGCATCTTCCGTACCCGCAATCTCCTGGAAAGTACTGGTGACGATAAAATCTGCGGCATTCATGGCAATAAGATCCGCGGTGTACTGAGTTGCAAAATGATACTGGGCATCATTATCGCGCCAATACAGATCTGAAAAAAGGTACTTAGTCTTTTCCAAAGCGTGGGCGATATTACACTGGGTAACTCCCAGCCGTTCGGCTAACAAGGTCGCAACAAGATTGCCATCAGAATAATTACCAATAATCAGATCCGGACGCCCATTCAGTTCGGCCATCACGGCCTGCTCGGATTCCAGTGCAAAACGCTCCAGGTAGGGCCAGACTTCGAAGCGGGAGATCCAGAAGCGTACAATTTCACCCGTGAGGCTGCGAAAGGGAACTCGCAGTATACGGGCGTTCCGGGTTCCCAAGATCATTTCATGGGGCTCGTTGCAAGTCGTTCCTTCGGCCTCTGGAATCAACCGGGTAAGGACGATAATTTGAGGCTCTATATCGAGTCCCGCATCCTCGAGCCGGGTGCACATTTCTCGTTCTAGCGCACGTACCTGATCAAGGATATAGACGACCTGACCACCCGTATCCGGGCGTCCGAGTACATTAGCTTGTGCAAAATAGCCGTGTGGGGAAATAATTAATAGATTAAAAATCATGGGAATGCGGGCCAGAAAATGCTCCAGGATCGTAGCCTCTGGTGCTTCCAGGATATCACTGAGTAAGCGCATGGTATCCAAGGCACGGCCAACATTGCTCCCCCACCCCGGCTCAAAACCCAATGATTTGAGCCGGGGTGCGAGTTCTTGCCAAGGCGTGTCATTGGCAATTCCACCAAGAAGACGATCTGCGCGTTGCAAACCCAAGAGCAAATCCTCCCGGGTTCGTACTGTTTCATCGAGCATCAATTGCAGGCCGCGATAATTATGGAGACGCAAAAAATGAAGTAATAACTCTCCGCGCTGGCTTTTGCCCTGAAAAAGCTCACTGGAAAGGCGGCGATTCAAAAATTCTACCCCTCGCCCGATTGACCTCGTTTCTTGCAATCGGGGAAATTCTCGATTAAATGGATCGATATCAAATTCCAGCACCCAATCAGGTTCATGCCCCAAGACCAACCGTTCCTTGTAAGCCAAGAAATCTGCTACCCTCCACTCTTCGATGTAGAGCGTTTCCGTATTCACCCTCAAGCGATAATGCCAACCGATACGGGGGCGGATAGAAAATCCAATCCAGGGCGCATCAATAACAGCCTCTTCCGCCCTGGCAGCGAACCGGTCCAGGATATCATCGTTTGGCTCATGCTTTTGCTGTTGACAAGCCTGAATATAGATATCCCAAATGTCACTAGGCAGCAAATGTCTGCGCTGGGAGGCTACTAGCATGCGCAGAAATAGATAAACTCGCTCCCGATTTTCTTGAGTAAAATCGTGAAATTCACCAATGGTTCCGTCATGCAGAAGCGACATATCCTAATCTCCTTGCGCAAAGTGATATCAATCCCATTTCGGCTGGTGGATCTCGCCCAGAAAATTATAAAACTCAATGGCATCAATAATCCCCGCTGCATAAGGGTCGGGAGCGAAATGGATTCGCAGACGATCCCGCAACGATTCGAGCTCAGAACTATAGTTGCTTACCACCACACCTAAACATTCACCGGATAGCATTTCGGCATCGTTGCCAGAATCTCCGGCAACCAACACATGCTCCATAGATACCCCCCAGCGATCGGCAACGAAACGTACTGCCAAGCCCTTTGACGCCCGAATCGGCAAGATGTCCAGATAAGCATCATGGGAAAAAATTACATTGACATGCACCCCATGCTCACGCAAACATCGATGGATTTTAGCAACATCCGGCATACACTGGAGGTCGACATAATAACTAACCTTATGTTCGCGCTGCTCGGACGCGGATTGTAATCGCAATCCCGGCACATCCCGCAAAACCTCCAGCACCCGCTGGCGTTCCCAGCGAAAATTGATATGGCGACGCCAAGCATGGTCCTCTACCCGCTTTAAACCATAGTATATCTCGCTGCCAACCGCGGTAATCATAACATCCGGAATCGGTACACCCCACTGCCGAAGCACACGGAGAGTGCTATCGATCTGGCGGCCGGTTGCCACACCGAAGGCAACATTATCTCCTGCCGATGAGAGCAAATTCAGGAGTTTTTCCAGACTCTCCCGATCTCCGATCAAAGTGTTGTCGATGTCGTTGATCAGCATACGATCTACGGTGGGCAATCGGCTCTTGGTAGACACCGAACGGGATTTGCGTTGCTTGCGAACGATACGGCCAATGTGCCGGAGATAGGTTTCAGCATGCCCGGTCCAACTATAGTAATGAGCAACTCCACGAATCCCGCGTTGTGCCCACTGGCGCCAGCGACGACCATTGCTTAGGGCATCGACCAAAGTATTGGCGATTTGCTCCACATCCAGAGGATCCACCAGCAAACCGTTGCGGGTATGCCGCAAGATTTCGACCGGACCACCATCCTGGGTGGCCACAACCGGCAAACCACTAGCCGAAGCTTCCAGCAAGGTAAGACCGAATGGCTCTGTCAGGGCCGGATTCACGAAAATCCCCGTGCGTACCGCAGCCATACGATAAATCTGCGGCACATCATCAGGTGCGTGATGCTTGGGATAAGCTACCTGTCCATAAAGATCATATTCGTCGATGAGCTCCAGTATGTCCCGCCAGACTTTGCGCGCTCCTTTGTCAAGGTCCATAATTTTCTGCCGATTCCCGGCAATAAGAATGAGATTCGCCCGTTCACGTAATTCCGACCGACTGCCAAAAGCCTGGACTAGACGGCCAAAATTCTTGCGTTCATCCGCTCTGGCTAAAGCTAAAATCCAGGATTTGCGAGGATTACGTAAAAATTTTTCGATCCGAATACGAAAGCCACCCAGGTCTTCCACGTGCCGGTAGGGATGAAATCGGGACAGATCGACGCCCGGTGGAATGATAGCGATCCGAGCATCCTTGCGGTTAGCATATTGTGCATATTGCTCACGCTCCTCCTGTTCCGTACTGGCAACGACCAGACTCGCCATGTCTAAGGCACGCTCCTCCGCCTCGATGCGCTCCGTGAGGTGATAGCGTTTATCGATGTTTTCTAATTTCTGACCGCTTTCCAGCAGCCGGCGGCGTTTTTCCCGGCCCAGGGAGTGGCCGGTAAATACCATCGGCACACTGAGTAGGGCCGCCAGACGAGCTCCGGCTAGACCGGCATCTGCATAATGCGCATGGATGACATCGGGAACCCGACCCACTTGGCGAATATGCCGCAGGGCATGATCCACGAAACTGTCCAGATAGGGCCACAAATGCTCCTTGCGCAAATATCTTCGTGGCCCGAATGGTATTCGGACAATACGGGCCTTAACTTGGGTATCGAGGACCTCCTCCGGCTCTGCATATCCCGGATCGATGCGATGATCGAAAATCTGCCGAGTCATCAGGTCAATGCGTTCCACCGTATCTCGTTCGGCCAGGGCGCGGACGAGATCGAGTACATATTGAATCTGCCCTCCAGTATCAGCATCCCGGCCTAATTCCAGATGCTGTCCGCGCACCAGTCCATGGATACTGATATGCATTAGGTACAATCCATCGCCCTCATACCCACTCATGCGACACCTCTTCGTAAATACGCCGATCCGTAATGACTGCCCCCCGCCATGTACATACCCTGGCAGAAAATATCGTCGCTCTTTGCAGGATCAGCTCCCATGGCCATTGCCGTATCAATCCCAGAATAATGATAGCGCTGAAGGCATCACCCGCACCAATAGCATCAATGATAGGGTTCAATTTGGGTGCGGGAACCGCCTTTTGCCAATGGGGAAGGTAAATATCCGCGCCTTGCTTGCCTCGGGTTAACGAAACTGCCCGTAACCGAGCATTTAAAAACCATTTCCCAGGCAGCGCATCAGCCCCCAGCAACAGCACGTGTTCTTCCTGATTAAGCTTCAACCAGTCAGCCTTCGCAATCAACCGAAGCACCTCATCAGAATGCCACCATGGGTCACGTAGATTGACGTCAAAGAATACCCGTTTGCTAAGGCGCAACTTATCCATCACAGTTCGGTTATGCTGGTATCGCAAAGCCAGCGTTCCATGATAAAGGATTTGCTCAGGAACACCCAACCCTCCCTGGGGAATTTCTATGTAATCATAGGCTTGATTATCCACTATTTCATAGTGTGGCTGCCCCTCCTGTAAGCGCACATGCACCCGCCCCGTGGGATGGCTTGGATCGACTCCGATTGCATGAGTATCCATTCCCCACAAGTGCATTTCTTCCACTATCCGTTCGCCGGGCGCATCGGCTCCCACGCGACTGACCAACTGTGGTTTCAAGCCGAACCCCTGCAAATGCCAGGCAACATTGAAAGGCGCCCCTCCAATCACGCAATCCTCATCGAGGCAATCGAATAATACTTCTCCGAATATCAGCGGATCATGCATTCATAAGCCCCTCCTGTTTTCAACCAATGTATTCCAGAAAACCCACATATTCAATCAAACACCTATCTCTTTCACCATTGCAAGCGGCTCATTAAGCTGCATCCATCGAATCAAATCCTTTTATTTGGCAAATATGTTGTTGATGCCGAAGGCATATCACAGATGTTCTCTCTTGTTCCCGGCCTTAAACAAATTTTAGATGGTAATTCCAATACGACGCCAACCGGCAGATGATCCGATAAATGGAGTGGGTAGACTTGAGTGGCATGAATTTTTAGTTCGGGACTGACGAGGATGTGATCATACGCTTGTGCAGGCCGCCAACTGGGATAAGTGCATTCATAATTCGACATGATCCGCACGTGGCCATTCTCTAATAACTGTACGAATTCCTGGGCATCTGGCTGACAATTCAGATCCCCCATGATCACCGTAAAACGATATTGTTCGATAATTCGATTCACATATTCAAATTGCTGTCGACGTGCTCGGCGACTAAGCGATAAATGCAACAACACAATGATCAAGGGACTGCACTTTTCCCCGAAATGAATTTCCAGCGCTCCGCGACCCGGGATAGCGCTCGGCAGACGGTGTTCAATGATGCGATGCGCAGGATATCTAGAAAGCAGGCCCAAGGCATGTCGAGCTAAGTGGCCAATATGGCGATTGGTCATTGAATACCAGAACGGAAACATACCCACTCTTGCCAAATATTCTGTCTGATCGACGAAACCGCTACGCAAACTACCTGCATCCAACTCCTGCATTCCGACAATATCAAAGGCAGAAATAAATTCCCCGATTGCCCTGAGTGTTTCCATGCGATGCGGATAAGGCAGGACATGTTTCCAGCTATTGGTGAGGTACTGACCATACCGATGCGTGGTAATACCCACCTGAATGTTGTAGCTCAGAAGACGCAAAAGTTGTGGTTGGGATTGCTGCATCGTAGGGTGCCTGATGAAATATCCGTCGAGTTCAGAACATTCTAACAGGATGACAGACTGCCGCAGGGTAGTACCTGCAACAGGTATAACTCTCCATTACTTACCTGCGCACCAGAATATCTTGATCTATGCATTACGCTATGGCAATCATGGTCTTGCTCTTAACGTTGGCTACCCATCCAGCCCCGTCTGATTCTTTGGACGCCTAACAAACAGTTCAGGTTAATCTTTGTGCCAAGCGCGGAGCGCTTGCAAGGGGTTTTGTGACCGGGTGCTGTGGTAAGTGTTCATTGTAGAGACTTGCATAATGCTCCAGCGTCATTTGCAGATCATCACGGGAATGAAAGCGCGTAGTGGCGAGAATATCACTGATGCACCCGTTGAAGTGTTCGATCCTACTATGGGTCTGCAGGTGGCTTGCCTGATCAGACGATGTTGATACCAAGCAAGACACACTCGCAGTTGAAGGCGTGGTGGCCAGACGGGGCCTTGTTCTTGCGGGTGAAGCAGTCGGTAAACTGACTGCTGGTCAGTCAGCAGCTTCTCGATCTTCAAATGCGCCAGACCGGAACACAAGACTTTGGGGTTCAGAAACTCACGCACCACTACC
>VAOZ01141735.1_pt1 | contig 12002 bp, 13 predicted proteins | sample 3394041 | NCBI WGS metagenome assembly VAOZ01 (sample SAMN08290431, study PRJNA428436) | hydrothermal vent metagenome | isolation source: Deep-sea hydrothermal vent chimney | place: Indian Ocean: Southwest Indian Ridge
CGGCGACAGGTGGTTTGTGGATTATCTTCGTTGGGATGTCTTTCATGAAGGTGGCGATCTACAAAGCCAGGTAGAAACCTACCGCGCACGCCATGGTCATTTAGTTGATATGCGGTCTGCACCGGTGAGGCGATGTCCTCCTGACCAGTTACCGTATTGAAGCGGGTGAAGCCTTCGGTCATGGCCTGATTGAAAAGCATCATCAGTAATCTGAAATGATGCTTGGCATTTTTGTCTCCAGCCACCTGATGCGCAGCTCGTTCAGACAAGCCAATCATCGAAGTAATCAACTGGAACAACGGATTATCCGTTTCCACGCACACTCTTCCGAAGGTGCTGATGCCATAGTAGCGCAAGCGATTTTCCCACACGGCCCGCTCCAGCACCTCGAAAATCCCGGTCAGACAGAGTATGGCTGGGGGCTTCCAAAGAAAGCGATTCGAATCCTCTACTCCATAGTCTGGAATGCCGTTGGGCAGGATTTCGACCTGCGATTGGGTTTGCAAACGTAAATCGCTGTCTGAGGGCGGTCGAAACGAGAGGCCAGCAACTCCACGTAAGAGGTTCCAGCACACTCGATTTCTTCTTTGTCATCGAAATTATCAGCCTCCATCTAACCGAAGTCAGTCGTTCCCGGGCCGCTGATGGCAGGATCACCGGCAACTCGCGACCACTCAACAAGTCCCGGATTCCCATCCAGCAATGGACCACAACAAGGGATGGTAACTACTCCGCCCACAACAGTAAAAGCATAGTGTTATTAAACATCCCCGGGGCAAGCTCTCTCGCTTAAGCTTGACTTTCGCTGCGCGAAAGCAGGGTATTTTTAGAACAGTGTCAGCTGATGGCCCTCATAAAGCTTCGTATGCTTATACTCTTAAGTTTTTCCCAACCTTACGCCGCAAGCGGCGGGAATAAAATCTGAAGGGATTAAAAACCTCGTTTAATACTGAAAATCAAACGTAGAAAGGCCATGTCGCCAGCCCTTGATGCCAGGCTTCAATCATCAAACTCACAGGAACCCAGCATCAGAACTTGTAGCTCAGATTAAACGAGAAAGCCTGCTCGGCTAAGCCAATTTTCTGGCCCTTGTCAGGATTGGTCGGCGAAGGAGTCATCGGCGCAGTATAGGTTTTCCGTGAGGCAACCATATAAGCTGCGCCTACACCCCAGCGGTTATTGAGTTGATAAGACGTGCCGAGCGTAAAGTGTGATTCGACCACAGCGGGTAAAATCATATTATAACCCACGGCGTGACTGTCGATTGGCGATTTGGCGTAATTAAAGCCACCGCGCACCTGCAACTTAGGGTTGACCTGATAATTGACCCCCAGCGCATAGACGGTCTGGTTACGCCAATGAGGGTCAAATTGATTGTAAGCCTTGGGGCCGGTGATGCTCAAGGCGCTGCCCATGACCTGTCTCCAACCGATGTATTTGACTTCGCCGGAGATGGCCAAACCCGTTACGGGCTTAACCGCCACACCCACTGAGACCATGGGAGGCAGCTTCATGACCAGCTTGTACAGCCACCGGGGTACTGGCATGCAGCCCCTCCACTAACCGAAGTGGTGCCTGAAGGGCAGCCACTACCAGTCTTCATGATAGTAATATCCCCGGGTGCCAAATTATATTTAAGATCATATGTCTGTTCGCTGATATAGGAAGCGCCCACAGTCACCCTTGGATTGACTTTATAGAGCACACCCAAGGTTACGCCCACACCGAAAGCGCTAGCCGAACGACTCATGTTGACACCATTTAAAACTTCGTTGTTTGTATAATTGGGGGCAGATAAATTTGTTGTCTTCGAACCTTTGTAGACTATCTGCTGCTGAAAAGCAGTCGACATATAACCGATATTCAGCGCAGCGCCCACACTCAATTGATCGTTGACCTTGAAAGCCACCGCCGGTGCCATCTGAAACAACGCAATGTCGCTATAACCCCGGAACTGCAAGGTAGAACCTGGGGCTCCACCAATCGTCGGTATTGATGCGGGCGAATAAGTAGTTTGTGGATAATCCACCCCCATCCCGGAAGTGGCATACATGCCTCCACCGAAGTAGATATAGGAACCTTCCGAGATCGGTGCCGACCAACCCGGCGCCGGTACGCCATAGAGCCTGGTGTCACTGGCTACTTTCTGCCCACCCCTTGCGGTAAAATCAACATGCCGGTCAGGCATGAAAGCTTCCATGCTGAATCCGCGGCAGGTGCCACTTCGGCCAATCCCGCCGGGTTGGTTATAGCGGTCATAGCCGTGCCTGGCGCGGCCACAACCGCACCGGCCATGCCCATCTGATAACCGCCGATACCGATGAGCTCATAGCCATTCGTGGCATGTGCATTGGTCATGATGCCGACGCCGGCCGCTACAGAAATGACGAGAAACGGGCGTTTGAGTATTCTTTTCATAAATCAACCTCCAGTACCTCAAGTATTAGAGTTGTTTAATATACTGATTTATCTAGAATTTAGTGGTGATAAAAAGCATCACTGAGACGATGCGTGAAGTCAATTAATTTATTCCTATACACCCGTTGGTCCTTTTTATAGGGGCATCGAAGTGATCCCTGACTCACTTCCAGATGCGCTGATTCCGTCCGCCGACCTGGCACAATAATTCATACCCGATAGTACCCGCGTGCTGCGCCACGGTATCAACGCTCACTTTTGCTCCCCACAGAACGACTGGATCACCTGGATGAGCCGGTATCCCGCGCAGATCGATACACAACATATCCATCGAAACACGGCCAATCAGCTGAGTCCACCGGCCATTGATCCACACGGGTGTCTCGTTGGACGCATGACGGGGATACCCATCACCATAACCCACCCCGACCACCCCGATCGGCATCGTCTCGGGACAGACGTCAGTGCCGCCATAACCGATAGCTTCTCCCGCGGGGCACTCCCTGATCGCAATCAGTGGCGCGATTAGTGTCATCACCGGCCGCAGATCGAGCGCTAACGCATCGACATCGGGTAAAGGTGAGCTACCATAGAGCATAATGCCGGGCCGTACCCAGTCTCGCTGGGTTTCCGGGCGGGTCAGAATCGCCGCTGAATTAGCCAAGCTCCGTTCCCCTGGCAAGCCCTTGACGGTATCATCGAAACAGCGGATCTGGCGCGTCGTTGCGGGATTCTCTGGATCATCGGCACAGGCAAAGTGGGTCAGGAATCGCGGGAGTTCAGGTAAGCCTGCCAATCCCCTGAGGATGCGATCTATCCCTGCGATATCCGTCGGCATGAACCCGAGCCGATGCATGCCGGTATCAATCTTGATCCAGACACTCGGTAGGCGGGGACCGGTAGAGTCCTGTAACCACTGCAATTGATGTGCAGCATGGATCACCACATCCAGGCGATATTCAATGGCTACCTTGAGCTCTCGCGCATCCCGAAAACCTTGTAACACCAGGATGCGATTATCGAGCCTCGCCTCGCGTAACCTCACAGCCTCAGCCATACAGGCGACGCTCAGGCCATCAATCAGGTCGGTCAACAGAGCCGCAACAGCGATCAAGCCGTGGCCGTAAGCGTCGGCCTTGACCATGGCCATGATCCGGCTACGTGGGGCCAGCACCCGTACCCGGTCGAGATTGTGTCTAAGCGCGCTGGTATCAAGCGTCAACTGGCCGACACGGTTCACATTCCGCCCGCCTCTCCACCATAGGAATTGGAAATGAAATTTTCAAACCGAGTATATTTACCCAGAAAGGTCAGCCGTATGGTGCCGATGGGGCCATTACGCTGTTTAGCGATAATGATTTCAGCCACGCCTTTGTCTGGACTGTCTTCATTGTAGACTTCGTCCCGATAAATAAAAGTGATGATATCGGCATCCTGCTCGATGGCACCCGATTCCCGCAAATCGGACATCACCGGCCGCTTGTTTGGCCGTTGCTCCAAACTGCGATTGAGCTGGGATAACGCCATAACCGGTACGGATAATTCCTTGGCCAGTGCCTTCAGTGAGCGGGATATTTCAGAAATTTCAGTTGCCCGATTTTCCCGGCTGCCCGGTACTTGCATCAATTGCAGATAATCGATGATGATCAATCCCAGGCCATGCTCACGCTTGAGCCGGCGGGCGCGCGCGCGCAGATCCGTTGGCGTCATGGCCGCTGCATCATCGATAAATAACGGTACGTCACTCAGCATCTGCACTGCGCTGGTCAGTCGAGGCCAATCCGTCTCGTCTAGTTTACCGGTGCGCAAATGATGCTGATCGATACGACCCAGCGAAGACAGCAGGCGCATGGCCAATTGTTCACCTGGCATTTCCATGCTGAATACAGCCACCGGCACACGGTGTTTGACGACCACATATTCAGCAACATTCATAGCGAAGGTGGTCTTGCCCATAGAAGGGCGGCCCGCGACAATCACCAGATTCCCCGGTTGCAAACCCGAGGTGCGCTCATCAAAATCTTCATAACCGGTCGCCAGTCCAATGATGGCATCTTCTCGTTCGGATAATTGTTCGATATGATCGATCGCCGGTTTGAGTAGTGATTTTATGCTGACAAATCCCTGTTGGGTACGTGCCCCCAATTCGGCGATATCAAAAACATTTTTTTCGGCATCATCGAGAATTTCGCGGGAACTGCGCCCTTCCGGATTAAAAGCGCTATCAGCAATGCGGGTTCCCACCGAAATCAGTTGCCGCAGAATGGAGCGCTCACGAACGATGTCGGCATAGGCCCGAATATTGGCGGCACTGGGGGTTTCCTTGGCCAGCGCCCCCAGGTAAGCCAGGCCACCCGCGGACTCCAACTCTCCAATATGCTCCAGTGCTTCCGCAAGGGTAATCACATCCAGCGGTTGGTTAGCCTCGGCCAGCTGCTGGATGACCCGAAAGATAAGCCGATGATCCTGACGATAGAAATCGGCTTCGGCGATCCGGTCGGCTACCTGCTCCCACGTGCTGTTATCCAGCATCAGACCACCCAGAACTGCTTGTTCGGCCTCTACCGAGTGCGGGGGAATCCGTAGTGCCTCAGGCATAACCTGGGTGTTGCGTTGTGACCGGGAAATCGCTTCCACCATCATCTAATTCCGCCACAATCCATAAATTACCCGACCCGATCCAATCTACCCAAAGGCTACCGATTCTGACCACCCTCTGAACCCTCGCAGAGGGTGCATCCTATCCACCCCAATCGGCCTTGCCATACCAACCAAAATCCAGCCTGCGTATTGCAGATTGCATCTCAAACTATCCCCAGGATCCTCGTCAGCCACGCCCTAATCCTCACAACCAGCTGCATCTTATCCGAAAGACAGCTAGGGATGCGCGACAAGCCTCTAGTGGGTGGCTTCCCCTGCCTTGACGATGAGCTTGACCACAGTATTGACATCGACATGCAAATGTATGGCAATTTCGTGCTCTCCCAAAGAGCGGATCGAGCCTTCGGGCAAGCGGATTTCCTTGCGTTCCACCAAAACACCGGCGACAGTAAGGGCATCAGCAATATCCTGAGTACCGATGGAGCCAAACAGCTTGCCCTCACTACCTGCATGAGCGCTGATTGCAATCACCATACCTTCTAGTTGTTCACGGCGTACCTGGGCCACGATCAGCGCTTCAACAGCTACCTTTTCGAGGTCCATCTGGCGCATCCCGAATTCGGCAATATTTTCCAGAGTGGCGTATTTAGCCTTGCCCGTTGGAATGAGATAATTGCGTGCGTAACCTGATTTGACATTGACTTTATCGCCTAGATCACCCAGATTGTCAATCTTGTCCAACAATATGATTTCCATAATATTACCCTTCCACTATTGAATGATGCCAAATAACCGCTCAGGATTTTTTGGCCAAACGCTTGCGAATATCCACAAAACTATCCATAACTCCAAAAGCCGTCAACAAAGCCGCCATCTGCAGGGTTGCGAACAACAGCAGGATATAGAGCCCAATCAACCAGCCACGGTGCATGCCCGCCTGACGCGCCAACCCATGCATCAGGCTGATTCCCTGGAGCAGAAACGGCACAGCCCCCACCATGAATAATTCAATAACCCACGGGATGCGCAAGGAAAACGCCAATGCCGCTAACAATAACATCAGACCGGCCACCAAATTCGGTAACCGCCAGCGAGTGAATTCTATTCCGAACCCGCCAGGATGATATAGCAATGCCTGCCAGTAGCGCGCTAGTAGCAGGCTGATCACGATACCCAGAGCGATGGAGGCCACGAAAATCCCAGTAAAATAAACTGAAATCCTGCGCATGGCATCCCCCGCCTGCACGGCATTCATACCCAAATGCTCCAGAGTACCCCCGAGTGATGCCTGCAGAACACGCTGCCAGTACTGGGCCAGATCAGGATTCATGAGATGCGCCCAAACGACGACTAACATGCCCACGCCAGCGAGCACCTGAAGTACCACGGGCCAGGATACTGTGCGTCGCAACAGCAACGCGAACACCAGGACCGGCAGCCATTGAGCCAAACCGTAAATCAGGCCAACCTGGAACTGCCCAAACAGCCCCAGGCTCAGGATGCTCAGCAATGCAGTCGCCCAGCCGATCACCACCAGCGCCTGATTCGTGCCCATGCGCAGGGCAACCAGGGCAACGATGCTACCGCTCAATGGGGTCAAGGGAGGAGCCAGCGCCCCCAGAATCGCAAATCCAACGGCTATAGTCACCGCCTGAACACGCCCGGACATGATGAACCCGGCAAACCTGCCCATCAGATTCATGCAACCTCTCCGGGGAAACTGACCGTTGTAATACGGTTTAGCAAACGAAATGACGGGCCCGTGGGATGGTCAGCGGTGCTGATCCGTATAGGGTAACAGCGCCAGAAATCGAGCGCGCTTGATGGCTTGGGCTAATTGACGCTGAAAACGAGCGCTGGTTCCAGTGATTCGACTGGGTACAATTTTCCCGGCCTCGGTGACATTGGCCTTGAGCGTGGCCAAATCCTTATAATCGATATGATCCACACCTTCGGCGGTAAATCGGCAATAACGGCGGCGGCGATAAAAACGGGACATAGGGAATTACCTCTTCAGTCAGGGTGGCTTATTCTACTTTCTTGGCATTTGCCGAAATATCGGTAGAATCCTCGCCGCCAGAACGCACGGCTTCCTCTTCACCACGCGGGCGAACCAGGGGGGAAGGTTCGGTAACCGCTTTATCCATACGGATGAATAGATCGCGCAATACTGCATCGTTGAAGCGGAATGCAGATTCCAGCTCTTCGCGGGCCTTATCGCCACACTCAATATTCATCAACACATAATGGGCCTTGTGTAACTTGTTGATCGGATAGGCCAGCTGCCGACGACCCCAGTCTTCCAGACGATGAATCCTGCCTCCATCGGCTTCGATCATCCTACGATATCGCTCGATCATAGCCGAAACCTGCTCACTCTGATCTGGGTGGACCAGAAATACCACTTCATAATGACGCACTTTATACGCTCCTTTCGAATAGGAAGCCTCCTGCCCGGGGACAGTGAAGCAAGGAGAAAAACTGCTTCAGCCTTGATCGGCTGAAGGGTTTGCCAAAAAGATCGGTAATTCTACGGCCTGCCGCCGGGATGATCAAGCTCTCTTGATAAATCCCCTGATCACAGTTTTTGACTCTCACGGTCATTTCAACGGCAACAGGTTAATAAAGGCTGAACGGACAACCACTATAAACCTCCAGAATCAGTACCGCACCCGGTTTCTCCTGATTTCTACTCTCTCTATCAGGTCATCAGGGGTAGATTTTCAGCGCTGTTTACGCCAATCAAATAAAGGCTGGCCATTTTCTGGTACAAAACCGGCGTCTTCCAGTCGCGCCAGAAGATAATGATTAGCATACGCTATCCACTGGTTGACCTCGGCCAGCTCGACACCAAGCAATTTCGCCAAATCATGGCCCTCTACAAGCTCAATCTCCTGGAAGAATAATGCCCGCCGCCATGAAATGGGCAGCTCCTTTAAGAATTGCACCATATAAGCTATCTCGGCAGTCTCTTCGAAAGACGTAGCCACCTCATTCGTAATTAAATCTTCAAGGCGTACAGCCTGATCCAGTTGATAAAATTCATGAATATCCTCTTCGACCCTCCACCTGGCCTGCTCTTCCGTATCCGGAATCGGCAGGTGCTCAAGTGATTCTTTATTCTCTTCTTTACGGATTTCCCATACCTCACGTTCGAGAATTCCATGCATCAAATGCAGCAAGTGATGATAAATATTACCTTCGCGATAATCGCCCCAATATGCCTTCACTGTTGCTGCGATCTCATCGAGCACCTCTTCAAGGGTCGGCGAATCGGCGCCTAAGTCACCGGTGGCGCGCAAAAATTCGAGCTCGCGATGGGTCGCCTCGCGTAGACGCGGCAACACAGCTTCTATCATAGCTTCCACCTCTTTGGCAGGTGTCACGCTTGCAAGCGCCACCTCAAGTGCCTGCATGCGTTCGACACGGTCTTTGCGACGATAGACATCGCGCTTGCGAATATGGTCAATATGACGTTGAACTTCCCGCAACATCCTTGTTAGCGCCTTGTCCAGTGCTGATTCGAGATCCCTCACCTCATCCTTGGCTACCAGGATTTTTTTGGGTGGGAGATGCAATTTCAACCTAACCAGATATTTGGCTGCTCCGTGCGGATGTTTTTCAACTGCAAGCACTAATTGGCTCTCGGTATAGCCGAAGCCACGCAGCAAGGGTTCTAAATGTTGGGTTACCCAAGCTTGGGTTAGATGCTCGATGCGTGCGTGACTCAAGGGACTGATTCCCTTGGCATAGTATTGTATTTTCATAAGTTATTCCTGTTCCAGGTGGGTAGTATCCAAATGATTCAACCGGCTGACCGATCGATAGGAGCCGTAAGAGAAATTCTTCAATCCAGACTCGAATTCAAGTTTGAGGAGCCATCGGTCCATAAGAAAAAAATCCATAAGAATGGGCCTGATCAAGTAGAAGCTGAATGTTCCGCAATGGAGCGCGCGGCAATCCCGGTGCCGTCCATTCGACAGGTTCCAGGCTAAGGAGCGTGCCTAACATAATACGTGGGCGCAACCAATCCACAATGGAATAACCGGGAGACCGGGGTAAATAATTCACTCGATAAGCTTTCTCCGGTAGTTTGGCCAAATGCGCGACCTCGATAATCGCCTGCTGAAGACCACCCAAATGATCGATAAGCTTTAGGCGCAATGCTGCCTCACCGCTCCACGCCCGACCCTGCGCCACCTGTTCGGCCTGTGCAAGAGGGAGATGGCGCGCCTGCGCCACCAAAGTTACAAAACGGGTATAAAGATGATCGACGACGGCTTGCAGACTCTGCCCGATCTTCGGCGATAATGGGCGAAAGGGCATTAAAGCATTTGCATTTGCTGTAGTGGCCACCCCGGAATAGCCAATGCCGAGCTTGGTCAAAGTGCCAGAAAAATCCGGGTAGAGTGCAAAAACGCCGATATCCGCGGTGATCGTCGTCCGTTGAGCATAAATCTGATTTGCCGCCGTGGATAACCAGTAAGCTCCCGATGCGCCCAGAGTCCCCATGGAAACGACGACCGGCTTACCTGCTTTTCGCAGTCTCACAACAGCCCGGCGAATTGCTTCTGCTGCATCGACGCTCCCACCGGGGCTGTTGACCTGCAATATTACGGCCTTGACGTTCGCCTCACGGCGCAGACGATCCAGCTGGCGCACCGTCGCTTCGGCCATGACCGCTCCTGGAACCGCCCTCCCGCCAGTGAGCAACATACCATCGATCGGGACAACCGCGATAATCGACCTGGAACCCTGCCGCGGCCGGGTGGCCGCGAAGTAATGCCGATAATCGATCGCTCTCAGATGATCCGGCTGCTGATCCAGAGCGGTAGCCACGGCCTTGCGGAATTGACGATAATCACCGACCACAGTCACCAGCCCTTGCTGTTTGGCCAGTTGTGAGGCATTGCCATTAACCTGCTCCAATAATTGCGGCAGGTTTTCGGCGTAGAAGCGAATTTTTGCAGGCGCCAGTCCTCGCCCTTCGGCAACCGTATCAACATAGGTCTGCCACCAGACATTCAGCCAGGCACGATTCTCAGTTTTAGCGCTGGTGGACATGTTTTCACGGATGAAAGGTTCTACCGCAGATTTGTATTTACCTTTGCGAAAGACGGTGACCTTTATTCCGAGTTTACTCAGCAATCCCTTAAAATAAAGATGATCATCAGCATAACCGGCGATCATCACCGCCCCCAAAGGGGGCAAGTAAATATAATTGGCCTGTGCGGCAAGCAGATAGTCACCCTGCGAATAATTTGGCGCATAAACATAAATAGACTTACCCGCCTGACGGAATCGCCGTAGCGCCTTTGCTACCGTTTCCAGTTGCGGCAGGCTACCTCCGTTGAACCGGCCCAGATTGAGCGCCAGCAAACGGATGCGTGGATCGGCGGCCGATCGATCAATCGCCGCGACGAGATGGCGGAGCAACACCTCTTGTCGCCCTCGTCCTGACAACTCATCCACCACGGATTGCCAGGGCATGATACTGCTACTATAAACAAGAGAGCCGGAAGGTGCTGCGATCAGCGCTGCATCATCAGGCACAGCAGGATGCCGGGTTGCCTGAAACAGAGCTGCACCGATGACCGCCAGCACCAGCAAGGTGAGCAAGTTGAGCACGCCAACCCGCAGCCAATGCAATAATTGACCCAGCCAAGTAAAGAGGGCAAGAAAAATATTCATGAACGCAGTCCATCAATTCATAAGTTTGCGATTCTAACTGAATAACAATGAATACCCAAAAAAACTGTAAACCAGATCCAATGCAAACAGCAATCAACGAGATCAGTAAGCCACTTTTTATGACTTCAATACCCTCTGGACAACGTGCTTCACCGGGATAATTAAGGAAGCAACCGACCATGATCAGGAATTGTGAATTCGTGAATTAAAAATCCACTGACGGGAAAATACCCCGAGCACCAATGTCTGTTATCACCCCTGCTTTTGTGTTGGCGAAAAGGAATTGGAACCCGTGGTGAGATCCTGATTTTCCACAGCAGGCTGAAAGGATCGCAGAACGCTCCAGCCAACCATCCAAACTGCCAGGCCGACTAGCGGATCAGTGATGTCGCCATAACGACCCGGTAAAATCTGTTTGTGCCATTCCAACCAAAACCAGCCGCAAAATAGCAAAAAACCACCCAGCCAGCGTAGCCATCGCATCATCTGCGAGTTATCGGTGAGTAAGCGGGTGAAGACCACCATCGCGAGTGCGATCCATAGCGTCTCCAGCAATCCCACGATCCTGGGCAAGGCATCGATCTGTTCGGCAAACGGGATCCAATTGAAAACATGGGGCTGGGCCGGGGCTTCCTGACGCAAAGACTGGAGCACCAAATAAGCGATGGCAGCGAGCAACCCACCAAACGCCTGCGCCCGGCGGCCCGATTCTCCCGGCAATGCTAACAATAGCCAGGCCACGAAAGCTCCAACGAGATATTCTGGCGAGATAACCTGCCAAACGACGATCACTTTGAGCAAACTCACCCCCACCAGCAATGTGCTCCAGGCCAGAAAAAAAGTCTTTCCCATACTCACGCGCAAGAGCATGCCGGCAACAGTGAGGCCTTCAGCCTCGACCAGCATTTTCCAGACATCGAAATCCGTTGGATTTCGTAACTCATAGACCAGTGGATGAAGGGCTGCCTTGATCGTACTTATATCGAATGAAAGGGCGTAAGGAAAGAGTTCGGCTGCCAACCAAAACGACAGGGAGAGGAGAGCTACATTCACGATGCTGCCCGGGGCAAAAAAATATCGCCATAAACCAACAAACCATTGCCCGGATCGACCACGGGGGGTAAACATCAATGCCAGCAACGCCCCGATCAACGCCCCCAGAGTATTATGAGCAACATCTTCGATGGAAGACACAGCCTTGTCCAATATGAAATGAGTCTGAAGGGGGGTCATGTTTCTAACATGAAATGAGTCTGAAGCTGGAAGAGGAACCGTTCATGATGGGGGGATGA
>VAOZ01179168.1_pt1 | contig 11997 bp, 10 predicted proteins | sample 3394041 | NCBI WGS metagenome assembly VAOZ01 (sample SAMN08290431, study PRJNA428436) | hydrothermal vent metagenome | isolation source: Deep-sea hydrothermal vent chimney | place: Indian Ocean: Southwest Indian Ridge
GCGGCCATCGACTACCAGTTGGGAGTTGTCATGGAAAGCTGGGGAAAGCTTAAACGTGCCGAAAGTTTCTATACCTCCGCCTTCAATATCTATCGTGAAAAAGGCGATTTATTTAATGAAATCAATATGTATCTGCACTTTGGTGAGATTCAGCAAAAGCAGGGTTACTATTCCAAAGCGCTGAAGTCTTACCAGAAAGCCCAAAGGTTATCAGAAAAGATAAACAGTGAGGCCCTTTATGCTGATGCTCTTAGCAATATTGCTGAAATCTATTATGAATTGAAACAATACGATCTGGCTTTGAAATATCAGCAACGAGCTCTGCCTTTGAAAAAGAAGATTGGCGACCGGCGGGGCATTGCTGTCACCATGCTGGATTTAGGGAAATTATATTGTAATAAGAACAACCTTGACCGAGCCGTACACTACAGCGACAGCGCTCTGTTCTTTGCAAAGCAAATAAACAATAAGGGATTGTTACTTGATACTTATTTGTTACTTTCGGACATCAATAAAAAGAAAAATAATTATGCAGAAGCTTATACTTACCTGACCTATTATAACCAAATATACCAGGAGATTTTTAATGACAAAAACCGCCAGATAGTGAGTGAAATGGAGGTGCGTCTCGAAGCTGAAAAAAAAGAAAAAGAAAATGAAATACTACGAAAACAGGATAAACTGAACCAAATTCGCCTGGCCGAAGAAAAAAATACACGACTCATCCTTATTATTTTTATATCCTTCTTTGTCCTGACCGCCTTAACTGTCTTGATTTTCATCCAATACAAAAATAAAATTATCAAGACAAATTATGGGCTGTTGGCTGCACGAAACCAAAAAATTACAGAACAAACAGAAAGTCTCACAAAGTTAAACAATGAACTTTTCACCAGTCGCGAACGGTACAGAAGTATTGTAGAAAATGCCACCATTGGCATGTATCAAACTATGCCCGATGGCAGAATCATGTTTGCTAACAAAACACTTCTCCATATGCTGGGCTACTCTTTATCTGAACTTAAACAAATAAACTTAAATGAAACTAAATCCGATAGGCGGTATTTTATCCACCTGATTGAGGAGCAGGGCATCATTACCGGTCGCGAAGATATCTGGGTGCATGCTGATGGTAGCAAAATTTACGTGAGAGAAAGCGCCTGGGCTATTCGTGACAAAGAAAACAAAACCCTTTACTATGAAGGAATCATAGAAGACATCACAAAAAGGAAACAAGCTGAAGAAGTTGCAGAAAGGCGCAAGGAAAGACTGCAAAAAATCAATGTGGAACTGCACAAACGAAACATTGAAATCAGAGTGGCAAAAAATCAGGCCGAAGAAGCCAACCGGGCAAAATCGTTGTTTATCGCTAATATCAGCCATGAGATAAGAACACCACTCAACTCCATCATCGGTTTTACCGACCTGCTGCTCTCCATGGCAAAAGAACAAAAAGAAAAAGCTTTTCTTCAGTCGATTAAAAACAGCAGCAACAACCTTTTGTCGCTCATCAACGACATCCTTGACCTTTCCAAAATACAGGCTGAAAAACTTGAGCTTTACACAGAACCTGTTTCTATTCGCAACCTCATATCCGGAATTCAGCAAATCTTTTATCCTCAGATTGAAAAAAAACAAATCCGGTTTATCACACATATTTCAACAACACTGGAAGGAATGTTTCTGTTGGACTCCGTCCGATTCCGTCAAATCCTGTTTAATTTGGTGGGTAACGCCATTAAGTTTACCGATGTAGGATTTGTAAAGCTCACGGTTAGCGGTCAGGCTTCTGATAGCGAAAAAAAGTATTTCGACCTGGAAATAGCTATTGAAGATACGGGATCAGGTATTCCTGAAATTGAGCAGAAAATTATTTTTGAAGCTTTCAAACAATCCTCCGATGCCATATCTCAGCAAAGACAAGGCACCGGCCTCGGATTGAGTATCACCAAACGTCTGGTAGAAGCTATGAATGGAAATATCACCCTGAACAGCAAACCGGGAAAGGGTACAACATTTACCATTAAATTACGTAAAGTGGAAAAAGTACAAAAAACAGTAAGTTCTCAGAGAAAAAATGCCTTCAAACAAACTACAACTCAATATGGGCAGAAGCACAAACAAGAATCTCCCATAAAAATAAGTGCAGATATACGCCGCGATTTTTCCAATAAGTTCTTCCGGACATGGGAGACTGTCGTCGAAACCAAAATAATTGATGACATTAAAACATTTGGAAATGAAATTTTTACTTTTGGAAGAGAAAAGCGTATCAGTGTAATACGGAGAACCGGTGAGCAGCTTGTTGAAGCTTCCGATCATTTTGAAATTGAAACCATTGAGCATTTACTATTACAGATAAAGTCATTTTTTTAAACTATTCTTATCATGTCCAAAACAATCAAAAAGTATAAAATCCTCATTGTGGATGATATTCCCAAGAATATTCAGATTCTGGGAAATATCCTCTCCAAAGAAAACTATCAAATCGCTTATGCCCAAAGCGGCGAACAGGCGCTTTCTATCACCCATCATCAGAAATTCGACCTGATTTTACTGGACATTATGATGCCCGATATGGATGGCTTTGAAGTCTGCAAAGCGTTAAAAGAAAACCCGGAAACCAGTGGCACTCCTGTAATTTTTCTCACTGCAAAAGCGGATATGAACAGTATCGTAAAAGGCTTTGCCATCGGCGGGCAGGATTATATTACCAAACCTTTTAATGCCTCGGAACTGTTGGCGCGAACCGAAACACACATACAGCTGCACGAGCAGAGAATTGCTCTTGCGGAAATGAATGAAAAACTCGAAGATAAAGTTAAAGAACGCACCCGGCAACTGGAAAAAGCTTACAAGCGGTTAAACCAACTGGAAAAAGCCAAAACCGATTTCCTTGACATCATCAGCCACGAGTTGCGTACCCCTTTGAATGGTATTATCGGACTTACCACATTGCTAAACCTTACCGAACTGTCAGATGAACAGCAGGAATACATTCATTATCTGGAAGATGTGGCCAACAGATTGACGAGATTCTCGGAAACGGCTCTTCTTATTACCAACCTCAGAACCAACCGGAGCCAACCCGATTTCCTACCCACACAGGTAAAATATATCATGGAAGCCGCCTTGAGGCAGTTTGAAGAGAACAATCAGGGAAAATACAAATCCGTTCAGCTTGAAATGGAAGATGAAGATATCCAGCTTGCCGCCAACACCACACTTGTCAAAAAATCATTGGAAATGCTCCTGGATAATGCTTGTAAATACGGAGGTCCCGATGTAAACATCCGGCTGTCGACCTTGTCCGATGGAAACCGGATTGTTCTGTCATGCACCGACAACGGCCCCGGGTTTAATAAAGATTCTCAAAAACGTCTTTTCGAACTTTTCTCTACCGGCGATGTTCTGCATCAGGAAGGTACTGGTCTTTCACTTGCTGCCATCAAGCTTATCATGGACTACCACAACGGAAATATTAAAGTCAATAATAAAGAGGAAGGCGGTGCACAGGTGCAATTAATTTTTAATCGTGAGTGAGTGCCCGGACAATATCCGGTTTGTTTACTCCGAAAGTTTTATCTTTGGCCATTAAAATTTTAAAGCGGAAATTATGAATTTACTTACAGGAAAAGTTGCGCTCATCACCGGAGCAGCACGGGGTATTGGAAAAGCCATAGCCCTTAAGTTTGCTGCCGAAGGCGCAGCCATCGCCTTTAGCGATTTAAATTATGACGAACACATGAGAGCTACGGAAGCTGAAATAGCTGCTGTGGGTGTGAATGCCAAAGGCTACGCCTCCAATGCAGCATCCCTTGCTGACAGCGAAAAACTCATTGCTGATGTTATTAGCGACTTTGGGAAAATTGATATTTTGGTCAACAACGCCGGCATCACCCGCGACAACCTGCTTCTGCGTATGACGGAGCAAGACTGGGATGCCGTTTTAACGGTCAACCTGAAATCGGCTTTCAACCTGACAAAATCCGTACAGCGCCACATGATTAAGCAGCGTGGAGGTTCCATTATCAATATGAGTTCGGTAGTCGGCGTAAATGGTAATGCAGGCCAGGCAAACTATTCGGCCTCCAAAGCCGGACTGATTGGCTTCACCAAATCCATCGCCCAGGAGCTGGGTTCCAGAGGCATCCGTTGTAACGCTATTGCACCGGGATTTATTGAAACAGAAATGACAAAAAAACTACCGGATGACGTTCGTAAAGTATGGATAAAAACCATTCCGCTGCGCCGTGCCGGAAAACCCGAAGATGTAGCCAACGTAGCTGCTTTTCTGGCTTCGGAACTTTCGTCCTATGTCAGCGGGCAGGTTGTCAATGTCTGTGGTGGCATGAGCACTTAACACAATCTGTTCTTTTTATGGCATCAGACGGAACCATCCGAGAATCGATGTTCCGTTTGATATTTACAGGACAAAAATCAAAAACTTTCTGTAAATCAAAAACCTTTATCCATTTTCTTTTTCCATGTTTTTCATCATTTCAAAAATATTGACCTACCTTTTTCGTCCGGCAATCTGGCTGGTGATATTGATGGCTTTTGCCCTTTTTCACAAAAACCCGCGAAAAAGAAGTCGAAGTCTGTGGCTGGGATTCTTGATTTTACTCATTTTCTCCAACACTTTTATCGTAACCAAATTAACCGGACTTTGGGCTGTGGACCCGGAACCGGTAACACAAACATTTGATGTGGGCATAGTTTTGGGAGGCTCCACCGTTACGTATGAAAAAAAATATAACCGGACTACTTTTAAAGGAAATATTGATCGGTTGTTGCAGGCTGTGGAGTTGTACAATCTTGGTAAAATCAAAAAGATTCTGATTACCGGCGCTTCGGGAAACTTATTTTATCCCCACATGAAAGAAGCCGGGATGCTAAATTCGTTTTTGCTGAACATTGGCATTCCCAAACGGAATATTTTGATAGACACCCTGGCCGAAAATACTCACGAAAACGCTGTTTATGCAGAAAAAATACTTCAACAGCATCCCAACATTCATTCGGTACTGCTCTTCACTTCTTCTTTGCATATGCGGAGGGCCATGGCCTGTTTTCGTCACGAAGGTATAAAAGCACAGCCTTATCCCACCAATCTCATCAATGTACAAACTCACTGGAATGTGGAATATCTGCTTATTCCCAATATTTCTAACTTCCTAATTTGGAATGGGATGATCCATGAAATGTTAGGATATGGTGTGTATAAAATTATGGGATATATTTAATTAAAGACATCAATATGGCCACTACACTCTTTTTCCTGATACTAAGTATTATTATTTTTGATTTTCTTTTTGAACGAGGGCTTGATTACCTTAACCTGAGCCATTTTAGCCCGGAGCTGCCGTCTGAACTAAAAGGTATCTATGACCCGGATAAATATGAAAAATCCCAACAATATCTGAAAGCAAACAATTGGTTTTCCATGGTCAGCGCCACCTTTTCTTTTGTATTAATTATGTTTATGCTGGTTTTCAGGGGATTTGCATGGCTGGACGAGCTGGTACGGCATCTCACCCCAAACAGTTATGTCGAGACACTGCTGTTCTTTGGAATACTGGGATTAAGCGCCGACATTTTATCCATTCCGTTTCAATTGTACGATATCTTTGTCATAGAGCAGAAGTTTGGTTTTAACAAAACTACGGTTCTTACATTCGTAACCGATAAGCTAAAATCGTGGCTTGTGGGAGGTCTCATTGGCGGTGGTCTGTTGCTGTTTTTACAATGGGCACAAGCTGCCGGCGGGTCTGTTTTCTGGCTGATAGCACTTGGTGGTGTGGGGCTTTTTATGATACTTATGGCTATGTTTTACACCAGTCTTATAGTGCCTTTGTTCAACAAGCTTATACCTTTGGAGAAGGGCGAGCTAAAAACGGCTATTGAGGAACTGGCTAAAAAGGCCGGATTTAAATTGGCAGATGTATTCGTCATGGATGGTTCAAAAAGGAGCACCAAAGCCAATGCTTACTTCAGCGGACTGGGGCCAAAAAAGAAAATCATTCTTTACGACACGCTGATAGAGGAACTGACAACGGAAGAAGTAGTGTCCGTTTTGGCACATGAAATTGGTCATTACCGAAAAAAACATATTTATAAGGGACTTGCTTTGTCGCTAATACAATTGTTTATTATGATATTTTTATTGGGAAGGGCACTGGCATTCCCACAGTTTTCGCAGGCGTTGGGTGTACAGCAAATGAATTTTTATATGGGTTTGCTGGCCTTTGCCCTGCTTTACTCGCCCATCTCTTTTATCCTTGACATTTTTATGAACCTTTTCTCGCGAAAGCATGAGTATCAGGCAGATGCCTATGCCGCATCACAAGGATTAGGGAGAAATCTGATCAATGCCCTCATCAAACTTTCGGTTGCAAGCCTGAGCAACCTGCAACCGCATCCGCTCTATCTGTTTTTTCATTACTCCCATCCCACATTGCTGCAACGAAAACAAGCCATCGAAAGACAAATCAATTAATAAGAAGCTTTTTTGAAACTAAAAAAGGTGATAACGGTTTTGATAATAATTTTAAAATCCGTCCAGGGCCTGGCAATCATAGCATATTGATTGTCCAGTGCAATTCTTTCTTCCGGATTGTGTACGTCGGTTGAGTGAATTTGCCATAGCCCTGTGATTCCGGCAGGCGCCATAAAACGGTACGACCATTCGTCTGTTGTCAGGTGTTCTGCTTCATAAAGAGGTAAAGGACGATTTCCTACCACCGACATGTCACCGCGAAGTACGTTACAAAATTGAGGAATTTCATCGAAGTGAAACTGCCGGAGTACTCTGCCAACTTTTGTAATCCGAGGATCATCTTTCATTTTAAAGAACGTATTTTGCAGTAGTTCTATTTTTCGTAACCTCAAATATTGGTTTTCGCATATCTCCACACCATCAATAAAAAGTAATGGGGAACATCGCTTTCCAAGACGTTTGCAATCCTGACAATCGCTGACAATATTACCGTTTTTCAAATGCTGTTCTTTTTGTTCTTCCTTCAGATACTCATTTAGGCTGGAGAGTTTTGATAGCTTTTTGTCCGCACCATCTACCATCGTCCGGAATTTATAGAAGGTAAAAATATCATAACCTGTTCCTACCCGCTTTTGGGAATAAATAATCGGTCCCTTACTTTCAAGTTTTATCGCAAGGGTAATAAGCAAAAGAAGTGGTGAAAACAGAATAAGCGCCAGCAGTGAAAAAGTAACATCGAAGACTCTCTTCCCCCAGCCAATCCTATAGTCAAGATACTTTTCTCCTTTCTTACCTTTTACTTTTTTTTTCAAGATATAAAAATCATATTATAAAAAATCAAGAGCCATACTGTTATTTATTCCCGGTGAAAAAAAAATTTTGCATAGCAAACCCCTGCCGTTCAAGTTTGGGCTCAATACTTATGACAAATCTAATGATTTCTTCCATCGGTACTGAAAAAGTAACACCATAATTTATCATCTTTTTATTGTTAATAAGTAATTCACCCTTATACGGCTCTGATTTACTGTATGCGTCGGCCTTGTTAATATTTGGTTCCAGATAAAAAATATCACTTACCGAGGATGAACTGGCCATACCTACCCACTCAAAATGAGAAGACCCGGTCCGCACGGCAAATACCGGCCCGCCACTGATGCCGTGATTAAAAATAGCATTGGTCAGAAAGAAGCCATCTTTATTTTTTTTGGATTTACTCACAATGCCACTCTCCACCATTTTATGCCCTTTGGGGAACCCCATAACATACACAAACGTACCCCAATCCAGTTTGGAAGATTTTCCAACCGGAATAGGCATAACCCTTACATCATCTTCCTGATTAATAGTGGCCTTAAGCAAAGCTATATCGTGTTCGTCGTCCGTGGCAAGCAACTCCACTTCCGGATTATTCAACCCTGACACATAATTCTTTTGTTTAAGCTTTATGGCTGCGTTTCTGATAATTCCAGAAGAGTCGGGAAAATAGGTTATGACAGTATCCTGAAAATTTACAACATGAGCGCAGGTGAGTAGGGCTGCTTTATCATTATCAACATAAATAACAGATGCCGTTCCAAGAACCGACCGGTTAGAAACTGTAAACGAAGCAGCATATTGGCCTGTATTGCCCTTTTTAAATTTTTCCAAAGTCATGTGCGTACTTCTGTCGAAAGTATATGACTCATAGAAAGCAATGACATTGAGCCTGTATATGGATTGGGATATTTTATTCAAAGCCGCTGAGGAACCGTGTGCCGGCGGGCTGGTGTCATATCTTTCATCTGTCAGTCCTGCCTCGCCGACCAGAGGTAAACTACGACGCGAACATGACCATCCGGCAAACAACAGAATAGAAAAAAGAAAAACAGGGAGATAAGATTTCATAGCTACAAGTCACGATTTTTTAAGAAAAAATAGACAACAACCACAAAAAGAACAGAATAGCCCAGGCATCCCCAGATATCTACCCGGGAAACCGTTTCCCGGAAGTTGATACCAAAAAGTTTCATCAGTGAAGAGTTTGGTACATCAATAAGATGGGTTATCATTTTTACCGGGAGGAGACGTGCTACTCCCTCAGGAAGGCGGAAGGCAATGACAGGCTCTGCCACATAGTAGTAAAGTGCGAAAATCCCAATGGCCAGCCCCTGTTTCTGTAACAGGAAGGCAAACATCATAGCCATAAGTAAAAAAGTAAAAACCTCCAAAAAATAAGCCGGTACAAAGAACATTTTTGAAAAAACCAGCGAAGCGGTTATGTGTTCCGTATGAAAAATTCCCAGAAGCAAGGCTGACAAAAACAAAACGAAAGTTACAGCGAGAGTAATAAAAAAAACAAAAATCACTTTGGAAAACAAAAATTCCACGCGACTCATGCCCGACATAACATTCTGACGAATTGTTTTATAACTAAATTCGTTCGTGATAAAAATAATGACAATGAGCGCAAGAAAGATTTTAAAGAAACCAGCAAGAAATGCCAGGTTGTGCCATACAAATGGGAAACCGTATAACGAAAAACCGGGAATGGTTACCGGTGAGTTTTTCCCCACATTTGACATAACATGGTTAAGAAACGATTCAGTAACCATAAAAACAAATACTACCAACACCACATACAAAGCACTGAGAACCCAAAATGTACGGTTGTGAAAATATTTCCGAAAGTCTATTTTAATTAATCTTTTCATGGTCATCGGATAAGAGTTCAAGGAAATATTTTTCAAGACTTTTGTTGCGGACGGCCAGATGGGTCAGGTAAACACCTTGCCCTGCCAGTATTTTGTTCAACAACTTTGGCGTCAGGCCGTCGTGAACTTCCAAAACAAAAATCCCATTTTGTTTCGTAACAGATTTTACTTCGGTAATTTGTTTTAATGCCATCTGTAATTGTTCCTGTTCCTCCGCTGCTACTTCCATAATCAATGAGCCACCCAGCGCTTCATTCACCGGTCCCGCGTAACGTTTTTCCCCTTTTTCAAGTACCAGCACATGAGTACATACTTTTTCTACTTCATCCAACAGATGGCTGGCCAGAATAATGGTGAAGCCGCGTTGTGCCACTTCGAGAATAAGGTTTCGGATATCGGCAATACCTTTGGGGTCAAGGCCATTGGTAGGTTCATCCAAAATCAGTACTTCGGGTTTCCCCAACATGGCAGCTGCAATAGCGAGTCGTTGTTTCATCCCCAGCGAGAAGCTGCTGTATTTGTAAAATTTCCGTTCGGAGAGATGAACCATTTCCAGCATTTTATCAATTTCACCATAACGAACGCCTCGGATATCTGCAATAATTTTCAGGTTATCAACCGCTGTCATATAAGGATAAAACAAGGGCTGTTCCAGCAAAGCACCAATACGCTTCCGGACTGTGGAGGAAGGTCGCTGTCCAAACCAAAAATGTTCGCCATTGTCGGGCTTGATGATGTCGAGTAAAATACCCAGGGTTGTAGTCTTACCACTTCCGTTAGGCCCGAGGATGCCGAAAACACTTCCTTTCTCCACCGTCAGCGATAGGGAGTTAAGCGCTTTCAGCCGGCCATAAGATTTACTCAGATTCCGGATTTCCAGTATTTCTTTTTGCAAAACAGTTTCTTTATAATTATTGACGTAAAAAGGTAAAAATTATTACAATAATAATGAAAAATCCATCGATAAAAACAATTATTTGTACTTTTGCCGTCTCTTGATAATTCTTAATTAACACAATTTTATGAAAGTTGGAAATAATAAGGTGGTTACCATGACCTATACCTTACACCTCAATGACGGGCAGGGTGAAATAATTCAGAAAGTTGAGGAAAGCAGACCTTTTGTTCAAATGCTTGGTGTCGGCTCTTTACTTCCTGTGTTTGAAAATAACCTTAGCGGACTAAAGGAAGGAGATACCTTCAGCTTCGGACTCTCTGCAGAGGAAGGTTATGGAAATCTTTCGGATGAGGCCATACTGAAACTTGAAAAGAAAATTTTTGAGGTAGATGGTGTGGTAGATCCCGAAATGGTCGCCGTTGGGAAAACCATTACCATGCAGGATAACAATGGGAATCCGCTTGACGGAAAAGTCCTTGCAGTGGAAGAAGACAATGTCATCATGGACTTTAATCATCCTCTGGCAGGAGAAAGCCTCTATTTTACCGGTTCCATTCTAAACGTTCGCGATGCATCGGAAGATGAACTGTCGCATGGTCATGTCCATGGTGCCGGTGGTCATCATCACTAATCATTATTTGTAAAGAATGAAAACAGCAGGCTTTTTTTTAAGGTCTGCTGTTTCTTTTTTCCAACCGGCCATATTTTGTGTAATAATTTTCTCTGAGGGCAAAGTCAAATCACTGGCCACGCACAATAGCGTTTGCGGTTTGCAGGTTTTTATAAGGTTCCCCAACATTTTGTTGTTACGATATGGCGTTTCGATAAATATCTGACTGACACTTTTCCTCCAGGCATCTTGCTCAATCTCTCGAATTTTTTTTACCTGTTGATGCGACTCGATGGGCAGATAACCATGAAAACAAAACTGCTGCCCGTTGAAGCCGGAAGCCATGAGAGCCAGAATAATGGAATTAGGACCCACCAGGGGGACAACACGGATGTTTTTCTGATGAGCCAGCCTCACCACCACCGAACCCGGATCGGCCACAGCAGGCGTTCCGGCCTCGGATAGGATACCCATATCCTCCCCGTTTTCAGCCGGTTGCAAAAAAGAAGACACATCATTTGCGGGAGTATGCTTATTCAATTCAATAAACTGCATCTCATCAACGGGAAGCGGATGTCCCGATTTTTTGATAAATCGGCGGGCAGTGCGGATATTTTCAACGATAAACACCCTGATACCATAAAGAATTTCATGATTATAAGATGGAATTACCTTTGGAATACTTTCGTTGCTTCCCAACGTAACAGGGAAAAGATAGACTGTTCCTTTTTTCATCTTTGACATTCCATAAAGCTATTGCCAGGGTAAATGATTCAAATCCACATTACCACCCGATAGAATAATTCCTGTTTTTTTCCCTTTCACATCTATTTTTCTTTCCAAAACCGCTGCGAGTGGTACTGCGGCAGAAGGTTCCACCACAATCTTCATACGTTCAAATATCAGGTACATAGCTTCCACGATGCTCTTTTCTTTTACGGTTACAATATCATCCACAAACTGACGAATGACAGGAAAGGTAATTTTTCCGAGAGATGTGAGTAAGCCATCGGCTAGGGTAGTCGGATTTACGCAGGGGACAAGTTTTCCCGATTTAAAAGAGCGATAAGCATCATCTGCGCCGGCAGGTTCGCAGGCTATCACATGCGTTGCAGCAGAAAGATAATGTGCGGATAGAGCCGTTCCGCTTAGCAAACCGCCCCCACCCACGGGACAAAGAATCATGTCCAAACCGGGTTGTTGCTCCAGTAACTCCATCGCAACTGTGGCCTGCCCCTCTATAACTTTCAGATTATCATAGGGATGTATCTCTACAGCATCGGTTTTGGCAAGTACC
>VAOZ01100364.1_pt1 | contig 11992 bp, 11 predicted proteins | sample 3394041 | NCBI WGS metagenome assembly VAOZ01 (sample SAMN08290431, study PRJNA428436) | hydrothermal vent metagenome | isolation source: Deep-sea hydrothermal vent chimney | place: Indian Ocean: Southwest Indian Ridge
CAGCATAAATACCAGTAACCTGATAAAGAGCTGGCAGAGATGAGCGTAACAATGAGAAATATTATAGTTAGGCATAATGGTTACACTGACCCCACTTATCAACCCCACTTATCATAATAACGCTGTGGCAGATGACCAGTAAAACAATCACTTCCGGTAGAAAAAATTTAACCAGCGGGCAACATTTAAGTCGAAACATTTTCATGAACCTGTTGGGTTCAGGCTTGCCGCTGCTGGTGGCTATTATTGCCATTCCATTGTTAATTGATGGGTTGGGGCTGGCGCGTTTTGGGGTGTTGACGATTATCTGGATGGTGGTGGGTTACTTCAGTCTGTTTGATCTGGGACTGGGGCGGGCACTGACCAAACTTGTGGCAGAAAAGTTGGGCCATGATAATAACAACGAAATACCCGCGTTAATCTGGACAGCATTGTTGTTAATGCTGATATTGGGAGTAGTTGGTGCGCTTATTATTGTGGTGGTTTCACCCTGGTTGGTGGCATGATTTCTGCATACTTAATTATTATTACATACGCGTTTTTTGGGTGTGCCTATGCTCCAGGCAGCGATTCACTTTTAGCATTTCTTTTCATTTCATTGTCTTGTTTTCCGATACTAATAGCAGGTATTGTCGAGAAAAAGGATACATCCATGATTTTCAGGAAACCAGGTGGCCTTGTGTATTGGACAATTATTCTTCTAGGACTGTTTAATTTGATTGTGATTGCACATAGTGTAAATAAAGGAATTGGTGATTTATTTTCCATGCAGGGCATAACATCGATAGCGAGTGATTCTACTGTTAGACGCTATACTGAAGGTGGGAATAGTGGCAACCCTCTAATTCTATCATTTTCATTATTACTGCTGTATATAATTGGCACTGTTGAAAGGTTTATACCAGCCTGGAAAAAATTGTTAGCATTTTTACCAATTATACTTTACACAGTAATAACAACTGAAAAGGCAGTACTTTTTTTTGGCTGTATATTTTTTCTCACTGGATTATTTGCAAGTAATACTGACCGTGTTGCATTAGGTAGAGCGTTAAAATATGTGGTTTTATTTTGTTTATTTGGTTTTTTCATCATTGGCGTAGCGCTTGTTTTGCGTGGGTTTTCGGCAGGTATTTCAGGCGGTCTTGAGATGGTGCTTAATTATTTATTTGCGCCTTATCCTGCATTTGGGAACTGGTTGTATAATAATGCTTCTGTGCAGTGTTGTACACTAGGCTCGCTTACCTTTTCTGGACCTCTATCTGCTATAGGGCTAACCCAACGTGTGAGTGGTGTTTTTGTTAATAATTATGTAATTTATGGCTTAGAAACAAATGTCTATACAGGTTTTCGTTATTTGGTACAAGATTTTTCTATTATTGGTCCATTTGTTTTTTGTCTGATTCTAAGCGGTTTTTACAGCTTTACTAATTTTAGTGGTTATCGGCGACTGAATCAGGTCATACGGACGTTTACTATTTTTTGCGCCCTCCTTTCTATAGCCTGTACACCATTTGTTTATAATTCGATTTTACTAAGTATTTGCATGGCTCTTTCGTATAGTTTTTTGCTAAATTTTTTTAAATTTAATTGGGATTTCAATAAAACCGGTAAAACTTCTTAAATATTTGAAATAGGGTAGGTTCTAAAAAATATTTTTCGGGTAATTATTGTTTCGCGTTTTATAACGAAATTATTAATGTAATTTATGGATATAATTGTTTTTGTTGTTAATTATAATGCGGATGATCACCTCATTCGGTTCGTGCATTCGGTTTCTACCGCGTTAGTTGATTGTGATGAGGCTAGTGTGAATATTCACGTTTTTGAAAATTCACAAAAAACTGATGAAGAGATAACCATATTGAAAAAACGCCTTAATATGATCGGGGTAAAAGTTATTCTGCATGTTTCTGATATGAATTCAGGTTATTTTGGTGGACTAAAGGTAGCGCAGTCACTCGTTTGTGACACTACCACATGTGTTATCTATTGCAATCCCGATATTCTAATTGGGAATGATTTTTTTTCAGTTTTAACAAAAAAAATAAATAGTAATATAGCTATGTTGGCACCTGAAATTATTTCAATTAATGATGGTTTCGATTTAAATCCGTTGTATCGTGCAAGGCTTGGTAAAAATAAGCTTAGACGATTAAAACTGCTATATAGTAATTTGTTTGTTTATAATTGTTATACTTTTCTTGCTCGTATGAAGGAGTCAGCAAAGCGACTCAGCCTGGCTATAAAAAAACCACAAAAAATTCAATATACAAGTATTTATGCGCCGCATGGCGCAATACTGATATTTACAGATATGAAATTTTTTAAACATCTACCTGTTTATCACTGTTTTTTATTCGGTGAAGAGCTATTTATAGGCGAAGAGGCTAGGTTAAGTGGTAAAATAATTTTTTATGAGCCTGAATTAAAGGTAGCAGATGTGAGACATGCCTCGGTTAGTTTCTTGTCAAATAACCATCTGCGTGGTTTACAGTATAAAAGTGTTAGTTATATCCTTAATCGCTATTACTGAGTGACTGATATTAATGAAGTCAATGTATGCAGTAGTAGGACAGATGCTTATTTCTGCCTCAAATTATGCAATATTTATGTTGCTAGCAAGGCTTTTGTCAGTCAGTGATTTTATTGCATTTTCAACAGCGGTGGGCCTCAATATGCTTGCTTATGCCATTGCAGAAGGTGGTGTGTCTTATGTGGCACCACAGGAGCTTGCTAGAGATAATGTTGATACAAGTGCGCTAGCCGGTGCATTTGTAAGTATAGTAGTGACCCTTTATGTTATAACAATGATTGTGGGTTTTTTTATCTGGAATAGTTTTTCCAAAGATGGGCTTAATGGTTTTTGGGTGCTAGCTTATGCTATATATTTTATCCCGGGCTTATTATTACCTGTTTGGATAACCTGCTGGTCTATAAATTTATTTGGTATTATTACGCTTGCAGTACTGCGACTTGGGATGGTTGTTACGTTATATTTTTACCCTTATGCGAATACGCTCATTGGCACTGGTTTTGTATTTCTTGTGTTTACTATTGTGTTCATAATGTGGCTTAATCGATATACGATTATAATTAGCTGGGCCACTAAAAGCACGCTTCGCATGGCTTTTTCTTACTTGCAGAAAGTATTCCTGGCTAAGACGTTGTCTTATGCTGCATATGCGTTGGCACCGTTAATTATTGGCGTAGTACATGGTAATGTGTTAGCGTCAAACTATGTGATTGGTGAGCGGATGAAATCGTTATACACAACTGTATTTCAGCCTGTTACGCAGACGCTATATCTATGGCAAGTTCAATCAACAATATCAAAATTGTATAAACGTATTTTGTTTTTTGGGCTAAATATTATAAATATCATAGTTTGCGTATCACTTTTAGTTGCCATTGATATGGGCTTTCTGAAATTATTAGGTGAGCGCTTTGTAGAGGTAGAAAATATAGATGTTTATGCGCTAGCCGCATTTTTTTCAGTTGCAACATCATTGTTATTGTATTTTCAAGTATTTCCGTTAGGGAAGTATAAGTACTTTCGGCGAGCAACAATTATTCAGATGTTAACATTTATAGTATTATATATTGCATTTGCAGTTTATCCGTGGATTTTACCAGCTTATGTACTTTTTATAGCTGAGGTAGTAATATTCATTGTTATCTGTATTGATTTAACAATCGATTACAAAAAGTCAATTGTATAGGCATAAGTAATTCATCTCACCCCATTTAATTTTGTATACCTATGAAATAAAACAATAGGTTGCAGTGATAAATTAACAATTACAAATAGAACATGGAAATTTGGATTTTTCAGTCAGGCGAGCCTTTACATATTGATAGTGGAAATCCCCGGCCTATGCGAGCTATGAATCTAGCTAATGCTCTTTTGGATGCCGGACACAATGTTGTTCTCTGGAGTTCCGCGTTTTACCACCAGGAGAAACGTCATAGATTTACGCGCTATAAGGTGATTCGAGTTTCAGAAAAGCTAGAAATTAGGTTGATACCTAGTATGGGCTATAAGAAGAATGTGGGTTTTGGCAGGCTATTGGATCATGCTCAACTTGCATTAAGGCTTAAAAAGATATTAAAAAAAGAAGTTGAATGTCCTGATGTGGTTTTTATTGGTTATCCACCGATCGAAACAGCTGCTGTTTTGTCACGCTGGTGCAAAAAACGGAAGATTCCAACACTGCTGGATGTAAAGGACTTATGGCCATCGATGTTTCTGGATGCACTGCCAGATGTTTTAAGACCTTTTGGAAGAGTGGTGTTCGCACCATATTTTTATGTTGCAAAAAAAGCTATGCGAGAGGCGACCGGGTTGACTGCTATGGCAGATGCGTTTTTGGCACGGTCATTGGATTTTTCGGAGAGAGAAAAAACAGGTTCAGATGGAGTATTCCCTCTAACGTCACCCTCTTCAAAAACTTCTAGATATGACCTGTGCTTAGCCAGGAAATGGTGGAATGATATTGATGTCGTTCAGGATGAGCGGATGTTTCGTGTTTTTTTTGTGGGTAGTTTTATGTCTGTCTACGATTTTAGCCCCATACAACATGCCGCCCAATTAGCTGAAAAGGATAATCTTCCTGTTCAATTTATTTTGTGTGGTTCTGGTGGTTCTTTTGATGATATTAAGGCAATGATGAAAGGGCTTTCGAATGTGGTTTTCCCTGGCTGGATTGATCGCTCAAAGATTGAGTCCTTGGCTCAAATGTCTAATGCTTCATTGGCTCCGTATAGAAACATTGATAATTTTGTAGTTAATATTACGAATAAAATTGTAGATGCCTTGTCGCTTGGGTTGCCTATACTAAGCCCACTGCAAGGCGAAGTGGCTAATTTAATTTCCACCTATCATGTTGGACTGCGATATGGTACGGATACTGACAAGACGCTGTATGATTGTATCTGTACACTCATGCACGATCATGAGCTTCAACAGGAAATGTCTAAGAATGGGGAAGCACTTTATGCTGAAAAGTTTTCTTTTGATCGTGTGTATGGTTCGCTAGTGGCACACCTTGAGAAAATGGCTACGGCGAGTATTTGATGAATACAACTGACAAGGAAATCGAGCGAGATAGATATGACCGTCGATCACGGCTTTTTCTGTCTGAAAATAAACCAGAAGGAAAATTGTCAGCCGAGAGTGGCTTGCCTGCTGCCTTAAATGCACCATACCAGTGCTTTGAATCGCAAATCAAGGCTCATATTGTGACCAGCGTGTCCTGTTTAGAAATCGGGGCAGGTTCCGGTGTGCATACTGGAGCGCTTCTTGAGACAGGTGCTTTTGTAACGGCAACAGACATATCTGAGGCTTCGCTCAAAATCCTAAGAAAACGATATAAGAATGTTGTGAATTTGGAGACCCAGCTCGCAGACATGGAATCACTGCCGTTTGCAAGCGGACAATTTGATGCTGTAGTGTGTGCGGGGAGTTTGAGTTATGGTGATAATCAAATCGTGATGGATGAAATATATCGAGTTCTTAAGGAGGGGGGCGTGTTCATTGCTGTGGATTCGTTAAATCACAACCCGATTTATCGTTTGAATCGGCGGATTCATTATCTGCGAGGGGATAGGACTTTGAGTACATTGAAACGGATGGCAACCATCCCGCTCACTGAAGCGTATGGCAACACATTTGGTGATGTCGAAGTGCATTATTTTGGTACGATTTCGTGGTTGATACCGTTACTGGGAAAACTGTTTAATGAGGAAAAGGTTGCAGATATCTGTAATTATTTTGATAAGATGTTTACAGTAAAAAGATCAGCATTTAAATTTGTTATGGTGGTGAAAAAGGTAAAATAATGAATCAACAGTCACGTGGACAAAATAACTTGGGTTCATTAGCCGACCCTACAAAATATCATGAATCAATAATGATTCATGATTATAGCGTGGATGCGCTGACTCATTATCTTAAGAGTATGATCACAATACGCAAAGTAGAACAGCAGCTTGCGTTGGGACGGAAGAATGGTCTCATTGGAGGCCCTGTACATTTGGGGGCTGGTCAGGAGGCTATTGCGGTTGGTGTTTCCACCTCTTTAAGAAAGACGGATAGAGTATTCGGAGCCCATCGTTCTCATTCTCATTTACTTGCGCTAAATCATGATTTTTATAAACTCTTTGCCGAAGTTTTAGGTAAGGTTACGGGTTTTTCTAAAGGTATGGGTGGATCTATGCATCTGTGGGATCAGCCTAATGGCTTTTATGGCTCTGTGCCAATTGTGTCTGGTACGGTTGCGCTTGCTGTCGGTGCTGGATTAGCAGCAAATCTGCAGAAAATTAATGATGTAAGTGTTGTTTATCTTGGTGATGGTGCTATGGAGGAGGGTGTGGTTCACGAATCACTTAACTTTGCTCGTATACAAAAAATACCAGTAATTTTTGTTGTGGAGAATAACCTGTTTGCTAGCCACATGCATGTTTCTTTGCGTCAGCCTTCTGACATGATGTCTCGCTTTGCTGAGGCAAATAGTATATCCAGTAAGCTTGTCGATGGTAATGATGTTGTTGCTGTAGCTGATGCTGCATCTAAATTGATTACTGCTGCGCGGGCAGGCGAAGGCCCCGGGTTTTTGGAGGCTGTTACCTATCGTTGGTATGGTCATGTGGATTGGCGAGACGATATTGATGTGGGGGTCCATCGTTCACTAAAAGAAGTTGACAACTGGCACGCGCGCGACCCTGTTTTGCGTCTTTCTTCCGCAATGATTGATGCAAAAATGTGGTCAAATAAACAGGAGCTAATCTTGAAACAAGATTTAGATACACAGATAACATCTGCCTGGGAAAAGGCAATGAATGATTCTTACCCGGAAGCTGCGGTAATATTGAACCATGTTTATGCACAAAGACCAGCATGAGATAGTTGCATTGAATAAAATAAAATATAATTATGGTACGGCTATTTGTTCTGCCTTCGAGTATCTGCTAGAAAATTACCCTGAGGTTTTTGTTATTGGGCAGGGTTTATGGAGCCCATGGTATGTCGGTAACTCTATGACAGATCTAGACAAAAAATTCGGCAAAGAGAGAATAATTGATACACCTGTATCAGAATCTGTCTGTACTGGTGCGGCAATAGGCGCATCATTGGCTGGTATGAAGCCTATTGTTGTACACCCACGAATGGACTTTATGTTGTACGCAATGGATGCAATGGTAAATCAGGCTGCCAAATGGTCACATATGTTTGGGGGTCAGGCACATCCGGGTGTTACTATACGAGGTATTATTAACCGGGGTGGTGAGCAGGGCGCACAACATTCACAAGCACTACATGCTTGGTTTGCGCATGTGCCGGGTATTAGGGTTGTTATGCCGGCAACTGTTGCTGATGCACGTGATCTGTTAATTGCCTCGGTACTTTGTCCGGATCCGGTCATGTATATTGATGATAGATGGTTATATGATCAGGAAGATGAGTTACCGCCAATTGAAAAGATTGATCTTGTATCACAGGGGCCACGTTGTATTCGCAATGGTACAGACGTTACGATAACTGGCTCGGGGCATGCAACTTTTTTGGCCAGGCAAGCCGCAGATATTCTTAATGAAAAAAATATTTCTGCAGAGGTGATTGACTTACGAGTACTTAATCCATTTGATTCAGAAGTAATTGTAGAGTCGGTACGAAAAACGGGTTTGTTACTTGTTGTTGATTCTGGCTGGAAAAATGCGGGGTTCTCTGCAGAAGTTATTGCTAGTGTCTGTGAGCAAATAGAGTTTTCTTCACTAAAAAACACACCTGTTCGAGTGACATTGCCTGATGCACCAGCACCGACCTCAAGAGTATTAGAAAAAGAATATTATACTACGGTGGATGATGTGGTATCTGTCGTGTTAAAAATGATGTCATAAGTTTATCAATCTTTAATTTGGAAATCTGTAATGTCTATACGAAATGTTCTCTTTTTCGATTACCCGCGCGCTTATTTGGATGATCAGGAAGACTTATTAAGAATATTTAAGAATGTAGGAAAAAGAGGGGCTTTCATTATGCAGCAAGATTTGCTGGATTTTGAAGTGACGCTAGCAAAGTATACTGGATCTAAATATGCGATTGGCGTAGCGAATGCAACAGATGGTCTTGAATTTTCCTGGATGGCTCTTGGGTTAAGATCCGGTGATGAAGTTATTTGTTGTTCGCACACTATGCTTGCTACAGCTGCTGCAATTAAAACTGCCGGGGGTGTGCCTGTTCCGGTTGAGCTGGATGATGATGGGCTTCTTGATCCGGCTGCGGTAGAAGCAGCAATAAACCCGAGAACGGTGGGTATTATGCCGACTCAGTTAAATGGACGTACCTGTAAGATGGATAAAATTATGGCTATTGCTGAGAAAAATCATTTCTTTGTGGTCGAGGATGCGGCGCAGGCATTAGGTTCGAGATACAAAGGCCAACATGCAGGTACTTTTGGTGATGTGGCGGCAATTAGTTTTTTCCCTGCTAAGGTGCTTGGCTGTCTAGGTGATGGTGGCGGTGTGATTACAAATGATTATGGCGTGTTCGATAAAATATATCAATTACACGATCATGGACGAGACGTTGAAGGAGAAGTGAAAAGTTGGGGGCGCAATAGTCGTTTAGATAATCTTCAGGCAGCAATACTTAATCATCGTATTGCTACTTATGATCAGATTATTTTACGTCGTCGAGCCATTGCTGCAATGTATCAGCAGCAATTAGGCGATATGGAGGAATTGAAACTGCCTCCAGCACCTGATGCTGACCCAGATCATTTCGATATTTATCAGAATTATGAGCTGCAAGCTGATCGACGTGATGAACTTAAAAATTTTCTTGCTAAAAATAATATTGGCACTTTGATTCAGTGGGGAGGAAAAGCGGTTCACCAATGGAAACATTTGGGTTTTCTTGTGAGGTTGCCAAAAGTTGAACATTTTTTTGAGCGCTGCATTATGTTTCCAATGAATATATTTATTGACGATGCTGATATTAATTATGTTTGTGAGAAAGTGAGAGAGTTCTACAGAAAATAGTATGAAAAGGTTGTTGGATATTATAATAGCTATTATTGGTCTAGTTGTTTTTAGTCCTGTTTTGTTGATGGTTATGTTTCTGGTTTGGAAGCAGGATGGACATTCGCCATTTTATATTGCAACTCGTGTGGGTAAAAACGAACGATTGTTTAAGATGGTTAAGTTGAGATCCATGATTGTTAATGCGGATAACAGTGGCGTGGATTCGACAGGTGCTAATGATATGAGAATTACGCCCGTTGGGCAATTTATTCGTAGTTATAAACTGGATGAGTTGACGCAACTTTGGAATGTACTATTGGGTGATATGAGTCTTGTTGGGCCACGTCCTAATGTTAAGTTGGAGACTGATTTATATACAACTATGGAGAAAAAATTACTTCTTATACAACCAGGTATAACTGATTTCTCCTCAATTGTTTTTTCAGATGAAGGTGAAATACTTGAAAATAAAAATGACCCGGATTTGGCTTATAATCAGCTAATTCGCCCATGGAAAAGTCGATTAGGTTTAATCTATGTAGCTAACTGCTCAGTTTGGCTGGATATTCAGTTAATATTTTATACTGCTATAGCTATTATCTCGAAAAAGAGAGCATTAAGTTGGCTAGTTGGTAAGTTACATGTTCTGAAGGTGGATAAAGATGTAATTGCTGTTGCTATGAGAACATCTGAATTATTACCGTATCCTCCGCCAGGGTCAAATAAAATTGTGACGACACGATCTGTTGTATCTGAAAATATTAACTAAAACCACCGATGAATATTGTATACATTCATGATCTGTTTATCGTCTGCCTATTTTTTATTTTTCAGTAGCTTGTGATAAAATACCCCACGTTTTTGAAGGATAGCGAGTGTATTATTTTACCACTATCAGGAATAAGGATATGTATAAAAAAATAGTTAATTGTTCACGTAATACCAGAAGAATATTATTTATCCTTATCGATTTTATTGCGCTTCCGCTCGCTTTATGGGCGGGATATGCCTTGAGACTTGGTACGTGGTGGCCTGTAGGGTATGTAGATAAGGCCTGGTGGCTATTTATTGCTGCGCCAGTTGTGGCTGTGCCTATCTTTATTCGGATGGGCTTATATCGTGCTGTTTTGCGCTATGTTGGTTCAACGGCATTAATAACGATAGCGATGGCGGTCAGCTTAACGACATTGATACTTCTGGCGTTAATGGTTATGTCGCAAACGCAGGGGGTACCCCGGTCAGTTTTTATTAGTTTCTGGCTTTTTAGTATGTTATTTGTTGGTGGAAGTCGGTTTTTATTAAAAGGTTATATTCATACTTACAATAAGAAAAAAAATAACAAACAGCCTGTTGCGGTTTATGGCGCTGGTGCCGCTGGCATAGAATTGGTCAAAGCACTTCAGTTGGGTTGGGAATACGAACCAGTTGCTTTTATTGATGATGACGCAGAGAAAAAAGGCATTATTATTCATGGTGTCAGGGTTTATTTACCTGATCAGGTTAGCTATTTAATAGATAAAAAAAATATATCACAGGTTTTGCTCGCGATGCCTTCACTCAGTTCTCATCAAAGGCATAAAGTTATTGAAAAATTGGAAGCATATCCAGTGCATGTTCGGACATTACCGGGTATCGCCGACCTGGTTTCCGGTAAGGCAACAGTTGTAGATATTAGAGAAGTAGATGCCAGTGATGTACTGGGGCGTGATGCGGTACCACCTGTCCCCCAGTTAATTGAGCAATGTATACGCAGTAAAAATGTGATGGTAACAGGCGCAGGTGGTTCAATTGGTTCGGAGCTTTGTCGTCAGATCGTGGAACATGGCCCGGCTCGATTAGTATTATTTGAACAGTCTGAATTTGCGTTATATAAAATTGAAAAAGAGCTTGAAGCCTATACCTGTAATATAGAACTTGCAGACCTGGAAATTATTGCAGTGCTTGGCTCGGTAACCCATGAACGGCACATGGAAATGATCTTAAAAAGTTTTTCTATTCATACAATTTATCATGCTGCTGCCTATAAACATGTCCCACTGGTTGAAGAAAATCCCATTGAAGGGGTGCAAAATAATGTTTTTGGTACATGGCGTACAGCAGAAGCTGCTAAAGCGGCGGGTGTGGAAACCTTTGTTTTAATTTCAACAGACAAGGCCGTTCGTCCGACGAATATAATGGGTGCTAGCAAACGATTTGCTGAGTTAGTGTTACAGGCCATGGATGGTGAAAGTGAATCTACACGATTTATAATGGTCCGATTCGGGAATGTTCTTGATTCATCCGGATCGGTCATTCCTCTTTTTCGTAAACAAATTAAAAATGGTGGGCCGGTGACAGTGACTCATCCTGAAATTACACGCTATTTTATGACCATCCCGGAAGCTGCACAATTAGTGTTGCAGGCTGGCGCTATGGGGGAGGGCGGTGATGTCTTTGTTCTTGAAATGGGAGAATCTATAAAAATTGATGACCTTGCTCGTAGTATGATCCAGTTGAGTGGTCTTGAGGTGTGCGATAGTGATAATCCCGATGGGGATATTACTATCAAGTATACTGGGCTTAGACCAGGTGAAAAGTTGTATGAAGAATTGCTGATTGGTGATAATGTTTCTGGAACGGAGCATCCAAAAATCATGAGGGCGGCAGAAGAAAAGCTAACCTGGGAACAGTTACTTCATTATAAGAGTGAGTTTGAGATCGCTAGCAAAAGCTTTGATACCGAGAAAATAAAAATTCTACTTCAGGAAGTTGTTAGCGGTTATAGCGCAGAAAAAGATATTTTTGATCCGGTCTGGAATCAACGATGTATAAATGACGAGAATACTGGACTGGACAACTTATTGATAAATAAGGAATGCCGTCATATTGCTCATTAAAGATAATCGTAAGGATATATTCACTCATTTTATCCATCTTACCAACATGCAAACGGCTTCTGATTCAATAGCAGCTAACCCCGGGAATGAAAATG
>VAOZ01139788.1_pt1 | contig 11985 bp, 11 predicted proteins | sample 3394041 | NCBI WGS metagenome assembly VAOZ01 (sample SAMN08290431, study PRJNA428436) | hydrothermal vent metagenome | isolation source: Deep-sea hydrothermal vent chimney | place: Indian Ocean: Southwest Indian Ridge
CCAAAACCATCCGAGCCAATCACCGCGCCCGACTGCAAAATAACGTTATTCCCGAGTTTGCAGAGCGCGCCAAGTACGGCACGGGAATGCAAGGTGCATGATCGGCCCATACTTGCCCCATCCTCAACGACACAGCCTGCGCCAATATGGCTGCCCGTCCCAATGTTCACTCGTTTACCAATCACCGCCAGAGGCCCGACATCAACGTCCTCCGCGAGACGGGCTGTTGCGTCAATGACGGCTGATTCATGCCTCAATCCACTGGCCTGTTTGCCGGGATGGAAGTACCGCTGCAGGAGTGCAAATGCCAGATAGGGATCCGCCACCCGGATAATGGAACGGGAGGTCTCCGGAAGGATATTGTCATTGAGCAAAACAACAGCGGCATCCGATGTCTCGACTTGTGTTTTGTAATGCATATTGGCCAGGAAAGAGGCTTGATCCGGCCCGGCCCGTTCCAGGGTATTTACACCGGTAATTTCTGTTTCCGGATCGCCATGCTCCAGTCTACCACCTACAAGTCCGGCAATATCGCGAAGAAGCATCTGCCCGTGGATGTTATTTGCTGGCATCAAGGAGCTTGGTCACCTGCGTTGTCACATCGTGTGCGGGAGACACATAAAGAACCGAAGGGCGGGTCAGAATAAGGTCATAGCCATTTTTTTTGCCGAATGCGCGTATTTCCCTGCCGAATTTCGTATTGATCCCCGAAAGAACACGATTTCTTTCAAATGACATCGCCTCCTGGGCATCCTGCAATTTTCGTTTAAAATCCTTTTTCATATCATTAAGGGTCTGTTGCTTCCTGGACAAACGATCCGGTGACATCGCCATGGACTGGCTGGTCAAATCCTTGTCCATCCGGGTAATACGATCCTTGAGGGCTTTCAGTTCCTTCATCTTGGTCTTTTTGATGGCCTCCAGTTGCTGCTGACCCGTGCGATACTGCTTTGTATTTTCAATCGCGCTCTTCACATCAACAAAGCCAATTTTCAATTCAGCGGCATGAAGCTGCCCGCTGGTGAAAATTCCCAGCGCCAAAATTCCTGCCATGAATATACGATATCGCATTCGATTCTCCTTGTGCTCCATAAACGGACTGATTCCTGATTGGTTTAGCTAACGCTATACGTTTTCTTTTCAGATTAAAATGTTGAACCCAGGGCAAACTCAAAACTTTTGGTACGATCCCCCGGCTGCTTGCGTACGGGGAACCCCCATATCAATCCAACGGGCCCAATGGGGGAAAGCCATTCAATCCCGAACCCGACCGATGCCCGTACCTGGGACAATTTCAAGTTTTGGTTAAAATCCGCGATTGAAGCAAGATCAGCGAATGTTATGCCACGAATCCCAGAGGATTGCATATAGGGAAAAGGAAAAAACAAATTAACGGAAGCCCTCGCCGTTTTGTTGCCGCCAATAACTTCACCCGTCGCCGGATCACGAATGGTGACACCATACTGATCAAATCCCCGAATACTTCCAATACCCCCCATTGAGAAACGACGAAAAATTGGAACACTCCGCCCTGAATAGCCACGAATATATTGCATATTCAGCGATGGATTCAATGTAAAATTATCACCCATCGGAAAATAGGCCTTGGCAAAAAGTGTTGATTGCACGAACCTGTTGCTTCCTCCCAAGCCAGCCACCCCCAGGCTTCCACCAAGCAGGTATCCCTCCGTTGGCGTAATAAAACTGTCGCGCGTATCCCAGGTCAGGCTTTGCGTCATCTCTCCCGTCGTCTGCTTGCCGAATTGGGATTTCAAAATCAGCGAGGTATTCGGGGCAAGACCAAAAATATTTGTATCGCTGAACTGATAACTGATGCCGTAACTAAAATGATCGGTGATGGGAATCCCGATGCCAAATCCGCCGCCGAAACTGTTCTCCTTAAAGGATGTGAGGGATTGCAAACGCGTCTGCCGCTTAAACACGTTAAGACTGGTGCTCAAATTCTGGCCCAAAAAATACGGATCCGTGATACTTCCGGTGAAATTCTGGGTCTTGACGCCTACTTCTCCGCTCAGACGGCCGGAATAACCCTTGCCAAGGAGGTTCCGCTGGTTGATCGATGTACGGATAAATACCTTCTCCAATTGGGAAAATCCGGCACCAATGGAGAAAGACCCCGTCTTCTTCTCATTCACGCGCACCTTCATCTTGACCTTGTCCGGCGCACTGCCCCTGGGCATGGATACGCGTACATCCTGAAAAAGAGACAATTTCTTCAGCCTTTCTTTACTAATTTTCAGCTTGCTGCTGGAAAATCGTGCACCTTCCTGCTGCCGCAGCTCACGCCGGATTACGAGGTCATCCGTTTTATTATTGCCGCTGATCTCAATGCGCTCGACATAGACCTCCGGACCCTTTTCAATATCGAATGTTATATCCACGGTGTGCTCATAAATATTGCGGTGAAGCAATGGCGTCACCGTGGCAAATGCATAGCCCTCATCGCCCACCCGAACCGTCATATCATCGATGCTCTTGCGCATCCTGGTCAACGAATACAAATCTCCCTTACTCAGTTGCACCAGGCCCATCAGGGTATCCTTGTCCGGAACCATATCGCCCTGCAGCTTAACGGCACTGACTTTGTATTGCACACCTTCATGGATGGAAAAAGTAAGGTAAAATGAGCGCTTATCCGAGGAAAGCGAGACCAGTGTGGATTCCACCTTGGCATCCAGATATCCCTGATTCATATAATACTGCAGAATAAGCTGCTTATCCGCTTTTAAACGATCCCGGTTAAACACATCACGATTCTTGAACCAGGCCATCAGGCCGGACTGCCGGGATGCGATGACCTTGGCCAGGGTATCGTCCGGGAAGGCTTTATTACCGATAAACCGGATGCGCTTGATGCGTGTCACATCACCCTCATGCACGCGAAGCGTCAAGTCCATGCGGCCATCACCGCGCCGTTTCCTGATGACCTTGACCCTGAGTTGATAATAACCTTTCTTCAGATATCCCTGACGGATAATACGGATATCATGATCCAGATCGAATTTATTGAATATGCGGCCAGCCTTAAGTTTCAGCCTCATCTTAAGGTCCTTTTTCGTCACCGCATGCAATCCATCCAGCGTCACGGATGCAATCATGGGATTTTCCTTGACGTGATAGGTCAAATGCCTGCCATCATTCCTGACGACGCCCGTCACGCGAATATCCGAGAAAAACCCGGTTGCAAACAAACGCCTGACATCACGGCTAATACGGCGTTTATCAAGTTTTTGGCCTACCCTGGTACGAATCTTGTCCATGATGGCACCGGTCGCAATAAAACGGTTGCCAGCAACGCCAACGGATACAATTGTATCATTTCCTCCCGCTGACGCCGCATCAGCAGCCGACACAGGTGATGCCAAACAAAGACACACCATCATATATAGCGCGGTGGCGACCCATTGCGCACCCTTCATTCCCTGAACCATCTCGCGATATCATTATAGAAAGAAAATATCATGAGCGCGGCAATGAGCACCATGCCGACCATCTGGGTACGTTCCATCATCCTGGGCGAAAGCGGTGCGTTTCGCACCTTCTCAATGGACAGATAAAGCAAATGGCCTCCATCCAGAACGGGCACGGGGAGCAGGTTGAGTACGCCCAGATTCACCGAGATCAGGGCAAGAAAAGAAATGAATGCCACAAAGCCCAGTGAAGCCGCTTTTCCGGCAATCTGGGCAATGGCAATGGGTCCGCCCAGGTTTCTGGGAGAGATCGTCGCCGTCAACATCTTGCCAAGCACCTGGACGGTCAATACGGTGACCTCCCATGCGCGTGTAAACCCGTGTTTCAGTCCCTCAATTGGCCCCATGCGATAGATGATCAACGGATACAGGGGCCTGGCCATCATTCTGGCGCCGATCCGACCACGGCCCTTTTTATCACTTTCAGGCGTAATGGCGAGACGAAGTATTTTCCGCCCACGCTTGATATGCAGGGTAATAGACTGACCGGCATAAGTCTGCACCTGGCGAATAAAGCCACCAATGTTGGTCACGGCCTCGTGATTAACCTGCAATACTTCATCCCCTGGCTTCAGGCCCGCTTTCGCCGCTGGTTCATCCGCCATCACCTCCGCCACCAGCACATGCATGCCCGGATCAATGCCCAGCACACCGGCAGCAACATTCAGGAGAAGCGGATCCTTGTCCGGAACAGGCATCCCGAGATGCAAAACATGGATATCACCGCCACGTTCCACCTGCACGGCCAGAGGCTTGCCGACAGCATCCTTAAGCCGATCTTCCATTTGTTGCCATGAATGAATCGCATGACCATTCAGTGCGATAATTTTATCATGGGTCACGAAACCCGCCTGCTCCGCAAGGGATGCGGGCGCCACACGCCCCACGACAGGCGGTAACACGGACTGACCCAACCAGCCCGCCAGCATGTACGCTGCAATAGCGAAAAGAAAATTGAAGCTCGGTCCGGCGACGGCAACACAAGCGCGTTTCCATATAGGCTGGACATCAAAAGCACGCGCCTTATCCTCCTCGGATAACGCCTGCCTGGTCTCCTCCCCCTGTTCATCCGGATCTTCGCCCAGCATCTTGACATAACCACCAAGCGGAACAGCCGCAATGACATAAAGCACTTCCCCGTCTCTGCTGTGCCATGAAAAAAGTGCCGGGCCGAACCCCACGGAAAATTTCTCCACTTTGATACCCAGTTTACGGGCCATGATAAAATGTCCGAATTCATGCACGGAGATTAATAATGCAATAGCGACAACAAAAGCAGCCACGGTATGAATGGTTTCGATCAAAGCATCCTCCATATGTTGATGCGCAACACAATGCTGATAAACATGATTGTCTCTATAATTTTGTTATGAACATTTCCGCCGAATGCCGAGCTTCGTGGTCACGCGACCATACATCATCCAGACCATCAACGGAAATATCTTCACTGGCTTCCAGAGCCTGCTCAACCACGCGTACGATGTCCGTAAAAGCAATACGCCTTTCCCGGAATGCCTGGTTGGCGATTTCGTTGGCGGCATTCAATACGATTGCCAGCGAGTTGTGACCCGCCAGAACCCCTTTCACCAGGCGCATGGCCGGAAAACGTGCTTCATCCACGTTCTGAAAATCCAGACGCCCATACGTCGCGAGTTCCAGCATGGAAATGCCGGACGACAAGCGGGGGCAAGTCTGCATAGCATAGGCAACAGGACCGCGCATGTCCGGTTCGGCCAGTTGCGCCACAACCGAACCGTCCATGTATTCCACCATGCCGTGTACAATGCTTTGCGGATGAATGATGGCGGAAAGCTTATCCGGCTGCATGTCAAACAACCAGCGCGCCTCAATCAGCTCCAGGGCCTTGTTCATCATGGTCGCCGAATCCACGCTGATTTTGGCCCCCATATTCCAGTTGGGATGCGCCACCGCCTCATCAGGCGTAATGGAATGCATGGTGGCCGGATCACGATCGCGAAACGGGCCGCCGGAAGCCGTCAGAATAATACGCGAAACCGATGCATGGTCATGTCCCGCCAGACATTGATGCACGGCTGCATGCTCCGAATCCACGGGAACCACCTCGGCGCCACACGTCCGCGCTGTTTGCATAAAAATACGGCCCGCCGTAACCAGACACTCCTTGTTCGCCAAACCAACCCGCTTCCCCGCCCTGACGGCAGCCAGCGCGGCGGGCAAACCAACGCTGCCCACCATCGCCGCGAGCACCATATCCACCGAAGGCTCCGTAGCCATGACAATCGCCGCATCCATGCCTGCCTCAAGCTGTACGCCTTTGGGCAATCGGCCCCTGAGTGATCCCGCGGCATCAGGATCCGTCATCACAACCCAGCGGGGGTGGAGGGTATGCGCCAGTTCCAGCATACGCTGATGGTTACGATGTCCGACCAGGGCATAGGCGGAAAAGACATCCGCATGGCGCAACAAAACATCAGCCGCACTGCCGCCAATAGAACCCGTCGCCCCCAGAATAGTCAGATATTTCACAGCCCAATCCAGAGTAAACCCGCCACTGAAACAGCCGGCACGAGGGCGTCAATACGATCCAGCAGACCTCCGTGTCCCGGCAACAGGTTCCCGCTGTCTTTCACATGGGCGGCGCGTTTGACAGCCGACTCCGCCAGATCGCCCATGATGCCTGTAAAAGCCAACACCACGCCGAGTACGAGTGCGAGATATACGGAAATACGGGCGAACAAGACCCAAATACCCGCCGCCGCCAAGACGCCAAGCAGCATGCCGGCCAATGCGCCTTCCACCGTTTTACCGGGGCTAATGGCCGGGCAGAGTTTGTGGTTGCCGAAATACTTTCCGACGAAATAGGCCGCAATATCCGATATCCATATACCCACGAAAGCACCCGATATGAATTGGTTTCCGAATGGTAACTTATGCAACAATAACAGCGTCCATACAAACAACAACAGCCAGACAGCTATCCAGTAAGCCATGGCCAGACGATGAATGAGATCGGGTAGCGCCTCACCCGTGGATGTTCTGCCTGCAATCATCAGTAGGGCTGTCCATATCACACCCAGTAAAAGAACAGCTACAACGGAATGCTGGCCCGCCAGTATCATGGCAACCGCAGCACTGGCGGATAATGCGAACCAGAAGCGCAGGGGCAAACAAAGCATGTGGATAAGCTCAAACAGTGCAGTAATGGCCAGGATGCCTAAAAGCCAGCCAAACCATGGGGATGGCGTAAGCAATATCCACCCAGCCGCCAGGGGAGCGAGAATCAATGCGGTTAGAATACGTTTCACCAGCTCGGGCCTCATGTAACGCACCCACAGCTCACGTCAGACTGATCAGCATTCGATGCATTGCCGTCAATCTGTTCACTGGTTTTGCCAAATCTCCGTTCACGGCACGCATAATCATCCAGGGCAGCTTTAAATTCCTCGTGTGTGAATGCGGGCCAGTATTGTTTAGAGAAATAAAGTTCGGAATAAGCGGCATCCCACAGGAAAAAATTGGAAATTCGATGTTCATCGCCGGTACGAATTAACAGATCAACAGGCAACAGGTTCCCGCACCACAGAAATTTTCTGAACCCTTCGGCATCCAGCGCCACCAGCGCCTTGTCCGTATCCGGCTGTGCCAGCGCCCAGTGACACGCCGCATGCACACCTGCGAGTATTTCCTGCCAGCCCCCATAGTTCAGGCAAAGTACCAGATCAATCCGATCGTTCGCCCTGGTGTCCCGGCATACTTTTTCAACCGCCCGTTGTGCCTTTTTCGGTAAGGCATGGGTATCCCCCAGTGTGCGCACTCGCACACCCTTTGCATGCATGGCCGGAATCTCGCGTGGAAGCAGGGATGCCAGTATGGACATCAGCCCACGCACCTCCATTGTCGGTCTGGACCAGTTTTCCGTCGAGAAAGCAAACAGTGAAAGCTGCCGCACACCCGCCTCCGCCGCCCATTCCACCACCTGCCGCACCCTGAGCGCACCTTGTCTGTGCCCTTCCAGGCGTGGCAATCCCCGCTGCATGGCCCAGCGTCCGTTACCATCCATGATGATAGCGACATGGCAAGGAATTGAGTGTTTTGAAGGCATTAAACCGTCAGGATATCTTGCTCTTTACGGTCCAGCACCTGATCTGTTTCAGCAATGGCGAGATCGGTCAGCGTCTGAATCTTCTCCTGCATGCGCTTACCCTCATCTTCAGACATGCCTTCATCCTTCATCCGTTTTTTTACATCTTCATTGGCATCACGGCGCACATTGCGCACTGCTACCCTTGTTTTTTCACCCAGTTGTTTGACCTGCCGCACAAATTCTTTTCTCCTGTCCTCTGTCAATTCCGGTAATGTGATACGGATGACTTCTCCATCGCTATTGGGTGTTATTCCAAGATTAGAGGCAAGAATGGCCTTTTCAATCGCCTGAAGCATAGGTTTTTCCCAGGGAGAGATCACGATCATGCGAGGTTCGGGCACGGAAAGACTCGCGACCTGATTCACCGGCACCTCGCTGCCATAGTATGAAACCCGAACATGATCGAGCAATGACGCATTGGCACGTCCCGTTCGAATTCTTGATAATTCATCCTTCAAAACCGCAATGGATTTTTGCATTCTCAATTCAGCATTTTCAAGCATCCCGGTTCTCCCTGACCACGGTTCCTACTGCCTCGCCGCGAACTACTTTCATCAGGTTGCCCGGCTTGTTAACGTCAAATACCATGATCGGCATATCATTGTCCCGACAGAGCGACATTGCGGTCGCATCCATCACACCCAGTTTCCTCGTCAAGGCCTCCGTAAATGACAGTTCCGTATAACGTTTCGCATGGTGATCCAGCTCGGGATCTGCTGAATAAACACCATCCACCCTGGTGCCCTTCAGAACAATATCAGCACCGATTTCCATTGCTCGCAGACTGGCTGCGGTATCGGTCGTAAAATAGGGATTACCGGTACCCGCGGCAAAAATTACAATACGGTTCTTTTCCAGATGCCGGATCGCCCTGCGCCGGATATAGGGCTCGGCTACTTCCTTCACGTGCAATGCCGAAACGACACGTACGGTCTCACCCTGCCGTTCAATGGCGTCCTGCAAGGCGATCGCATTCATCACTGTCGCCATCATCCCCATATAATCGGCGCTGGCCCGATCCATACCCTTTGCTGAACCCGTCAGTCCCCGAAAAATATTTCCGCCCCCGATCACGACGGCAAGTTGTACACCATATTTTCGGACATCGACCAGTTCACATGCAAGACGGACAATGGTTTCGGAATCAATGCCATAGCCCGCCTCTCCCATCAACACTTCGCCGGAAAGCTTGAGCAATACCCTCTTGTAAAGGTGATCTGTCCCAAACGGATGTGATGCTTTGGATTCGGGTGAATCAGCCATTGACCTGGGCAACCACATCTGCGGCAAAATCGCTTTTTACTTTTTCGATACCCTCGCCAAGCTGGAAACGGCACATAAACACCACTTCAGCATCCGACTGAACCGCAGCCAAAACCCTGGCGACAGTTTGATCCGTATCCATGACGAAATTCTGTTCCATCAAACAAATCCTGGAGTAGAATTTGTTCAACTGACCACGCACGATCCGGTCAAGAATGTGTTTAGGCTTCCCCGACGCCGCCGCACGCTCGAACAAGACGGATCGTTCACGTACCACCATCTCCGAAGGCACCTCTTCGCGGCGAATATACTGAGGATCCATTGCTGCTACATGCATGGCAATGTTGCGCGCAAGATCGTTTAATGCACAGTCCGAGGTGCCCTTAATCCCTACCAGTACGCCGATCTTGCCAGCGCCATGGACATAGGAAGAAACAATACCATGATCCAGCCTCACACGCTCGAAGCGGCGGATATTCATGTGTTCACCAAGGGTTGAAATCAAACGGGAAAGTGCCTGCTCGACCGAATATTCCCCATCAAAGTTCAGTGCATGCAACGCATCCATGCCGATCGGGTTTTCATCCAGAACAAGCTGGCCCAGGCTATCAACAAATTTTCTGAACCGTTCGTTCCTGCTAACAAAATCAGTTTCGGAATTAACCTCAAGCACAAGGCCCGCATGTCCGGTAGATGTTGCCAGAACAACCCCTTCAGCAGCCACGCGCCCCACTTTGTTAGCCGCAGCCGCCAACCCTTTTTTACGCAGCACATCCACGGCACCGTCCATAGCGCCATCCGATTCAGACAATGCCTTTTTACAATCCATCATGCCCGCGCCCGTCATCTCACGTAGTTTTTTGACATCAGCAGCCGTAATCATGGTCATTCATTCCCTCCGTTTTTATCCCGCATTATTCATAAATTGCCGTGATGCTTGCGCAGAGCCTGTGTGCCACCCGTTTTTACCTTCCTGATCGAAAGTGCCACGTTTTTTGCCTCTGATTGCTCCAGCCTGGTTTTTTTCTTTTCTGTCCCCACTTCCATGGCCGGATCCTGCCGCGCAGGAGTAGCTACCTCGGCGGATATTTTTCCCGTGGATGCATCTCCGGCTGCAGGATCGGAAACGGGGGTATCCTCCCTTTCTTGCTCAACGTTTTCCAGACGCCATGTTTCAGCGCCTTCGATCAATCCATCCGCCATCTTACTGCAAAACAACCGAATGGCACGAATCGCATCGTCATTGCCTGGGATGACATAATCAATTCCCGACGGATCGCAATTCGAGTCCACGACTGCAACAACAGGAATGCCCAGCTTGCGGGCTTCCGCGACTGCCAGCGCCTCCTTGCGAATGTCAATGACAAACAAACAGTCAGGGAGGCTAAGCATTTCCTTGATACCACCCAGGGAACGTTCCAGCTTCTCCAGCTTGCGCTGAAGCTGTAACGCTTCTTTCTTGGTCAACAGCTCAAAAACCCCCTCTTCCTGCTGCCGTTGTAAATCCTTCATTTTTCGCACGGATTGTTGCACGGTGGAAAAATTGGTCAAGGCACCACCCAACCAGCGATGGTTGACATAAAACTGCCCGGCCCGACCTGCTTCTTCGCGAATCGCATCACGCGCCTGACGTTTAGTGCCGACGAACAGCACCCTGCCACCGGCCACCGCCAGTGCATTCATAAACTGGTAGGCTTCATTGGCCATCTTCAGGGTTTTCTGCAAATCAATGATGTGGATGCCGTTTCTCTGGCCAAACAGATAAGGGGCCATTTTTGGATGCCACCGGCGTGTCTGATGACCAAAGTGAACACCGGACTCAAGCAGTTGTTTCATGAAAAATTGAGACATGTCGTCTACCTCCGATTGTTATACCCTCCACCGCCCACAGCCCTGCTGGATAACCATCCGGGCACAATCAGACAAGGCGGTGTGTGAAGTGGTGCGCTTTCTACCCAAACCGTGACGGACAATCAAGTGAAAACTACGTTCCATGGCTCATGATCCGGACTATTCATGAATTACCGTGATGATGAAGTCGGGCCTTTGTTCGCAACGAGTTTCGAGGAAAGAGAGCATAGCCGTGCATACGGTCTACCGACGAGGGATTCGTCGCAGGCAAAGGAACCCGTAAGGGCGTGGCGGCATGTAAGGGGCAGAGCTAGCCACCCACGGCCCAGGTGATAAGAATCCGGGCGGAACCCAGAATCGGGGGGCCGATCACCTTCTGCCACACACCGCTCAGCAGCAGGACAACAATGATAATAAATCCATAGGGTTCAAGGCGGGACAAACGATAGGCTGCCGGCCCCGGTAGCAGACCCACGGCCATTCGCCCGCCATCCAGTGGTGGTAACGGAATCAGATTGAAAATGCACAACACCAGGTTGAAGATGATCGAAGCCTGACACATTGCCCCTACGGGGCCGGCCAGCCAGATCATGGTCATCGGCAGTCTGGCCATGCCATACAGCAGAATCGTCGAGGCCAATGCCAGCAGGAGATTGGTTGCAGGCCCCGCCAGTGCCACCCACACCATATCCTGCTTTGGCCGGTTCAGCTTGCGAAAATCAATCGGCACCGGTTTGGCGTAACCGAACAGAAATGGCGAGTGGACAATCAGCAGCAGAATGGGAACCAGGATGGTGCCAACAGGATCGATATGCTTGATCGGATTAAGCGTCAACCGCCCCATCCAGCGGGCCGTATTATCACCCAGTTTATCCGCCACCCAGCCATGCGCCACTTCGTGCAAGACTACGGCGAATATGACGGGCAACGCCCAGATGCTGATGCCGTGAATGATTGAGTTCATATTCATGCGGCGAGCTTAACATAAAAGGTAGCGAATTGAGCATACAAGAGACTGTGAGCCTGAGACAAGCTGTTTCCCGATACACGGATTATTGCCGGATCAGGCTTGGGTGGGGATTTATAAATAGTTCAGGTTAGAGCCTCTTGCAAAACTCCGGGTGGATGAGCGGCAATCCCACTTTGAGACCAGTTTCGGGATTGAATGAGCTGCATGGTGGTTCCATGGAGCGAAATTCAAGCTCGGAAATGGGCCGAAGTGGGGAAGCCGATCACCGCTCATGAGTTTTGCAA
>VAOZ01132414.1_pt1 | contig 11953 bp, 12 predicted proteins | sample 3394041 | NCBI WGS metagenome assembly VAOZ01 (sample SAMN08290431, study PRJNA428436) | hydrothermal vent metagenome | isolation source: Deep-sea hydrothermal vent chimney | place: Indian Ocean: Southwest Indian Ridge
TGTGTACGGAGAGATGGCTGAGTGGCTGAAAGCGCGCCCCTGCTAAGGGTGTATAGGCTAAAACCTATCGAGGGTTCGAATCCCTCTCTCTCCGCCATGATGTTCACATCCTTTGTGCTGGTGGCTTGTTGCCTTCTGTTGGCTGGTTGCGGCCAACAGCGGCCGAAGCAGATTAAATGGCAGCTACCCTTGTCGGCAGCTTCTGGCCCGCATGGCGCCGATGTGCAGCAGGTATTGCCCGGATGGGCTGCCGGACGGGCAGGGCATGCCAATCTTGTTCTGCTGCAAAAGAGTACGACTCGTTTGACGCCAGTGGGGCTTGATACAGGTAGTGGGTTGGGGGTAGGAAATGTCCATATAAAATTACTGGGCCTTGCTAGTGGGTTGCGCCTCAAGGCGGGGTCTTACATTGATGATAAAAATGTGCATAATCCCGCCGCATTCGTGGAAGTCATTCTGGCGAAAAAACTGGTTTACCGCGGATGGTTGTATCAGGAATTTCCAGAGCTGTTCGGGCCAGATATGGTTGATTGGAAACTGTGGTTGAAAAACATTAATATCCAAATACCGACGGAAAATCCTTCTTCTCCAATGGAAGCAGGCACGCGCCCGTAGCTCAGCTGGATAGAGCATCAGACTACGAATCTGAGGGTCGGGGGTTCGAATCTCTCCGGGCGCACCAAATAAAGAAATAAAAAAAGGGTTACGGAGTTTCCGTGACCCTTTTTTTTTCTGGAATGTCTGTGTTACCGGCGGTTGAAGGGAGTCAGCGCCAACAGGATGTCACTAGCCTCCACTATTCATGAATAGTGGAGGCTAGAATGCGCGGACACATGCAGGTTACGTCAACTATGCGCGCGCTGACCCTGTTTTTTGCGTTTTGGATGCTCGTCGTAACTTGTATCCTTACACCTTTTTCGCGGCTTCTTTGGCGGGGTCGATCCGCCGTCGGATAGAGAGGCATCAAGCTTGTGACCACACACCCATACCTGCTTCAGATCCTTGAAAATAGTTTTGGGCATTCCTTCGGGCAGGTCAACCGTACTGTAGTCATCCATAATGCAAATATGGCTAATAAATTCACTTTCCAGCCCAATTTCATTGGCAATGGCGCCGACGATATTGCCCGGTTTTACGCCGTGAACTTCACCAACCTCCAAGCGGTAACGCTCCATGCCTCGCTCTGGTTTAGGCTCGTGGACACCCTGTTTCGGCGCGCCCTCTCGCTTCAGTTTGCGATCCGATCCGGTCTCATTACTTTCATAACGGGTGCGGGAGGAATTGTGCATGCTCTTGCGTTTATCTTCCGGCGCATCAAAGCGCGGATTGCGATCGCTGCGCCGCGTTTTTTGTTGTGGACTGTCCTTGAGCAACAGGGGTTTTCCACCCTGTACCATTTTGGCCAGCGCTGCGGCGATCTCGGTAGCTGGAACGTTTTTCTCATGGCAGTACTGTTCGATAATGTTGGTGAACAGCTCCAGTTCATCGTCCAATTCCAGCGTTTCAGTAATGCGCTGCTTGAATTCAGCGATACGCTTATCGTTGATCGTTTCGGTGGTTGGCATCTCGAATTCGTCGATACGCTTTCTGGTTGCCCGTTCAATAGCATACAGCATACGCTTTTCACGTGGTGCTATAAAAATAATCGCATCGCCTTCACGTCCAGCCCTGCCGGTTCGTCCGATGCGGTGTATATAGGACTCGGTATCGTGCGGAATATCGTAATTAATGACATGCGAAATTCGCTGTACATCCAGCCCCCGCGCTACCACGTCGGTGGCTACCAGAATATCCAGATTCCCTTTCTTTAGACGGTTGATAATAGCCTCGCGTTGCTTTTGGGCAATATCACCATTGAGTGCCGTAGCTGCATATCCGCGTGCTTCCAGCTTCTCCGCCAGATCTTCAGTGGCGATTTTAGTGCGTACGAAGATAAGTACAGCATTGAACGCTTCAGCCTCAAGAATGCGTGTCAATGCATCCAGCTTATGCCGACCACTAACCATCCAGTAGCGCTGACGAATTGTTTCAGCCGTCGTCTGTTTCACTTTAATCGTAATATGTTGCGGGTTGTTTAGATGTTGCTCGGCAATTTTACGAATTACCGGCGGCATGGTGGCCGAAAACAGGGCGATTTGGCGCTGGTCCGGCGTCTGCTCAAGAACCCACTTCACATCATCAATAAAGCCCATACGCAGCATTTCATCGGCTTCATCAAGCACCAGCGTACGTAAATCACCTAGTTTTAACGTGCCACGACGCATATGATCCATGACGCGTCCCGGCGTGCCGACCACGACATGTACGCCACGCTTCAATTGTCTGAGTTGAATATCATAGCTCTGGCCACCGTAAATCGGCAGCACATGGAATCCTTTCATATGACGGGCATACGTCTGAAATGCTTCGGATACCTGGATGGCCAGCTCACGCGTTGGCGCCAGTACCAGCACCTGCGGCGAGCCCTGCTCCAGGTCGATGCGGGAAAGTAGCGGCAGCGCGAACGCAGCCGTCTTGCCAGTGCCCGTCTGCGCCTGTCCGACCACATCCCTGCCTTCGAGTAGCAAGGGGATCGCTTGCGCCTGAATCGGAGTAGGCACTTCGTAGCCTACATCCTCCAGGGCCTTAATCAGTGGGGGGGCTAGATTCAATCCAGCGAATGTGGGTTGAACGGGTTCGTTTTTAGTCATGAATTTACACCTGCGGAAATTACCGGCGGCGAAGCATGCCTTCGATTGTATGAACGCGCCATGAATAGTTCGGTTTCGTTCATCCTCGGTTTATCCGATAGCGGCGGCAGGCGCGTTTATTTTCAGGAGCAGACCGGCTGAATCCTACGGGCAGGGGTTGGGATAACGAGTGTGGATATTTTGTATTTCAGTCAAGATTTCATTCGGAAGAACCGTATTGATACTGGCAATATTACTCTGCAATTGCTGCATGGTGGTCGCGCCTATAATGGTACTGGTGAGGAATGGACGAGAATGGATAAAAGCGAGAGCCATTTGAGCAGGATCAAATCCGTATTCATATGCCAGCTTCACATAGGCCGTGGTGGCGGCTTGCCCCTGTGGGTTCGTATAACGCGCGTAATCGGGAAACAGTGTGATGCGTCCTCCCGCTGGCCTTGCACCACCCAGATATTTCCCGGAGAGTACACCGAAGGCGAGTGGCGAATAGGCAAGCAGGCCAACGTCGTCGCGGCAGGAAATCTCCGCCAGCCCCACCTCAAAACTGCGATTAAGCAGGTTGTAGGGATTCTGGATGGAGGCGATACGCGGCAGACTGTCCGTATTTGCCAGGTGCAGGTAACGCATGGTACCCCACGGTGTTTCGTTGGAAATGCCGATATGTTGCACCTTGCCTTGCCGCACGAGCAGGCTGAGTGCTCCCAGTGTTTCTTCAATCGGCGTGGTGTCCTGGTCTTTTTCCGGTACATAGCCCAGTTTGCCGAAGAAATTGGTGTTCCGATCCGGCCAATGGACCTGATAGAGATCGAGATGGTCCGTTTGTAACCGTCTGAGCGAGCCTTCGCAGGCCGCAATAATATTTTTCGTATCCAGCCGCGCTTTGCCTTCACGGATATGCGGGCACCAGCCAGTAGGGCCGCAAACCTTAGATGCAAGGATGATTTGGTTTCGCCGGGAAGTTTTTTTAAGCCAGTTGCCGATAATCGTCTCGGTGCGTCCATATGTTTTCGCGTGTGGCGGTATCGCATATAGCTCGGCTGTATCAAAAAAATTGATGCCGTGATCCAGCGCGTAATCCATTTGTGCGAAGGCATCGACTTCAGTATTTTGTTCGCCCCACGTCATCGTGCCGAGGCAGATGACGCTAACATTAATATCTGTATTTCCCAGCTTGCGGTATTCCATATTCAGTGTCCTTTCAGCTTTGATATGATGAGGAATTAAACCACTCGAAAAACAAGGGTGTTTTGGCCTCGCTTTCCCACCTGCCCGCTACAATCCCCACAAGCCCCCGGCGAGTATTGATCGTCCTCCATTCTTTGGTCCGTTTCCCGCGGGGTTGTAGTTTTTGAAAGTTACGCTCCACCATGCTCGAATGACCGTGGTCTTTTTGTCGTTCCGTGAAATCATCATGGAACCCAATGCTACGGAGATTGGCCTTGTGTTGGGAAGAAGAAATCGTAAGGTTGCTGCGGCAGAGGCGGTGTTGATGAACCATGCAGGTCAGACAGGGAACCAGTTATGAAAGAACGGCATGAGCAGATTCTGGGCGAGGTGGTGCGAGCCTATCTGGATGCGGGCCAGCCTGTAGGGTCGCGTACGGTTGCGGAGCACAGGGGGGTGGATCTCAGCCCCGCCTCTGTTCGCAATGTCATGGCCGACCTTGAGAGGCAGGGCCTACTGTATTCTCCGCACACTTCGGCTGGCCGTGTTCCCACCGATGCGGGTCTGCGCTATTTTGTAGATGCGCTGATGATCATGGATACCGATGCACAACAGTCTGTGAAACAGCTTGTTTCGGGGTGTTTGAATCATAAGGAAGGGCAACATCACCTGTTACAGCATGCGACTGATGAATTGGCAAACTTGACGCATTTTGCCGGGCTGGTGTGGGTGTATGAGCAACATATACATAAAATCCATAAGCTGGAACTGGTTCCGGTCAGTTCCGAGCGGCTTTTGGCCGTGATTATTACGGATTCCGGCGAGGTTCAGAACCGTTTGATTTCCCGCCCTGAAGGAATAGGCGAAGATGAATTACGCCGAATCTCGATACGTTTGAATGCTCTTCTATGTGACTGCGACCTGAACGAGGCCAGACGGCGTCTGCGTTACGAAATGGCGTCGGACCGGATGCACATCGGGCGATTGCTTGAAGACTTGAAACGCTGGACGGAGAGCCCTATAAAGGACCAGGCTGACATGTTCGTCAGCGGACAGCGGCAGTTGCTGGAAATTCCGGAATTTAGCGTTATCGACACGGTTCGTTCGCTGCTGGCTGCGTTCGAGGAAAAGGAACAGCTTCTGCACCTGGTGGAACAGGTTGAGCGCGGGGGGCGCGGTGTAAGGGTATTCATCGGTAGTGAGCACGCACTGGTGGATATGGAGCAGGTTTCGATGGTGTTCTCGCGTTATGAAGGGCCTATGAACGCAGTGGGTACCTTGGGCGTGATCGGGCCAAAATGTATGCAATATGAGCGGGTTGTACCCATTGTGGATTGTACGGCTAAATGGGTGAGCCGAATGTTGGGAGATATAAATTGAGAAAAGCGACGAAGAAGAAAGAACAGGTGCGGGCGGAAAACGGTGAAGTAGAACAAGCGGATGCAGTGGACGAGCTCGAAGCCGGAGCGCCAGGCCCGGAGGCGCTTGATGCCTTGCGGGTTGCCCAGGATGAAATTGCCGGTTTGAAGGACAAGCTGCTGCGCGCACATGCGGAAATGGATAATTTACGCAAACGTAGCCAGCGGGATGTTGCGGATGCCCACAAGTTCGGTGTCGAGAAATTTGCTACGGCGCTGCTTGATGTGGTGGATAATCTGGAACGGGCGCTGGATGTCGAGCAGGGCAATGAAGCGGGATTGCGGGAAGGTGTACGGCTGACGCTGGATAGTTGGCACGGCATGATGAAGAAGTTCGAGGTGGAACGGATTGATGCTGTGGGAGAAACCTTCGATCCGCACAAGCATGAGGCATTGTCACAAATCCCTTCGGATGAACCGGAAGGGACGGTTATTAACCAGCATGTGGCCGGGTACACACTGCATGGACGATTAATGCGTCCGGCGAAGGTGCTCGTGTCCAGCGGCCCTGCTAAAGCCGATAAACCCTGACTCCCTGCCCGTGAGAACGCCCTTCGGGTCTGTCTGCGTGCGTTCGCGAAAGGGGTAGAGAGAAGGGGGTTGAAATGACTTTGGCGTATCCCCATAGAATCTGAAAGCGTTTTTATTTAACCTTGATAACAATGGAGAATTGAGCAATGGCAAAAGTAATCGGTATTGATCTTGGCACCACGAACTCATGCGTAGCCGTGATGGAGGGCGATAAGGCCAAGGTCATCCCCAATAGTGAAGGCGATAATACTACACCGTCCGTCGTGGCCTTCGCCAAGGATGATGAGCGACTGGTTGGCGCTCCGGCCAAGCGGCAAATGGTGACCAATCCCGACAAAACATTTTATGCCGTTAAACGTCTGATTGGGCGCAAGGCGAATTCACAGGAAACGGAACATCACAAGTCTCTGGTGTCCTATCCCATCGTGGCTGCCGATAATGGCGATGCGTGGGTCGAGGCTGATGGCAAGAAAATGAGTCCGCAGGAAATATCCGCTATCACCCTGCAAAAAATGAAGCGATCTGCTGAGGATTATCTGGGCGAGAAGGTGTCGGATGCGGTGATTACCGTGCCTGCTTACTTCAATGACTCACAACGGCAGGCAACCAAGGATGCCGGTGCGATTGCCGGCCTGAATGTACAGCGCATCATCAACGAGCCGACAGCGGCGGCGCTGGCCTATGGTCTGGATAAAACGAAAGAGGACCATTTGATCGCGGTCTACGACCTGGGCGGTGGCACCTTTGATATTTCCGTCCTGGAAATTGGCGATGGTGTGTTCGAAGTGAAAGCGACCAATGGTGACACCTTTTTGGGCGGTGAAGATTTCGACCAGCGCATTATCCAGTATCTGGCCGATGAGTTTAAGAAGGAACACGGCGTTGATTTGACGGCGGACAAGCTGGCATTGCAGCGTCTGAAGGAGGCTGCTGAGAAGGCCAAGATTGAATTATCGAGCGGTCAGCAAACCGAGGTAAATTTGCCGTTTATTACGGCTGATGCGTCGGGGCCAAAGCATTTACTTATCAAACTGACTCGCGCCAAATTCGAGAATATGGTCTCCGATTTGGTTGATCGTACCATTGCACCATGCGAGCAGGCACTCAAAGATGCGGGTGTGAAGGCGGCGGAGATTCATGAGGTGGTGCTGGTAGGTGGCCAGACGCGCATGCCGTTGGTGCAGCAAAAGGTGGCTGAGTTCTTTGGCCGCGAACCGCACAGGGGTGTGAATCCGGATGAGGTCGTGGCGATCGGTGCAGCTATTCAGGGTGCGATCCTTTCCGGCGATGTGACCGATATTTTGTTGCTTGATGTCACGCCTCTATCGCTGGGAATTGAGGTGGAAGGTGGTATCTTTAATAAGATTATTGAAAAGAACACGACAATACCGACCAAGAAGAGCCAGACCTACACTACGGCTTCCGATAACCAGACTGCGGTAACGATCAAGGTGGCGCAGGGCGAGCGCGAGATATTTTCGGCGAATAAACAGTTGGGATTATTCAACCTTGAAGGGATTGCACCGGCGTCCAGAGGCATGCCGCAAATTGAGGTGACTTTTGATATTGACGCAAATGGTATTATCCATGTGCATGCGAAAGACAGGGGAACAGGCAAGGAGACCTCCATTCGTATTGAGTCCGGTTCCGGCCTGTCTGAGGAAGAAATTGAGCAGATGAAGAAAGATGCCGAGGCGCATGCCGAGGAGGACAAGAAACAGAAAGAAAGCATTGAGAACCGCAACCGTGCCGATGCTCTGGTATATTCCACCGAAAAATCGCTCAAGGAACACGGTGACAAAGTGGATGCAGATACCCGAAAATCCATTGAGGATGCACTGGCTGGACTGAAAAAGGCACTGGAAGGCAGTGATAACGAGGCGATCAAGAAGGCCGAGGAGGATTTGGCGCAGAAGTCGCAGAAGCTTGGCGAAGAGGTGTACAAGCAGATGCAGGCTGGTGCCGGGTCCGCCGCTACACCTCCTGGCGGTGGTGATACGTCAGGCGCCGCCGATCATTCCGTCAGTAAGGCTGAAGATGCCGAAGTGGTGGATGCCGAGGTTGTTGACGACAAGAAGTGATAACGTCTTGAAAAATTTTTCCGCGACTTTTCCGTTTTGCGAAGGGCAGAAGGTCTAATTTTCTTGTAAATCAACGGCTTGCTTTGCAAGCCGTTGATTTACGCACCCATTCATGGGCACTTCGGCGGTTTCGTAAGAGGCCATTGGGGGTGAGTCGGAGACAAGCCGGTTTAACTTAACGAATTTAACGGGGTAAGGAGGCGGCGTGCCGACAAAACGCGATTATTATGAGATTCTCGGCGTGGAAAAGGGTGCGGATATCAATACGATCAAGCGCACCTACCGCAAACTGGCCATGAAATATCATCCGGATCGAAATAAGGATGATGACGCAGCAGCGGAAAAGTTCCGCGAGGTGACTGAGGCCTACGAGGTGCTGTCCGATACGGACAAGCGCACCCGTTATGATCAGTACGGCCATGCTGGTGTCGATGATCAGATGCAGGATTTCTGGTCACGTGGAGGCTTCCAGGAATCGCAGGCATTCCGCGATTTCGGTGATGTGTTTGGTGATATTTTCGGTGATGTGTTTGGTTTTTCCGGCAGCGGTGGCCGTAGCAGTCGCGGTGCTGATTTGCGTTATCAACTGGATATGAGTCTTGAGGCGGCGGCCCGTGGCCACGAAGTGGAACTGGATATTCCCAAGCATATCGTCTGCAATATCTGTCATGGAAATGGCGCACGTCCGGGTACGCATCCCGTCCCTTGCCGGACTTGCGGCGGCCATGGTCAGGTACAGGTGCAACAGGGTTTCTTTGCCGTCCGGCACACATGCCCTGAATGTCAGGGACAAGGGACAAGGATTGACTCTCCATGCGTTGAATGCGTCGGGACGGGCCGCGTGCGCAAAACAAAAAAACTGAAGGTGCGTATCCCTCCGGGAGTGTATGATGGTGCTCAGGTGCGTGTCGGCGGCGAAGGTGAGGCTGGCATGCAGGGGGCTCAAACGGGCGACTTGTACATCGTTATCCGGTTGCAAGAACATGCCATCTTCAAGCGCGACAGCGCGGATTTATATTGCGATATACCGATTACCTTTCCGCAGGCATCGCTGGGTTCGGAAATAGATGCTCCGACCTTAAGTGGGCGGATAAAAATAAAAATCCCCGCGGGGACCGAGAGTGGTAAAGTATTCCGCTTGCGCGGTAAGGGCGTACCGGACATTCGCGCGAATCAGACTGGCGATTTGTATGTGCGCGTACACGTCGCCGTACCCAGAAAATTAAGCAAAAAACAGAAGCAGTTATTGCATGAATTTGCTGCCGAGGCAGGAGATGAGGTGTATCCCGCGCGTACATCCTTTCTGGAGAAGGCCAAACGGTTCTGGGATGATCTGGCAGGAGAGGCCAACAACAAGCCATGAAAATTATCGTAACAGGAGCCTCCGGTCGCATGGGACGCATGCTGGTGCGCGCCGTTGTGGAATCCGAAGGTGTAGAGCTAGCGGGAGCAACCGAGCATTCGGGCTCTGGATTGATCGGTGATGATGCGGGCAAGGCTGCGGGTCTCAGTGCGCTCGGGGTTACGCTGGTTGGCGATATTTCTACCCTTCCGTCAGCGGATGTACTGATTGATTTTACGACACCAGCGGCATGCATGGTGCATGCCGGGTTTGTAGCCGAGCGTGGTATGCGTATGGTTATCGGCACTACGGGACATTCCGAGCGGCAGTTGCAGGATTTGCGTAAAATATTGAGTAAGTGCCCCACCGTGCTGGCAGCCAATTATTCAGTGGGCGTTAATCTGGCCCTGCAACTTATTCGGCAAGCGGCGCAGGTTTTAGGCTCGGAATATGATGCGGAAATATATGAAGCGCACCACAAGCACAAAGTAGATGCGCCATCGGGTACTGCGCTGGCGATGGGCCGAGCACTTGCGTGGGGCCGTGGCGTAGATCTTGACGAAGTTGCTGTATTTGCGCGTGAGAGCATCACTGGTGAGCGCGAGGCAGGTAGCATCGGTTTTTCTGTTGTGCGTGCCGGAAACATTATTGGTGAGCATAAGGCGATGTTTGTATCCGATGAGGAACGCATCGAAATTGGGCATATCGCTGCAGATCGCATGGTATTTGCCAAAGGCGCCGTACGCGCTGCACGCTGGTTAATGGACCAGCATGCCGGATGGTATGGTATGGAACATGTGCTTGGCTTGGGTGCTTAGTGGCTGTGACGAAATAACATGGTCATTTATACGCCTGAATATGTACCAGATTGTCGTGGTGCGATTGAACAAAACATGAGATGTAGCCCTTTCTACATCGAATGTTTTGTGATTGAGCAACGCGTCAAGATGGTGCGTAGGCTGGATGGAGAAATGAGTATGTTATTTCGTTACAGTCACTAAGTAGCCTGATTGTCAGCAGCCCCTGAACTCTTCGGTATCAGAAACTGTGATACGATGAAGAAAGCCTTCCGCTGGCTGAAGGCGCAGGACATCAATTATACATTTCACGACTACAAAAAGGTTGGTATTGGTGCCGACAGGCTTACCGAATGGTGTGAAAAGACAGGCTGGAAAATACTCCTCAACAAGCGGGGGTTGACCTGGCGCGGATTGCCTGATGCGGACAAGCAGGATGTGGGCGAGGGAAAGGCTATTTCCCTAATGGTCAGGAATCCAAGCCTCATCAAGCGACCGGTATTGGAGCATAATGGTCGCATCGAAGTTGGGTTTGAGCCGGAGCGCTACGCTTCTGTTTTCGACTTGCATCATTTCTGAGCTACTGATGCAGTACCAAAGATTGTTTATACCCGGCCAGTCAGGAAAACTGCAATGTTTATATCGGAAGGGCGATGGGCAGGCACCCGCCGTTGTCCTTTGTCACCCCCATCCACAATACGGTGGGAGCATGCGTAGTAAAGTGGTTTACTGGATGGCGCGGTCTTTTGAGGAGAGAGGATGTAGCGTGTTACGCTTCAACTTCAGGGGAGTGGAACAAAGTGAAGGACTTTGGGACGGAGGCGGAGGTGAGGCGAAAGATGCAGCTTCGGCGCTGGACTGGTTAAGTGCTCAAACCCATGATGTGCCGCTGTGGCTCGCTGGCTTTTCCTTCGGCTGCTATGCGGGCTTGCGGGCGGCACGCAAGGATACGCGGGTGGAACGTATGTTTGCGGTGGCGCCTGCTGTAAACCACTGGGATTTCTCCTTTATGCGGGAGGAATCACGGCCCGTCACCGTTGTTTCAGGGACAGAGGATGAGATAGTCCCGTATGCGGCTGTGGCGGCTGCCGTAAAGATGTTGCCGAATGCGCATTTGTGCACAGTTAGGGGCGCGGGGCACTTTTTTCCGGAGCATAAGGAACAGCTGAAACGAGCGCTGCTTGCTGATCTGGACATACCGCATCGTAATGCGGCTCGATAGTTATAACCTAGATGCTGCAAGAGCTTGCGCTATATATGTGCAAACACTGCAGGACCTAGTTATAACATTGTTCATTGATCGAATCAGGAGGAGGCATGATTAAAAAGCTCACACCCATTGGGAATAGTCTCGGACTGATTATCGACCGGCCTATCCTTAATTTGCTTGATATTGACCGAAATACGGAGCTGGAGATCAAAACTGACGGGCGGACGTTGACAATTCGGCCTGTCGGGAAAAATGTGGAGTACGGGGAAACAGAAGTGGTCATTCCCGAGGAAAACCCCGTCGCACCGAAGGGAGCTGGCAAGAGTTTCCTCGATGAGTTGCGTGATGCATTCAAATGATGCCATGGACGAATGAATAGCGCGCGCGCAGGTCATCAGAGGGCTGGAAGAAAGTGCGAGTTTTGTTCCGATGTCGGTCTGTGCAGTACCTATCCCATCTTCGTCACTGTACGTTGCAGATTTCTTATCTCCCAACGGCTTTCATCTGGCTGGGGGCATGCGTTGGCACTACGTTTGTTGATTATCAGTCAGGTACGATAGTTTTCATGGTTCCTCCCGGATTTTGGTTCAGTCCCAGCGTTTTATAGATGGCTTGTTGTCATGCTTCCGGTCTGGCCGCTTTTCTGATGTGGACCGTATCACCCTGTTTGGTGCGCATGGTTGTGGTGACCCACATATGTCCGCGCATGGTACGGCGCAA
>VAOZ01245657.1_pt1 | contig 11927 bp, 11 predicted proteins | sample 3394041 | NCBI WGS metagenome assembly VAOZ01 (sample SAMN08290431, study PRJNA428436) | hydrothermal vent metagenome | isolation source: Deep-sea hydrothermal vent chimney | place: Indian Ocean: Southwest Indian Ridge
AGAAATGCCATGTAAGTTTCATCGGTACCATAAAAATTCTGCATGGTAAAGTAACCCATCAGCAGCCAAAGGACAATGACAACGGAAGCAATCAGCAGATGGTTGAAAAGCAGATCTAGAAAAGACGGTTTTTCTTTTAAGTTAAACCTGATGACATACCAAAGACTGTAACCGATAAGTAAGAAAATGAGATTAAAAACAAGTGCATCGGTCAAGCTTTCCATCCCGTTTATACCGTAAAAGAAATTGAGTACCAGCGTATGCATCGCTATGATGAGCACCCAAATGGCAAGGTAACCGATAAAGTAATTTTTATTTTTTGAAACGGGATTCAACATCATCTTAATATCTTTTTCCTTTTTTTCAGCAAGTTATTATACCCACACGGTTTCTATTTTACTTACGCGGGCTTCTAAGTTGTAACGTTCTACCATACCATTGATCAGAAAAAGGTCGATGACCCATCCGATACCAAAAAGCTGGCCGGTGAGTAGATATAGAATTCCAGTACCGATTTTTCCAAGATAAAAACGATGAGCAGAAAAAAACCCAAAGAAAAACCATAATAAATAAGCGGCTATTTTTGATTTCATTATTTATTTAATTTTATGATTAGAAACTTTTCACTTCAATACCGCCAAGTATGACCAAGCCATTGATGACCAGTATATTATCTCCTGTGGAATTCATGCTTACTGCCCGTTTGTCTGAAAATCCACCGAGAATGGAGATGGCATCCGACTGCACAGTCCAATTTTCGGGAACAATGAATTTAGTACCGCCAAACACCGTAAAGACGTCAATGACAGCAACTTTTGAGGCTAATTCCACGTGGCGGAGATCAAATTCCGAGCCACCCATAACGGCTGTAATGTTGCCTCCCTTAAAGTTTTTAGACTGGATAATTTTTATCCCACCACCAAACAGGGAGACATCATTCAGGAAACCGCTGTAGTCTTCCACCGGATGACCATTGGCATCATAGCTGATGCTCCGTGGCGGACGTTGCCGGTAAATAAGTAGTAACCCAAGCCCGATAAATATAGTCGGCCACAGCACATCTCTGAATCGAACATAGTAGCCGAAAATGTCGGGTAACCAGAAGAAAACGCCAATACCAATTAAAATGTATGCTGGTTTTTTGTTAGTACGACTGGCCAGCATAACCAGCCCAATGTATATAAGAATACTTTTCCATGAGAAAAGATAACTTCCCATGTTGAAGTCAAAGAAATTGAGGTTGGAGAGCATTAAAATGGCACCTACAAAAATCAACAACCCACCGATGACCAGCTTACCGTTTTGTGAGTTATGTTGTCTTCCGGAATTATTTTCCATCATCTTCTGTTTTTTAATTTGTTGCAAATATAGGCCGGATGAAAGGATACGGAAAAGAAAAATCGGTGAATGACAGGAATTTGTCGGTAAATGGGGGCTATATTAACCTTTATTCTGCAGACCTTTTCCCATCCATACGTAGTTTTCCAGCGTATGATTCACAGCATCTTCGTAAGCATCAAAAGAAGTACATTTTTTTATTTTACCAAAAACCCGTTCCGGGCGGTCGAAAGAGAGTGAAAGCCAGCTCCACAGCTCTTTCATAACGTTGATGGCACGTAGGCTGTCGTTGAACTCTTTCCGGTAAGCATAGTAGAGGTCATCCACATATTTTCGGATAGTTGTGAGTGGCTGCAATGGCTTTCCGGCACCTTTGAGCTGTCCGGGCAAAAACGGGTCGGCCAGTAGTCCGCGACCTAACATCCAGGTTTTTACCTCTGGGAACTGTTGCCTTGCGGCTTCAAAGTCTTCAGGAGAAAAGATGTCTCCGTTGTAAACCGTTTGGTGCGTGCTCTGTTGCAGAACTTTTTTAAAAGTGCCAGTGTCAACATTGCCTTTGTACATCTGCCTGCCAAGCCGCGCATGTATGATGACTTCCGACAGAGGAAAATTGTTGAAGACCGGGAGTAGTGCCATAATCTCATCTGCATCGTGATAACCCAGCCGACATTTGACCGATAGTTTCAGTGGCAATTGCAGTAGGATAGCTTTCAGAATTTCTTCCACCTTCTGCGGATAAGGCAGCAGACCGGAACCGCGCATTTTGTTTGCTACACGCGGAAAAGGACAACCGAGGTTCCAGTTGATTTCTTCAAATCCCAGTTTATGGCACACTTTTCCGAACAGAAGTATTTCGTTTGCATCTTTGCTTAGAATTTGCGGGACCACCGGTATGCCGTTATGCCTATTTTTCTCCAGCTCTTTTTGCCTGGAGCGCAAACTTTTTTCGTTGTTAATACCGGTGAAAAATGCGGTGAACAGTTTGTCGGTTCCTGGAAAATGACGTGTGAAGACTTCCCGGAATACTCGTGTGGTGATACCCTGAAAGGGAGCAACATAAATTCTCTGTCCAGCTTGTGGGTTCATCTATTCCATGCCAATGGCTACAAAAGGATTAGTTTTTTTTTCAACTCCAATGTTGGTGTCGGGGCCATGACCGGGATAGACAATGGTTTCATCAGGGAGCGTAAACAGCTTTTCCCAGATACTCTTTTGCAAAATATCGTAATCACCCGTGGGCAGGTCTGTGCGGCCAATGCTCTGGTAAAAAAGTACATCGCCGGTGAGAACAAAACCCTCCGGTTCGGCGTAGAAGCAAAGACTTCCATCGGCATGACCGGGCGTATAAAAAACCTGCATGACATGGTTTCCCAAAGTCAGCTTGTCTCCTTCATCCAAGGCCATGTCTATCTCCTTGACGCCATCAAAAGGGAGTCCGAAGCCGGCGGCACTTTCGGCAGCATGGTCGATAAAACCCTGACCTGCCAAATGAGCTGCCAGTTTCAGTTGATAACGTTCCGCAACTTTACGGTTACCAATAATATGGTCAATATGGCTGTGTGTGTTGACCAATAGTTTGGGAGTCAGGTTGTTGTCCAAAATAAAAGTTTCCAGTAATTGCATTTCGGCATCGGTGGAAACAGCTGTGTCAAAAAGCAGGCAGTCTCCATTTTCATCATACACAATGTAAGCATTCAGTTGAAAGGGATTGAAAATAAACTTCTTTATCTTGAGCATGGTGTTCTTTTTTTTGGAAAGACAAAAATACAATATCGGTGGGAAACCAAACACCGAAGCCCATCCAGCATCTTGATTTCTAATATTTGTGTGTTAATTGGCAAGATAATCTCCTTCAATCTCCTCAACCTCCTCAATCTCTTTTCCTACATGTCAAGGTCAAAAGAAGCTAAAATGGGTATCCGGAGAAAAAAGGGAAAGCTTATCTCAGCCCTTTCACGTGCGGGATACCGGCAACGAAATCTTTCAGATAATAAGGTTCAAAGTAAGCAGTGTCTTCAAAATCTCCGGCTTTGAGTTTTTCTTCAGCCAGTGATGCCATATAGGTTGCCGATAACAGAAACTCCTCCCGAAAGATTGTGTCAGGGGAGGCTTCGACTAATATTTTTTTACACTTGGCGGCTCCATCGCCCATAAAAACCAGCGGCTTGTTTAGTTTGAAAAAATCAGAGAAAGAATTGTTATCAATAATTTCTGCCAGCACATTTCTCACCTCATGTAGCCGACCGTCATAAATTGCCGTATAAACTTCCATGCGCCGGGCATCAATCATAGGACAGAAAAGAAAGCCAATGGGATTTTTACCTTCAGAGGTAAATTTCAGTATCATCCCGTTGGCCAGCGATTTGAGTGTGTCAACGGAAATCAGCGGCTTATCAAGAGAGTAGCAGAAACCTTTGGCGGTAGAAACGCCGATGCGCAAGCCCGTGTAAGAGCCTGGCCCTTTGCTAACGGCAATGGCATCCAAATCCTGAAAAGTAATTCCCGACTTGTACATGATCTGCTCAGCAAAAACAGTAATCTGCCGCGCATGAGAACTTTCTGTATCTGACTCCTGCAAAGCTACCGTTTTTCCATCCACAGACAGTGCTACAGAACAAACCCGTGTGGAAGTTTCAATATTTAAAATTTTTCCCAAATCTTTTTCCTTTGTTACTTTTTCTTAAACGTGAACAACTCTTTTTTATTTACTTTTTTCACTTTATCACCGTTTTTCAATGTTTTGGAAACAAGTTTGTAGGGAGCGGTAATTACTTCCTGACCCTCTTTTACACCTTTTGTTATTTCGATATACATATTATCCTGAATACCGGTTTTTACTTTTTGAAGTTTGGCGATACCTTTCTTATAAAGAAAGACGTACTCTTTTGTTTTTTTCTGTAGCTGGGTACCCTTTTCTGTTTTTTTCTCTTCCCGTTTTTCCAGGATTGATTTCATGCGACCTGTAGAGTCGGCACGTGTTGTAACTGCCTGAATGGGAACAGTAAGTACATTGTCGGCACGTTTGGTTTGAATTTCCACCGTGGCGGACATCCCGGGTCTGAATGGAGAAGGAATGGGATTTTTCGGACGGATAAGATCGGCATAGGATGCTTTCAGCATCCTGATTTTTACATCAAAATTAGTTACCTGATCAGCACTCACGCCGGTAGTGTTAGCTGAAGTAGCTATTTCGGTTACGATACCTTTGAATTTGCGATTCAGATAGGCATCCACTTCAATCATGGCGGTGTCGTTCATGGCGACCTGAACAATATCGTTTTCGTTAACTTCCACATTTACTTCCATTACATTCAGGTTGGCTATACGCATAATTTCCGTACCTGCAGAAAACTGGGAGGCACCGGTAACCCGCTCGCCCACCTGTACACTAAGCTTGGCAACAGTTCCGCTGTTGGGGGCATAAATAGCTGTACGGTTCAGATTTTCCTCTGCTTCACTCAGCTTGGCTTTGGAACTTTTCACCTGAAACCGGCTGGCCTTATAACTTTCTTCGGCTGCTTTCACCTCTGCTTTGGCCACAAGATAAGTGGAGCGCGCGGCATCATAGTCTGCATCGGAAATAACCTGTTTTTTCCAAAGTTTTTCGCTACGGGCAAAGTCAAGTCTGCTTTTTGTATATTGTGCCTGCGATTGTGCCAGGCGAGCTTTTGCATTGGCCTGATTAGCCTCTGTGGTTTTTACGGCAGCCTCTGCCTGCTGGAAGCTGGAAATGTAAATTTTAGGATCAATTTTTGCTAACTTTTGCCCTTTCTTTACAAAATCACCTTCCTTCACATAAAGTTGTACCACCTCACCTGAAATATAGGGGCTTATCTTCACATCCTTGGCAGGCTGAATTCTGCCATTGGCCGAAACAGTCTCAATAATGTTTCTCCTTGTAACCTTTTCGACAGCAACTTTTTGTGCTTCTGATGATTTACCTTTTTTCACAGCCAACACCACAATCACGACCAGCACAAGTGAGCCGATGATATACCAAATTACTTTTTTCCGGGATTTTGTCATTTCTTTATTTTTTTGGTGCTAATGTAAGTATTCTTTAGTATTTCAAACCTACTTCACAGCGTTTGTTTGTGAGCTTTCCGGTTTGACAATATCTTTTAACGACAGACTGCGACCGAGATAAAAGTCAAGAATCTTTGTCTTGAAGATATAATCATATTTTGCAGCAATAATATCTGATTCTGCATTGAAAAGCTTTACTTTTGCCACATCGTAATCGGTAGAACTCAACATGCCCACATTTAATTTCTCCTGTGCATATTTGAAAGATTCCTTTAACGAAATCACTGACTTTTCGCGGGCAACGTAAGTTTGATAAGCTGCCAGTGCATCGGTATAAGCCTGCTCAATACTTTTGCGCAGGTTGTTTTTTTCTATTTCGAGATTCAGGTTGGCGTTCTCCAGAGAAATCTGCGACTGCCTTATGTAGGTTGAAACCTGAAACCCGTTCAAAATTGGAATAGTCAGTCTAAACCCGAGGGTAATACTTCGGTTGTCGTTTAGTTGATCCCAAAAAGGTTTGATTTCTTTAAAACCAGGGTCAAGGGGGTTGTTGCTTACCCTGATTTGGTCGGAGTAGTTATTTCCGTATGAAGAACTCAGACTCAGCGTAGGGCTTCGTTGCCCTTTGGCCATGGCCAGTGCGCGGTCAGCAGCTTTCACCGAATACTGCGCACTCTTAATCTCCGGCCTTATTTGCAGAGCACGATCGTAAATAGACTGGATGGGAAGCAGGCTCGGTTTTTGGGTAATTACCAGATGGGGTTTTACAATATCAAATGCCGTATTGCCTTTTATGTCGAGAAGTTGCATCAGGTCAAGATAGGCCAGCATAAGTTTGTTCTGTGCTTTGACCAAATTTACCTGGTCATTGGCACCCTGGGATTCTATGTCCAACAGGTTTCCCCGTGCCACTGTTCCGGCAGCAGTCTCTTTTTTCGTGCGCTCAATCTGTTTGTTGCTTATCTCCACCTGCCTTTTGGCAATGTGAACCTGTTCAATATTAAACAAAATCTGCAAATAGCTTGCTGCAATGTTCAAAGCAATGTTGTCTCTGATCTTGTCAGAATTATATTTCTTAGCAAGATATTCAAATTGCTTTTGCCGCAGGTTATTCACATTTTGAAACCCGCTAAAAAGAGTCAGGTTAGCGTTTAGCGAGCCGTAAGCCTGGGTTGATTGTTTGTTGACATAGCGATATGTGGCCATGTCTATTGACCTTCCCCAACCGGTGTTTTGTGAAATATTGGCGTTGAAGGAGGGTAAAAACCCCAATTTGCTTTGCAACAAACTTTCTTTGGAGGATTCGGCATTCAGCTTGCTTTGCTTTATCTGTAAATTATTTTCGTAAGCATAGTTGATACACTTCTCCAGCGACCATTCCTGTTGCGCTGTAAGGCTTACTCCGATAAACAAAAAGGTAATTAAGGGAATAAAAAAAATAATCTTTTTTTTCATGAATTCATGTTTTTTATTGAATGACCAACTACTGTCATATCTTTTAACTGTTCTGAACACAAGAGCTCATCATAAAACGTGCCACAAATATAACTATCTAATCTACACTGTGGTAAGTGGATGAGTGACTTTTAACATTATTTATTATGTTCATATTGAAACAATTGATGTTCGGAAACGGACAACGCTAACATAACCACGTATTGAATAACGGAGAGAAATTGCGATGAAATGAAGTGGTGGAATTGCGAAAATGAGCTGTGATCAATGTCCAATAATGACAATCATTTGACCATTGAATGGTATCGAAGCTTTTGATCATTGTTTAACAGCTGATTAGCCAGTGACCCATTTTCAATTTACCTTTACAATCCTCCCGCTTTTCATTTCTGGTACAACGTCCGAACTGTTTTTTTGCAGACAGTAATTCACATCTTCGCCAAAACCATTCCGTTTCAACAGGTTCAAATGATAACAATCTTTCAAAAGAAGAGGCAGGTTGCCGTTGTCTTTCTGGAAAGCTTTGAGCAGGGTGATGGATAAATCAGAGAGCAAAACGGCTTTCTTTTTCATAATTTCGTCTATGAATAAAGCCGCACACATAGCGTCATCCATCGAAAAGTTGTTGTTGGTTCCCGAACAGACAAGTACCACGTCCTCCAAGTCTGAAAACAGATGAACCAGTGCCTTCATATTTAAAAACGAGCCGATAAAGACTTCTGCAGCTTTTTGTAACTGATTTAATGCTTTTGTTCCGTTAGAAGTAGTGAAAATCAATGTTTTGCCTTCTACCTTGCTGCGGGTATAAGCTTGTGGCGAATTTCCCAAATGAAAGCCATCAATGGTTTTGGTATCACGTTCACCGCAAAGCAAGATACCTTCATCGTGGAGCATGATTGCTTTTTGTCGTGCTTCATCAACGGTACTAACCGGGATAAAAGCGTTGGCGCCATTAGCAAGAGCCGTTACTATTACTGACGAGGCACGGAGTACATCTATGACAACCACATTGCGGTTTTTGATCAAATCGGGCCGTATGGCCGAAGCGTAGGGGATAACATCAATTTTCATGGGACAAAAATACAGGCTTTTTTATGATGACACCAAATATCACAAGTGTTCCCCTACCAGATACCGCTAACGCCCGCTTTTATTGACACATCCCCACATCCCCACATCACACATCCTCACATCACACATCCAAACATTCTCTCCCTGCTTTTTCCTATCTTTGCCGTTCAAAACAAAAACAGATGATTAACCGTGAAATCCGGGTACGTTTTGCACCCAGTCCCACCGGGCCTTTACACATTGGCGGCATTCGCACAGCTTTGTACAATTATCTTTTTGCCAAAAAGAACGGTGGAAAATTTATTCTGCGTATTGAAGATACGGATCAGGCACGGCTCGTTTCCGGTGCAGAAGATTACATTATCGAAGCTTTTGACTGGTGTGGGATTCAATTTGATGAAGGCGTGACCAAAGGGGGCGATTTCGGACCGTACAAACAGTCGGAACGCAAAGCCATCTATCGCGAATATGCTGACCGGCTCGTTGCTTCCGGTCATGCTTATTATGCTTTCGATACGGCAGAAGAGCTGACCGCACTACGGAAAAAATTTGAATCAGAGAAAAAGACATTTACTTATAATGTCGCCGAACGAACACATTTAAAAAACTCACTGGTTTTGTCCGGAGCCGAAACGCAAAAATTGCTGGAAACTAATTCTCCTTTTGTGGTGCGCTTCAAGATGCCCAAAGACCGAATTGTAACCATGGTGGACATGATTCGAGGAGAGGTAACTGTTCATGCCAACGTACTGGACGATAAGGTGTTATTTAAGTCAGATGGGATGCCAACTTATCATCTGGCCAATGTGGTGGATGACCATTTAATGAAAATCAGCCACGTGATAAGGGGAGAAGAATGGTTGCCTTCGCTACCGCTACACGTGTTACTTTATGAAGCTTTTGAATGGGATGCACCACAGTTTGCTCATCTGCCGTTGTTACTCAAGCCTGATGGGAAAGGTAAACTCAGCAAGCGAGATGGCGACCGGCTGGGGTTTCCGGTGTTTCCGTTGCAATGGATTGACCCCAAAACGGGAGAAGCTACTCGCGGCTATCGCGAAGAGGGCTATTTCCCCGAAGCTTTTGTCAATATGCTTGCTCTTTTGGGATGGAACCCGGGTGATGAACGCGAGATTTTCAGTTTGGATGAAATGGCAGAAGCTTTCTCCATCAACCGTGTTGGAAAATCAGGTTCCCAATTTGATCCGGAAAAAGCTAAATGGTTCAATCACCAGTACATACTGAAAATGGACAACAAAGTGCTTGCCGGGTTGTATCTTCCTTTTATCGAAAAAGAGGGCGTCATGGCTGATGTTGAATATGTTGAAAAAGTAGTGACGCTTGTAAAAGAACGGGTGCATTTTGTGCATGAACTGTGGGAACAGTCCGATTTCTTTTTCAAAATGCCGGCATCTTACGATCAGAAAGCAGTGAAAAAACGATGGAAACAGGCTTCTTATGACCAGATGACAGCGTTGAAAACGTTGCTGGCCAGTGTTGATAATTTTTCGTCAGAAAATACGGAAGCTGTGGTGAAAAAGTGGATAGAAGAAAATGAGTATGGTATGGGCGCTGTACTGAATGCTTTCCGGTTGTTGATTGTCGGGGCGCTGAAAGGGCCACATTTGTTTGATATTATCTCCCTCATCGGCCAGGAAGAAACTCTTCGCCGTTTGGAAACAGGATTGCACGAACTGGGAAGAAAAGAATAATCTGTTTTGCAAAAACGAAAAAATATGTCCATCATATCCATCGAAGGAATGGAGTTTTTTGCCTACCATGGCTGTTTCAAAGAGGAGCAGGTCATTGGCACCAAATTCCGTTGTGATCTGTTTCTCGAAATAGATACTACCAAAGCCGGGCAGACCGATAATCTGCTTGATACCGTAAATTACCAGGAAGTTTATCGGGTTTTAAAAGCGGAGATGGTTGTAAAATCAAAACTGCTGGAACATGTGGGGCGCCGCATTCTGGAAAGTATCAAAGAAAAATTTCCACAGGTGAAACATGTGCGGCTGAAAATCAGAAAACTCAATCCACCGCTGGGTGGTAAAATGGATTTCGTGAGCATTGAACTGGAAGGCTGATGATTTGTTGTGCCGGTCTGTCTTTCTGCTTCTGCCAATATGAGTACGGAATTTACATAATGGCCTTTTGGCATTCGATTTGATAAGTTAAGAAATTCAATAAGAAGAAATCTTAAAATGTAATGATATGGAAACAACCAAATGTTTGATTATAGGTTCCGGCCCTGCCGGGTATACTGCTGCTATTTATGCTTCCCGTGCTGATTTAAAGCCTATTGTTTACCAGGGTATGGAACCCGGAGGACAGCTGACTACTACTACTGAAGTTGATAACTTTCCCGGTTATCCTGCCGGGGTTGAAGGCCCCAAAATGATGGGAGATATGCAAAAACAGGCCGAACGTTTCGGCGCAGATATCCGCTGGGGAATGGTCTCTGAAATTGATACAGCCGAACGCCCGTTCAAAGTAAAAATTGATGATGGTACTGAATTAATGGCAGAAACTGTCATTGTCGCCACCGGGGCAACAGCAAAATATCTCGGGCTGGAGTCTGAAGAGAAATTCAAAGGCGGTGGTGTCTCGGCTTGTGCTACCTGCGACGGTTTCTTTTATAAAGGCAAAGATGTGGCCGTTGTGGGTGGTGGCGATACTGCGGCAGAGGAAGCAACCTATCTTGCCAATATGTGCCGCAAGGTTTACCTTATTCATCGCCGCGACCAGCTGCGTGCCTCCAAAGCCATGCAAAATAAAGTACTCAACACGACTAACATTGAAGTGCTGTGGAACCACGAGGTGAAAGAAATTGTGGGCGTGGAACAGGGATTTACAAAAGCGCTGGATGGTGCTGTTTTGGTGAACAACAAAACCGGTGAAGAAAGAAAAATTGACATCGATGGGTTTTTCCTGGCCATCGGACACAAACCCAATACTGACCTGTTTTTTGGAAAGTTAGATATGGATGAGACGGGATACCTTATCACAAAACCTGATTCTACTGCTACCAATATCCCCGGTATTTTTGCCGCCGGCGATGTACAGGACAAACATTATCGCCAGGCTATTACGGCTGCCGGAACCGGCGCTATGGCCGCTATTGAAGCGGAGAGGTTTTTGGGATAAACCCGGGTTGGGTTTTTTCTAAAAGAGCTAACGGCTTTCTGTGAGTGTCTCCGGACAATAACAGAGAGCCTTTTCTTTTGCTCTTGCAAGAGAAAGGAGTGTGTGTCCGTATTGCGATGACATTTGTCCGAAACGGATTATTTTCTCACGATTAATACAGGAATGTTTACCTTGTGTCGAACTTTTTCTATGGTGGTACCGAAAAGCATATCTTTAAGCCATCCGTGACCGTGCGCACCCATGATGAGTAAATCAGCTCCGAAGTCTGTGGCGAACTCAGGGAGCAGTGTTTTCGGATTACCATACCCCACACGGGTTGCTGCCCGGAATCCCATTTTACTTATTTCATGTACGAATTTCCTGAGTCGCTGGCTGTCATCTTCGGCTTCCTGGTCTTCGGTTTCGTCTCCGTACACCAGGGCAGCCGCACTCTCCACAATATGAACAAATAAAAATTCACTTTCAATATTTCCCAGTGCCAAGGCGTGTTGCATAACGGCGGCATCGGCATGGGAGAAGTCCAGCGCGACCATAATTTTGTTGTATAAAGGCTTTGAACTTAATTTTAGTTCGGGTATCCCGGAATGAATAAAATCTCTTTTCCCGATTTTCATTTTTCGCACTATGGGCAGTAGTGTAAGATAAGCCAGTAAAAACAGCAGTGCAACAATTATGGGTACCACAACCAAAGCCAAAAGAACCGGATGTTGGCTGCTACCAAACCAATGTTGCACCTCATTAATAACCAATTGAATATTTAACGCCACAATAACCAGCGCAATGAGCCACGAAGCAATTTTTACAGGCAGTTTGATGGCAAATTTCCCCATGGAAGTTTTATCGCTTACAAAATGAATCAACGGGATAACGGCAAATCCCAGCTGCATACT
>VAOZ01120540.1_pt1 | contig 11912 bp, 15 predicted proteins | sample 3394041 | NCBI WGS metagenome assembly VAOZ01 (sample SAMN08290431, study PRJNA428436) | hydrothermal vent metagenome | isolation source: Deep-sea hydrothermal vent chimney | place: Indian Ocean: Southwest Indian Ridge
CCGCTCTTCCTCGTAGACTATCACCCGTTCAGTGCGATTCTGTGTTCCAAGGAAAGACCAACCCGTTCCCTAAGCATCTCGGCCCACTCGTACGCGCTCGCTACTGTCGGCCAACATGCACCGAACGTAAGGGCTCTACACTGCAAGAGAGCGTCTCACGTCAATCCATGCGCCATCGATGTAGACCAGCGTAGGAATATCCCATGCCTCACTATAGTACCCTGGATGTCGATCAATTCCTGATACGCTTCGACTTATTAGAAACCACCGCAGGGCGTTGCTTATTCCGCAGAGCCTGCCTGCGCTTCAAATGCCGCTAAGTACGACGTGTCGGATCGCTTTACGGCGATACGTATAGCTGATGTGTAGCGTAGTGCCACCTGGGTCCCTTACCAGCGCAGGGTATGAGTATTCTACCCGGCCCCTGCTCAAGATGCAGTAGGTTATGCCATGTCTGCCCACGGTCTTTAGATAGGGCCACAGTAAGTGGGGTGCGCGCATCTCGCTGAACGGGATCCATAATATCCGCCGCGACAGTGCGGCTTGCGTTATAGACGATCATTATCTTCCCGGGAGACAGTCCCAAGGCATCCAGGCCGCTGTTGGGGTTAAGCAAGTTTGTACGCCTGGGCTGGGTCCAGCTTTGCCCGTCATCGTGAGAGACCATATCATATGCCCGGCCCACGCGGGTGCGCAGGAACATGTGAAGCGCACCGAGGCCGTCGGTCGCAATAGAGCCCTGGATGGCTGGTACCGGGGGCCTCCTCCAGAAGCCACAACCGCCAATGCCGGCCCCCGTCTTCGCTGCGGCACAGACCTGGCCGCCAGCTCTTCTCGTCGTAAATCGGCAAAAGAAGCACCCCGCCTTCGCTTAGATAGGGCTTATTCTTGACCAGTACGCCCTCTATACCAGAGAGTGGCCGCTCCTTGGACCAGGTTACCCCGTTATCCATGGACATCTTCATAAATGTCATCCCGTCAGTACACTAGTAACCAAAACTTCGGAAATAAGCAAGGAAGGAAGTTTAGAGTAATTCACTAATCCAACAGACCTCGGAGTACCTACGATATTCCAATGGGTAAGCTTACGAAGAAGCTCACCACAACCGGCCTAAATCTGAAGAGCAGGAAAACAATTCAGATATAACGCCAGGAAATAGTATACCACCCACCGCTCGGTCGCTCTACACATATGCCCTCCGATAATAGTCCGCCCGGCATACTTACCGGGCAGACCGATAGCGCGACTAAGGCAAACTCAAAATCTGATCGAGCGCCTGGTTGAGCTACTTGACCACTTGAGTCACATTCTTGTCCTGTACAAGTATTTCCTGGGTAGCCATCATAATAGGACTTGCTCCCGACGCAAGAAAGACCCGGGCTCCCTTGGGAATACGCGTCAGCATTACCTCATAGAGCATCGATTCGGCAAATCTCGTGCGCCCTGGGGGCTCTTGAAGAGAGTGCTGTCCCACGCACTATTCATAGCGGGAATAGTGCCTGATCGCGCCCACTTGGAGGAATGCTGGATGATCCAGTCTACAAATGTCTCAGTTTGCTTCTGGTGCTTGCCACCCTTGGGAATGGCCAGCACGCGGCCGCTCCCCCATCCGGCCTTGCTCGCAAACACCTGCGGGGTCGGGGTACCCCTCTTTAATCCATTCTGTTGCATCATAGCGGGGATCTCCCAGGAGCCGTCGGTCAACATAGCGGCCCAACCAATTAGGAAGTCTTGCAAGGGGTATCGAATACTATGGGCTCAATTACTTACGCACCCTCAATTCGGCCCAGACTATCCCGCAGACGGTCTAGGAGACTTCGGGCCTCACCTCGATCAGCGCCAGTATTGACCTAGAAAACCCAGCCTCGTCCGTTGTGGTCAGCCAGTCCTCCATCACCGCCACCTTTTAAGGCTGTCAGCTTCACTTCTCCATCTCCTTCCAGGTTGAACCGCCGGGATACTCATAAGCGGCCAACGACTCCGGCTTCATCGTAATGCTGTAGCCCGGTGCTGTAGGCGGCATGTAACGTCCGTTCTTAATTGTAACAGGTTCTAGGAAGTGCTGATGCAGGTGGTCAACGTACTCAATAATCCGGTCTTCGAGTGTTCCAGTAACAGCGATGTAGTCAAATATCGAGAGGTGTTGAACATACTCACACAAACCTACGCCTCCAGCATGAGGACACACTGGTACCTTGAACTTGGCGGCCAACAACAATACGGCCAGAATCTCGTTGACCCCGCCAAGCCGGGTGCTGTCTATCTGGCAGTAGCTCATAGCTCCAGCCGCGAGATACTGCTTGAACATGACACGGTTGTGTACGTGTTCACCGGTGGCAACACCGATGGGCGCCACGGCTTTGGCTATCTTAGCGTGCCCGAGGATGTCATCGGGGTTGGTCGGCTCTTCGATCCAAATTGGGTTGAAGACGGCCAAGCGCCGCATATTTGCTATAGCCTGATCAACCTCCCAAGCCTGGTTCGCATCCATCATTAATCTGCGTTCGGGGCCGATCTCTTCGCGAACGATTGCTATTCGCCGAATATCGTCCTCAATATCGATCCCTACCTTGACCTTGAAGCCCTGCCACCCGTCCTCTAGCGCCTCGCGGCAAAGGCGCCGAATCTTCCGGTCCGAATAACCCAACCAGCCAGCAGAAGTAGTATAGGCGGGGTACCCATTTGCCCGTATATCCCGCTCTCGCTCGACCTTGTGGAGTTCATTCCCCTTGAAAATCTCCAGAGCCTCATTGGGGGTGAGGGCGTCGGCTAGGTAACGAAAGTCGATGGCTGCAACCAGCTCTTCTGGGGACATATCCACTAATAACTTCCACAGGGGCTTGCCTTCGACCTTAGCGTATAGGTCCCATACCGCGTTGACCACCGCAGCTGTAGCTAAGTGAATGACACCCTTCTCGGGGCCAAGCCAGCGAAGTTGGCTATCGCCGGTGACCAGTCGCCAAAAGCCAGCCATGTCTAGAATGAAGGACTCTAGCGTATGACCCACCACCAAGGGGGTAAGGGCGCGAACAGCCGCGACACATACCTCGTTTCCGCGACCAATAGTAAAGGTCAACCCGTGTCCCTCAAGACCCGTGGGGCTATCAGTTCTTAGGATTACATAGGTTGCTGAATAGTCGGGGTCCGGGTTCATCGCGTCAGAGCCATCCCGGTGCCGCGAGGTAGGGAAGCGAATATCACGGGTTATTACGTCGGTAATGGTTAGGGACATCAGAGCATTTCCTCCTAGGATCGTCAACTTTTGGCTTCCACTTGTGGCCCAGGTGTTCCCCAAAACGGGGGCGCCTAGCTAGGCGCCCCCTACGGGCCTGACCAAGCGGCGTGAGCGCCAAAAACTCCTGTGATTTGCGGCGGACGATAGGTACCCGTGACGCCCTAATAACCAACCAGCCGCTGTCGAGTCCAAACAAGTTGTAGTCTCCCAAGGTTCAGAATCCTCGTGAAACAGCTGGTCTGCCTCCGACCATACTCCGGTCTAAAGGGTACATGTCCGTTCCCGTCTGGTTGCGGCAAAACCCCTCCGGTACCTGCCCGCATCCTCCCGCAGCCAAGAAACCCCACTATACTTCCCCTTTCCTTCGGGCGGGCTCCTCAATGGACACATACCGAGCCTATTGCCACCTGCAATCTCATGATCGTCAACCATACAGCTAGGACAACCCGGATAAGCACAAACGCAAAGGTTTTCGAGCAGCTGCCAGCAGCTGCTCGACGCTCCAGACCCGACCTTCAGCCAGGCGTACCTTGACAAAGCAGTCTGCTTCCTGGCTGAAGCGGAAGAGCGGAGTAGGGACTGCCTTGCTGCTACCCATGTCCTTTAGGCCTCGCTCTCTACAGTATCCGAACCACGATGTAACGGTCAATTCGCCTGATGGGACTCCGCCCAAAGGTCCACATTCCCCTCCCCGGCGTACCGGTCGATCTCGGCAAGCTCTTCTTGGCTGAACTCGAGCCCGGCAAGAGCTCCAAGGTTCTCCTCAAGCTGCTCAGCTGACCGTACTCCCACTACAGCTGAGGTGACCACAGGGTGCCGCAAGCACCAAGCAATAGCCATCTGGGCTAGGCTCTGGTCTCGTCGAGAGGCGATCGTATTCAGCTTTTGGATACGCTCAAGATTTTCTCTCGATAAGAACTCCGGCTTGAAGGTTCCCGAAGCCGCGGCTCTGGATTCCTCCGGCACTCCTGACAGGTATTTATCGGTCAGTAGGCCTTGGGCCAGAGGAGAAAAGGTAATGACCCCTGCACCCATTTCTTCAAGAACCTTAAGCAATCCGGACTCGATCCACCGATTAAACAAAGAGTAGGAGGGCTGATGGATTAGAAGAGGCACCCCTATTTCCCTGAGAATACCGGCAGCTTCGATAGTCTTCTGGGCCGAGTACGAGGATATCCCTACATAGAGTGCTCGACCACTGGTGACTGCCGTAGCCAGTGCCCCCATGGTTTCCTCTAATGGGGTATCAGGGTCAAAACGATGCGAGTAAAAGATGTCCACATAATCCAATTCCATTCTTCTCAAGCTTTGGTCCAAACTAGCGAGTAGATACTTTCGCGAACCCCAGCTCCCATATGGGCCCGGCCACATTTCGTAGCCCGCCTTAGTGGAAATAATCAACTCGTCGCGGTACGGCCGGAGGTCCCTGGCCAGCACCCGGCCGAAGTTCTCCTCCGCAGTCCCGGGGGGAGGACCATAGTTGTTCGCGAGATCAAAGTGCGTAATTCCCAAGTCGAAGGCTCTCAAGATCAGAGAACGAATCACCCCAAAAGGTCGCTTGTAACCGAAGTTCTGCCATAGCCCCATGGAAATTACGGGAAGCTTAAGCCCGCTTCGCCCCACACGGCGGTACTGCATATGATCGTACCTAGTTACCAAAGGCTGGTGCATTTTAAGTCTCCTATCCAGTCCATACGATTATTTTCAAGGTTCCTCCGCTCCGAACCCTTCCTCCAAGCATTCACTTACCGCCCCCTCAAAAACCTTAGCCGCCTCTAGGCTCAAAGGCTCATGCAGGAGTTGTTCCGCAAGCATCGGGGCCAGGGTAAACCCTGTTACGCCTTCTCCCGCCAAAACTACTAGCTCATCCAGGCTCCGCAAACTCGCCACCAGGAGTTCGGTGGAGCTTCCAGAGGAGTGCAGGATCCTGGACATCTGGGAGATCTCATGCAGACCCTCCTTTCCAGCATCGTTCATGCGGCCCAAGTAGGGGGCAACATAGTGCACACCGATAGCTACCGCTGCAACTGCTTGGGCCACAGCGTACACTGCAGTCAGGGTAACCCTCTTGCCCGCCCGAACCAGCCGGCTTGCCGCTTTAAAACCTTCCGGCGTAGCCGGCACCTTCACCGCTACACCCGTATCCAAATCGGCCAAAGTCAATCCATTAAGGTAGAGACTCTGTTCATCGGCACCCCAAGATTGAAGATGAACTTCCTTGGCCCCCAGCTGGAACATCTGCCTCGCCATACGACCGAGCTCCGTAGGACGGTAAGGGAGCCTTGCTAATTTGGCGAGGTTGGGGTTCGTGGTAACCCCCCAGAACAACCCTATGTCTAGCCCCGGACTCGCCTGATTCGGATCTGCAGTATCTAGGAAAAGTTTTATCAATTTTTAACTCCTCGGCGGTGCAGAGTTCCACCGCCCCATCGCACGAAGTAAATCTCACTCAGGATCTGGGTCTAGTTGGACCATCCGCCATCGATGATCTGGACCGTCCCAGTAGTGAAGGAAGATTCATCGGATGCAAGATAGGCTGCCAGGTACGCGACCTCCTCAGGGCGACCGATTCTTCCCATCGGCTGCCGATGTACGAAGGCTTCTCGGACTTCCTCCTCTGAACGACCGTCCCGGCGAGCCTGCGCAACCACTCTTTGCCTCCATGAAGGCGATTCGACCGTTCCTGGGCAGATCGCGTTGCAGCGAATACCTTGAGTGACAAAGTCCGCCGCAACCGACTTAGTCATGCCAATCACCGTTGCCTTCGTGCTTCCGTATAAAAACCGGCCCGGAACCCCTTTGACGGAAGAGGCCACGCTCGCGATGTTGATGATGGAACCACTTCTTCGCTCGAGCATCCCCGGAAGAACCGCACGCACGGTCCAGAACATCGCGCGAACGTTTAGGTTAAAGGAAAAATCCCAGTCCTCTTCAGAACACTCCAGGATTGTGCCATGGTGAACAAAACCCGCGCAGTTCACTAATACATCAATTGGCCCTGAGGATTCTATAAGACGCTGAATCGTCTCCGGGTTAGTAACATCCAGTGCTGCCGTTAAACAGCCCAGTCCCTTCAGCAGCTCTTCGTCCAGATCCGTCGCGATAACCTGGGCCCCCTCACGTACAAAGAGCTCTGCTACAGCCCGACCAATGCCCTGACCTGCAGCCGTAACCAACACTACCTTCCCTGCCAATCTTTCGGCCATGTTCCCTCCAACCCGCCGGACTCCCCTTGCCTAGGACCTTTGCTAAGCTGATTCATACTGAAACCCGTAGCCTCTCGCCAATTGTGATCCCAGAGCACGACTGTATCCTGGTCGCCGAGCAACCTGATACTCAGTCTACGGATCACCACTAGATCCACGAGATGCTCGTATAGGCCAACAACGCACTCAATCATAGAGCTCTCCAGCAATAACCTCCCCTGGGGTCGGGTCCACGATGCAAGGCCCTTGGACCCGTATCGCAGTTACGGACAGCTCGCCACCCTTTCCGACCGTGCATATGAGGACTCTCCCCGAAAACTCGCCAAAGGGAAGCGAATATCTTTGGCGGCCACCTCGGCAAATCTTAGTCGACATCGAGTACTCCTAAAATCTCAGTAGCCAAGGCTGGCTCCCCCATCCGCCTCAAGAACTACTCCACTCAGAAACGGCTGTATAGCCAGAAACAGGATCATCTGTCCAACCTCCTGTGTTGTGGCCAGGCGATCCGTTAGCTGAGCAGACTCAATCTGCCGCCTTACCACTTCAGGGTCCTTTTGATGCAAGATCCACTCCTGCATCAGGGGTGTACCTACGTTTCCCGGAGCGATACAGTTGACCCGGATCCCATCACGGGTGTAATCCAGAGCAAGAGCTCGGGTCAACCCAATCATTCCCGCTTTGGATGTTGAGTAGGCTATCCCGTTAGCCTGACCTAGGATCCCCGCCATTGAGGAGACATTCACGATCGCTCCTCCACCAGATTCCAAGAGCAGAGGAATAGCGTACTTCGAGCACAAGAAAGCGCTCTTGAGGTTGGTATCCAGCAAAAAGTCCCACAGGGCTATTGAGGTCTCAAGGATACTTCCCGGCTGATTGGTGCCAGCGTTGTTCACCAGTACATCAAGCCTTCCATATTGTCCGCGTACCGAAGAAAACAGGGACTCCACCGCGGTCTCGTCGCTGACGTCAACGGGTATTAGGACTGCCTCCCCTCCCCCCTCTTGAATTTCCCGCAGGCTTTCCTCTCCCCAGACCAGGTTCTTCTCAGCTAAGACAATCTGGAAGCCGGCCTGGGCAAACACTTCGGCGCAACCCTGACCGATTCCCCTTCCAGCTCCCGTGATCACCGCAACTTTAGCACTCAAACCCCTCCCCTCCAATCCTCGGCAGCGTGAGCACCATCCTGCTCAATAGCCTTAAGGACTTCCTCGACCGAGACCACACCTTGGATCCCGCGCTGAACCCACTGCCAGATAACCCGCTCAACCTTCGGATAGCGAGGATGCCGCGGGGGAAAGAGCAAACCCTGAAGGGCCTGATCTAAGAGCTCCCACCGCTTGGCCATCAGAGAACCCTCGGAAGCCTCCTTTCGGACTACCAATAGGGCATCCCTACGAGCTGGGAGAGAGCCTAAACGCGCCTCGAAGCCCTGAGACTCACTGGAGGTGAGGTAACGTAGCAGGGAAATAGCTGCCGGCCGGTCTTGCACCGTTCTCGGAATAGCAAAAGTGTGCGAACTCGAATACATGAAGCGACCCGCTCGGCCCCGGGGATACAGGGCTATCTCAACGTAACGAGCCACCTGGCTCAACTGCGGATCGAGGTAAGCGTAAAAGCTCCCAGGCCAGTCGGTAGTCATCGCAGCTCGACCCGCCAAGAAGCACGCAGTGACTTGATCGTAGTGCCAGGAGAGAGCCTCCAGAGGGGCCGTCTCCCGGTATAGCATACGTAGCAACTCCAGGGCCCACCGTCCCTCGGGGGTGTCGACCTTTGGCCGAGGGACAGCAGGATCGGGGAACATCCGCCCACCAGCCATCGCAATCAGCTCAAAGAAGTGGCCAAACAAGCCTGACCCTCTCCCCGGGAAAACGAACCCATAAAGCTCGGGGCGAGCCGTGAGACTGGAAGCGCGCTCGCTTAGCGCCTCCCAGGTTAGCGGGGGCGAGGAGAGCTTATCGGAACGGTAGAGGAGAAGCTTTACGTCTAGGTTACGAGGGATCCCCAGCAGCTCACCCTCGAACCGGGCAAGCTCCAAAGCCTGGGGTAAGAATTGCTCCAGCTCCAGTTCCGCCGCTTCAGCGTTGAGCGAGCTGAGCCAGGCGCGCTGGCTTGGAGCGTACTTGGTGTGCGTGGAGATCAAGTCGTAATGGGCCTCCCCCGAAGCGAATTCTTGCTCTAGACGATCATTCAATTGTGGATGCGGGAGGCGTGCCACGATTTCTACTGAGACGTTCTCACTCCGGGTGAACTGCTCAATTCTCTGATATAATGGGTCATACATCGGCCCGCCCACAAGGAGTAACCGCAGCGATCTAGTCATTTTATCTCGAATTTCTCCGGAGATTATCCACGTATACCGCTCCAATGACCACTACCCCGAGAATTACTTCTTCTACATAAGGCGAGATGCCCGCAAGCTGAGTTCCGTTTTTTAGTACTGTCATTAGCAGGGCTCCCAGGAAGCTTCCCAAGATAGTACCCACACCTCCGAACAAGCTTCCACCGCCGATCACCACTGCCGCAATGGAATAAAGTTCATAGTTGTTCCCTGCAGTGGGCTGGGCCGCCGCAGTGTAAGCCACGTAGACAATACCCGTTATCGCCGAGGCTACTCCGCCCAGAATGTAGACCCAAAGTAGATGTGCGGAGACGTTTATCCCAGCCCTGCGGGCGGATTCCTCATTGCTGCCGATAGCAAGAGTATAACGGCCAAATCGAGTTTTATTGAGCACGAAAGCGGCCACCAACGCCGCCACAATCGCAATCCACGCCATATGGGGAAAGCCCAGAAATCTCCCCTGAGATATATTCAGGAATCCCTGAGGCAGGCCAAACACCGGGGTCCCATTGGTCGACAATAAGGCAATACCTAGAGCAATAGCCAACATTCCCAGAGTTGCGATGAAGGGAGTAACCCCGAGTCTCACAATGGTCAAACCCATAACGAGCCCCGCGGCCACCCCAACCAGGAGCGTAATCAGCACAGCTAGCACTGGCGGTAGACCCACGTTAACGACAAGGATTGCACAGACCATAGCGGCCATGGCTAATACCGAACCCTGAGAAATATCGATACCAGCAGTGGCAACGATGAAGCTCTGACCCACTGCAAGGAGCGCGATCATGGCCACCTGCTGGGCAATATGGTACCAGTTAGCGTAGCTAAAAAAGCGAGAATTCAAAAGGGTAAACACAATTACTAGGACGACGATACTGATAAGGGCAAAGCCAAGTTGTCGGATGAACCTGCGCAGGTTGATCTGCGCTCCGGAGGCCTGCCCTCTCTCCCTGGTTACGCTTGAATTATCCATAATCCTCTACACATCCCCCACACCCCCAAGGCGGCGGGCTCAGCGCCATCTCTATCATCTGAGCCCACACCACCTTCGAGAAATCTCTAGCTTAGAGAGTCAGGACAACCACCTAGGGCTTGTAGCTAGGAGCATACTGCTGAATCGCACGGGTTGCCTCAGGAGTGTTAAGGTTCGACGGAGTCAGCAAGAAGTAGGGGGTGGTGATTACTTTGGGAACCGTATGACCCTGGAGAATATCTAGGAGCTCGACCACGCCGTAATACCCCATATCGTAGGGAGACTGTAGGATAGAGGCCTGGATGATACCGGACTTCACGTATTTGATCTCTCCAAGATCAGCATCAAAACCGACTACTTGGACCTTAGACCCCGCAGCCGCGATTGCTGTCGCCGGGCCAAGGGCTGAGCGGTCATTGGCCCCGAAGATAATCTTGAGATTGGGGTATTCAGTGAGTAGATTGTTGGTTAGAGAGATCCCCTTACTCAGGCTGTTCTCCGAGTACAGCACGGGACCAACCCGCTTAGCGCTAGGAAAGTCCTTCATACCGAGCTCAAAGCCCTTAGGGCGCTCGATCCCTGTACTCGCTGTGTGGTTAAAGTCGATGATCGCATATTGTCCGGACTTTCCCATCAAGTGGGTCGCCGTGTAGCGAGCTAGCGCAGCGGCTGCCTCCACATTGCTTGTAGCCAGGAAGCTGTCTGCAATGTTAGGTTTCAATCCCGAATCAACTGTGACCAGCGGTATATTAGCGTTAAGGACATTACGAACAGGGTTCAACAAGGCCTCGGGGTTTTGAGCCGCCAGGATGATCCCGTCCACCCCGGCCGTCACAGCATTGTTGACCATGCCGATCTGCGCGGCCAGATCGAGTCCATTAGCCGGAGCTTCAAACTTAGCTGTTACCCCATACTTAGCAGCGGCCGCATCGACCCCTTCTTTAACCGCCAGCCAATATGGCGAAGCGTTAGACTTGGTGATCAACTCGAAGGTATAGTGCTTTGATGGTGTTGCGGGAAGGTGGATATCCTGCACCGTCGCCACCTGAGCTAAGGCTCCCGAGGCTAGCATTACCAGGACAACTCCCGGGATAATCAGCGGGCTCATCAGATTCTGCAGATTTCGCTTGTTCATTAGTACTATCTCCTTTAGTTATGAAAGGCATTCATAAGTGTGCAATTCACTGTGTCGGGGTACTTTCATCTCTATTTCTCTGTCTCGACACTTTCACCTCCCCCCGGGGCTAGGTCTGAATAGCCAGTCATATAGCGGACGAGCTCATCCTGTGAGGTTTCACTAGCCAAACTCTCATAGACTTTGCGACCGCGATACATGACTATGACTCGGTTGCAGACCTCGAGCAGCTCAGGAAGATTGTGATCGATGAAGATTACTCCAACCCCCTCTTCAGCCAAAGAACGTGCCATCTTGACCACGTTCTGGGACTCCATGGCAGCCAGGGCCGCCGTAGGCTCATCCATAATTACGAGCCTAGCCTTCCAGTACAGAGCCCGAGCAATTGCCACAGCTTGTCTCTGACCTCCAGATAGGTCCATGACTTTAGTCTCATGGTCGGGGATATGACTCTCAATGCGCTGGAGAAGCCGGACCACTTCTGTACGAATCTTCTCAGTGTCTATTACAGGAATGGCCCCTAGTACTCTTCTAAGCGGCTCACGCCCCAGGAAGATGTTGGCACCCACACTGAGGTGATCGGCCAAGGCCAGGTCCTGGTAAATCGTCTCAATCCCTGCGTCACGAGCCGCTCGCGGCGAGTGGAAATGAACTACCCGACCGTCCAAGACCAGCTCTCCCTCATCTGCTTGATATACGCCCGAAGTGATCTTCATCAGGGTACTCTTCCCTGCACCGTTATCCCCCGCTATTCCAACGACCTCCCCCCGGTGCAGGGTCAAACTCACCCCACGGAGAGCCTCCACCGCGCCAAAGCGCTTGCGGACATTCTGAATCTCTAACAGCGCTTCCATGAGCACCTCACAGTCTCGAAGAGGCCCCTCGCTCTTCCACACCCACCCTCCGGTAGAGGCGGCCTAGTGCTCTGGGTGACCTTGCTCGCGAACCACCAAAATCTGACAGGTGTACTCATAACTCACCATAGTCAGCAGGTGGAGTACTCGACAGATCTAGCCCATAGAAG
>VAOZ01228041.1_pt1 | contig 11902 bp, 12 predicted proteins | sample 3394041 | NCBI WGS metagenome assembly VAOZ01 (sample SAMN08290431, study PRJNA428436) | hydrothermal vent metagenome | isolation source: Deep-sea hydrothermal vent chimney | place: Indian Ocean: Southwest Indian Ridge
ACGCTGGCTTCTACCGCATCATGGCTGGTACAACAATATATTCTGGTTCCTTACGACCTGCTGTACTTGCAAACTATTTTCTTCATTTTGATTATCGCTGTTCTGGTACAGTTTATCGAGATGATGGTCCACAAATCCAGCCCCGTACTTTATCAGGCTCTGGGGATTTTCCTGCCATTGATTACCACCAACTGCGCGGTCCTCGGCGTGGCGCTGCTTAATGTGCAGAAAAAACAAACTTTTATGACATCGGCATTGTACGGGTTTGGGTCCGCACTCGGGTTTGCTCTGGTACTTCTGCTGTTCGCAGGTCTAAGAGAACGTATCGAAAAAGCACCGGTCCCAACGGCCTTCAAAGGCTCGGCTGTCTCGCTGATTACAGCGGGCCTGATGAGCTTGGCCTTCATGGGTTTTTCCGGATTGGTGAAAACCTGAGAAATCATACGGACTGATTCTAGCCTGCATTATTCATGAATTTTGCCGTGTCCTTGCTTGTTCCTTTGTTCGCACCGAATCCCTCATCGGTCGTTCGTATGCGCGCTCACGGTCTCTCTCCTCGGGATCCGTTGCGAGCAAAGACCCAGCGCAATCATCATGGCGATTCATGAATAATGCAGACTAGGATTACCCTTTACCCACAAATCATGTCACAGAGCCCTTGCATACGGGTTGGACCAAGGCGCGGCGCGCAGATAATGGTTTGTTCCATTGGCAAGCACCGCAACGCAGGTATGATCCGTGTGCAAGGGGCTTTCTTCGGGCGAGCCATCCGGTGGCCATCTGCTGCGTTCCACTCTCTTGCAATATGGCACGACTTGTGGGTAAAGGGCAATTTCAGGAGGTTCAATCCCCGGCAATGGGTATTTTGGCGGCAATATTAAGTTTGGGAGGCGTGGCGTTGATCGCGAGCATTGCGCTGGCGATAGCCTCGCGTGCCTTCCACGTCGAGGGCGACCCCATGGCGGACAGAATCGATGCTGTATTGCCTCAGACACAATGCGGCCAATGCGGGTATCCCGGCTGCAAGCCCTACGCGGAAGCCGTGGCGCGGGGCGAAGCAGATATCAATCACTGTGTTCCGGGCAGCGAACGCGCCATGCTGGCCATCGCGGACTTAATGGGCGTGGAACCGAAAGAGGTCGAGGAGGAAGCCGCGCCACCCATGCTGGCCTTTATCCGCGAGGACGAATGTATCGGCTGCACGCTGTGTATCAAGGCTTGCCCGGTGGATGCTATTATTGGAGCGCCAAAACAATATCACACCGTGGTTGAAGACCATTGCACCGGATGCACATTGTGCGTGGAGCCTTGCCCTGTGGATTGTATTGATATGGTACTTAAACCCGAGATACTGGAAGAATGGACATGGTCGGCACCATCAGCCCGAAAACAGGAGAAAAACGAGGATAAACATGCTGCGTAACCTGTTTGAACGCCTGAGGCGGGCATCTTCCGGAACCTTTCCCGGCGGCGTACACCCGACTGAATACAAGATCACGGCAACATCGGCGATCAGCGACTGCCCGCTGCCACAAGTGCTTATCCTGCCACTCAAACAGCACATAGGTGAGGCATGCGTACCACTCGTGGATGTGGGTGACACCGTACTGCTCGGACAGAAAATAGCCAAATCCCAGGGCTATGTATCCGCATCCGTACACGCGCCTGCCTCCGGTAAAATCGTCAGAATTGAGGAGCATCCGATACCACACCCATCGGGGATGGGGCGGCCATGTATCTTTATTGAGCCGGATGGAGAGGATAAACGGGATGAGAGCCTCGACCCCATAACAAACTATCGTAATACGGAATCTTCCCTGATCCGCGAGCGTATTCGTATTTGTGGTATTGTCGGTCTGGGCGGTGCCGTGTTCCCCAGTTTTATTAAAATAGTCAAGGATCAGCGTAATCCGATTGATACTGTCATCCTGAATGGTATCGAATGCGAGCCGTATCTCACCAACGATCACCGTTTGATGTTGGAAAAAACACAGGAAATTTTGCGCGGTATGGACATTATCATGCACGCGGTCAACGCAAAACATGGCATTATCGCCATCGAGGATAACAAGCCGGACGCCGCAGATATGATGCGCAAAGCCTTGTCTGACACAAGAGGGATTGATGCCGGTCATATAGATATTCGGGTGTTGCCGACCCGCTATCCACAGGGTGGTGAAAAACAACTCATCAAAGCGCTGACGGGCCGTGAAATTCCGGATGGGCGATTGCCACTGCACATCGGCCTGCTTTGTCACAATGTCGGCACCGCCAAAGCCATTCACGATGCTGTATGTCTGGGGCAACCGCTCACCGAGCGAATTGTGACGGTAAGTGGCAATGGAGTGCCGAAGCCCGGAAATATATGCGTCCGGATCGGAACGCCCGTCCCATTCCTCTTTTCGCTGCATGGCCTGCATGACGTGGATGACATGCACATTATCCACGGTGGTCCGATGATGGGAGAACGCCTGCCGGAACCGAATGTTCCGGTCGTAAAGTCAACCAATGGCTTGCTGGCCATGAAGCGGGACAACCTCTACAGCGAGCAGGCCGTGGAAGAGCCATGCATCCGTTGCGGCCACTGTGTTGAAGTATGTCCGGTCGGACTGGTACCCAATGAGTTAGCCTGGCACTGCCGTCACGATCAGTTCGACCGCGGTCAGGAATACGATTTATTTGATTGCATTGAATGCGGATGTTGCAGTTACGTTTGTCCCTCGCATATCCCTCTGGTGCATTATTTTCGCTACGCCAAGGGTCAGGTTGCGAAGATCGAAAAAGAGCGTTCGTTCGCCGAGGTTTCCAAGGCGCGAAGCGAAGCACGCGACAACCGCCTGGCACGAGATCAGGCCGAGCGTGCAGCACGGCGTGCGAGGGTGAAGCATCAGCAAAGGGCTACCTCCGACGATAAGGTTGAAAAGAACCCTGTCGCCGAGGCAGATCAGAAACCGGGCCAGGGCAGTGGAGAAAAGAACGCATGAATGTTCCGGCCTTAATCAGTTCGCCGCATGCCCACGGCGGCGACACAATTCGCACCAATATGCTTTCCGTGATGCTGGCGCTGGCGCCTGCTACGGTGGTCAGCGTTTATCTGTTCGGCTGGCTGGCACTGTTCCTGATCGTGCTTTGCATGGGCGGGTGCATGCTGACCGAAATGTTTTGTCTCAAACTGATGGCGCGGCCCCTCTCCCCGCTGGGTGATGGATCAGCGGCGCTGACCGGCCTGTTTCTGGCGCTCACATTGCCCGCCTATGTACCGTGGTGGATGCCGTTGGTCGGCTGCATTGTCGCTATCGTGATTTCCAAACAGGTTTACGGCGGTCTGGGACACAATCCGTTCAACCCGGCGCTGGCGGCACGGGTCGTGCTATTGATCTCCTTCCCGCTCAACATGACAGCATGGATCATTCCCATGCATACAGGCGCGCCGTTGATAAATCTTTATGATTTCTCCCAATGCTGGCATTTGTTCTGGCTCGGGCCCGAATCTCTGCATCAGGGCCTGGATGCCATCAGCATGGCCAGCCCCCTGGGCCATGTTAAAACAGAATGGAGCCGGGGTATCGGTGTCATGCAAGCCTTGCATGGCTATGATTACAGCTACCTGGACGCCTTTCTTGGACGAGAGGCAGGAAGTCTGGGCGAAACCTCCACGTTGGCCTTGCTTCTGGGCGGCATTTATCTGCTGGCGCGGCATACCATCACCTGGCAAATCCCCGTCTCATTTATCGCCACGGTCGGGACGCTGGCGCTTATCTTCAATCAGATCAACCCGCAACACTTCGCCCCGCCACTTTTTCATCTGTTGGCCGGGGGATTGATGCTGGGAGCCTTCTTTATGGCGACGGATCCGGTCACATCACCTGTTACGCCGCGTGGACAGCTGGTATTTGGCATCGGTTGCGGTATCTTGACATGGAATATACGCACCTTCGGCGGCTATCCTGAGGGCGTGATGTTTTCCATTCTGCTAATGAATTGCGCCGTACCGCTCATAGATCATTACCTGAGGCCTCGCGTCTATGGAAAATCATGATATGAATACAAAAAAGAAGGAAATGTTGGCGATGGTCATTGCGCTGACGCTGGTGACGGTCATAGCCGCCTCATTGCTTGGAATCACGGATATGTTTACACGCAAGCCAATCCACGATGCACAGGTCGCCATGCTGCATCGGAGCTTGAAGCAGGTGCTGCCGATACACGCCAACAACCCGATCAGCGATAGACTAACCTTGCATACAAATAAGCGAAATATCCCCGTCTATCTGGCGCGGGATGCTGGAGGACATGTCACCGCCTTTGCCTGGGAAGTTGTCGCGCCGGACGGCTATTCCGGTGCTATTCGCATTCTCATGGGTGTCCTGCCATCGGGCGCCATTAATGCCATCCGCATCACCGATCAACATGAAACGCCTGGGCTGGGCGATGGTATCGTGCGTAACAAACCATGGATCAATTTTTTTTCGGGCAAAACCCTGGACAATACGCGATGGTCGGTAAAAAAAGATGGCGGCGACTTCGATCAGTTTACCGGTGCCACGATTACACCGCGTGCCGTCGTCAAGGCAGTCAAGAAGGGTATGGAGTTTTTCAAACGTAACAGGGAAAAGATGCTTAGGATGGCCGCACGCCTTGATATGCAAGGCAAAAAAAGGAAAATGGGATCATGAATAAAACAGAGATTCTGGCCGATGGCTTGTGGAACAACAATACGATCTTTGCTCAACTACTGGGCATGTGTCCGCTGCTGGGTGTAACCACCAGCGCCGTTAATGGTTTCTGGATGGGTGCCGCCACACTGTTGGTATTGCTGGGTTCCAATATCGTGGTGTCCATGATCCGTGGTTTTATTCCAAAGAATGTGCGCATTCCCGCCTACATCACGGTGATCGCCGCCCTCGTGACGGTGGTTGGCATGGCGATGAATGCCTGGATGCATGCCATGTACCTTATCCTGGGGTTGTTCATCCCTCTGATCGTGGTCAACTGCGCCATCCTGGGGCGCGCCGAGGCCTTCGCCAGCAAGAACAGCGTATTGGACTCGGCTACCGATGCCATTGCCGTCGGGCTGGGCTTTACCTTCGCCTTAATGTTATTGGGCAGCGTGCGCGAGGTTCTCGGCCACGGGAGTATTTTCGGTATATCACTCTTCGGCGAGCATTATCCTGATTTTCTGATGTTCGTGCTGCCACCGGGTGCATTCATCGCTCTGGGGTTCATTATCGCGGGTGTAAACATCATCAACCAGCGCAGGGGACGCGCCGCCGCCGCACAGGCATCCATGGCTGGCTGCCGTCCTGCGGCACATACCGTTCAGGAATGATGACTTCTTACGAAGTCATCAAGGCGGGCGTTGATATGGAGTGGCTGCCATGAAGATCCTATACAAACTGATCCTGCTCACCGCGATGTTTTTGGGTGCGTCGCAACTGGCGCTTGCCGCCCCGACAGGGCTGAACGATTTCTTCGCCTCCGTTAATGGAGCGCTGGCTTCCGTACTGTTTTTTGATGTCATGCCGGGCGAAGCGAAGATGCCGTTCATTGTTGGCTGGCTGGTGGTTGGCGCCGTCTATCTGACGTTACGCTTTGGCTTCGTCAACCTGCGCATGATGGGGCATGCCTATCAGGTCATTCGCGGGCATTACCAGTCGCCTGAGGATCGGGGTGAAGTCACGCCTTTTCAGGCACTGTCGGCGGCCCTCTCCGCTACGGTTGGGCTGGGTAACATTGCCGGCGTAGCCATTGCCGTCAGCATCGGCGGGCCCGGTGCAACCTTCTGGATGATTGTTGCAGGTTTCTTCGGTATGACCTCAAAGTTCACCGAGGTGACGCTGGCCCAGATGTATCGCCAGTTTCGCCCGGACGGGCATGTGTTGGGTGGTGCCATGGAGTACCTGTCCAAAGGTTTCGCCGAGCATGGTTGGGCAAGGCTGGGTAAAGGGCTGGCCCTGCTGTTTGCCGTATTCTGCGTTGGTGCTTCCATGGGCGGTGGCAATGCTTTTCAGGTATCGCAAGCTTTGGGGGCGGTACAAAATGTGCTGCCATTTTTTGAAACATACCCGTGGGTATTCGGTGTGTTCATGGGGGGCGCGGTAGCATTGGTTATCATTGGTGGCATTCGCTCCATCGCGCGTGCGGCCGAGGCCATTGTGCCGACCATGGTGTTCATCTACGTCTCCGCATGCCTGTATATTATACTTTCGCACATCGCCGATATCCCTGATGCCATGATGAGTATTCTGCACGGTGCCTTCTCGGCAACGTCTGTCGCCGGAGGTTTTGTTGGCGTGCTGGTGGTCGGTTTTCAGCGCGCCGCGTTTTCCAGTGAGGCGGGTATTGGCTCTGCGGCCATTGCGCATTCAGCAGCATCCGTGCGCTACCCTGTCAGGCAGGGTTTCGTGGCGCTGTACGAACCGTTTATTGATACCATCGTTATTTGTACCATGACGGCGCTGGTTATTGTGCTGACGGGCGTATGGGATGCGCCGCAATATCATCATCTGGTGGAAAGCAGTAAGGGTGCGGCACTGACTGCCGTTGCCTTCGGTTCGGTCCTGTCGTGGTTCCCGGTCATCCTTTCCATATCTGTTGTGTTGTTTGCCTATTCGACCATGATTTCCTGGTCCTATTATGGCGAACGCTGCTGGACTTATATCTTCGGCGAGCGCTATTCGATGGTCTACCGTATTCTGTTTATCATGGTTATCGTGCTGGCCAGTCTGGTCAGTGCCGGCAACATTCTCGACTTTAGCGATTTACTGTTGCTGGCCATGGCATTTCCCAACTTCCTTGCCTTGTACCTGCTGCAAGGCAAGGTGGCAACAGCGTTAAAGGAATATCGTAGCAAACTGAAAAATGGAGATATGGACCGCGAAGTGGCCGTGGCCCGAGCCATGGAAGAAGAAGGGAGAACATAATATATGGCTTTAATGATTACTGATGAATGTATCAATTGTGATGTTTGTGAACCGGAATGTCCCAACAACGCAATATCTGAGGGTGATGAAATCTATGAAATAGATCCGGATTTATGTACTGAATGTATTGGACATTTCGATGAGCCACAATGCCAGAAGATATGTCCGGTGGATTGTATTCCCCACGACCCGGACAAGGTGGAATCGCGGGAAGAATTATTGACCAAATACAACGACCTGACCGGACGAACACCATCTCCATGACACAAAACAGGAGAGGTGTTCTTTTCATCATTTCCGGACCTTCCGGTAGCGGTAAAACGAGTCTCTGCGCAGCTCTGCTCAGGCAATGTCCAGCACTCAGACTAAGCATTTCAGCCACAACGCGCCCGCCCAGGCCGGGGGAGGAGCACGGGAAAGATTATGTCTTCCTTTCCGGAGAAGCATTTGAGTCCGAAAGGCAGACTGATGCCTTTCTGGAATGTGCCCTTGTGCACGGACACTGGTATGGAACATATGCCGTCGATGTTGAATCCCTGCGGGTTGATGGTTTCGACGTATTGCTGGAGATTGATTGGCAGGGTGCGGCACAAGTCGCTGAAAAATGTCCAGATGCCTACCGCATCTTTATTCTTCCCCCTTCCATGAACACGTTGCGGAAGCGTTTGGTCAATCGGGGACAGGATGATGCCCGGGTGATTAAACATCGGGTTAAAGCGGCGGCGGATGAAATAGCACATGCGGGTGATGCAGAGTGTCGTATCGTTAACGACAAGTTTGATAGCGCCCTGCAGGAATTGGTGGACACGTACCACAGGCAGAGAGATGGTTAAGAAAAGCCATCTTTTTGACAGCACATGAATCCACCTCTACATATCGTACTCTTCGAGCCGGAGATTCCGCCCAATACGGGTAGTATCGCCCGCCTCTGTGCCTGCACGGGCTGCCAACTCCACCTGGTGCATCCGTTGGGGTTCGACCTCTCCGACAAACAGTTGAAGCGGGCGGGGCTGGACTACTGGCCCTTCCTCAAGGTTCAGGAACATGCCAACTGGAATGCGTTGCGCCAGTCCCTGGGTATGAGCGCATCATGGTATGGACTTTCAACCAAAGCTACGCAGAGTATCTGGCAACCCGGGTTTACTTCCGGCGATGTTCTGGTGATGGGGCCGGAAACTCGTGGCCTGCCGACAGAAATTCTGGAGGAATTAAATACTATCCGCATACCCATGCGTCAGGATGCGCCCGTGCGCTCTCTTAATATCTCCTCTGCCTGTTCAATTGCGGTGTATGAAGCTCTTCGCCAAATCACCTGGTCAGCGAGATAAATAGCTCCGGAAGACGTTCCGGCAGGCGCTCGATGTTATCGATCACCGTGTACTGCCGACCGAAGATATCGGTCACATATTCATCGGCCTTCGGATCGAGATTGATACACCATGTGTAGATACCGTCCCGGCCCAGTTCCTGTACTGCCTTGCGAGCGTCGGCAATCAGATGTTGACCGTCCTTTACATCCACATCGTGCGGACGACCATCGGTGAGAATCAGCAACAACTTCTTCTCCGCTTGTTGTTGCTTGAGTCCCTGTCCGGCATGACGTAATGCCGCACCCATGCGTGTTGAAAAGGCCCCCTCCATAGCGGCAATTCTGGCCTTGACCGCATCGCCCCAACGCTCGGAATAACCTTTCAAATGGAGGTAACGCACCTCATGGCGGGAATTGGAGTGGAAACCACCGATGGCAAACGGATCACCCATCCTGTCCACTGCCCAGCCTAGCAACGATACCGCCTCCTGCGACAGCTCCAGAATAGTCTGGTTGCAACCCTCCGGTTTTTCATTCAACGATACGGACAGATCTAAAAGCAGGGATACGGCAATACTGCGTCCATCGGTACGATGGCTCATGTTGATGCGTGGGTCCGGATATGAACCTGCCTTGTAATCAATCAGCGAGCGAATGGCAACATCCAGGTCCAGGTCGGTGCCATCCTCCTGAAAACGGATACGCACCCTGCGCTGCGGTTTGAGTATATCGAGCATCCGTTCCAGCCGCCTGACCACCTGCACATGCTTGGCCAGCAATTGATCGACCAAGGCAGCCGAGCCGGATGGATGGAGGTGTTCAGACAAGCTTACCCAGTCCGGGCGATAAGCCTGCGTATGGTAATCCCATTCGTCATAATGACGCATGGGTCGTTCAAATTTCTGATCATCAGGTTCGGACTCACTGCTCGATTCCGGCGTGTAGTCTTCATCGCCCTGATCCTGGTACAGCCACATGTGCCGGTTGTCATCACGATACTCAATTTCTACGTCATTAAGGAACATATCGGTGGACATATCCGAATCTCTGCGCGATTTGACGTACCACTGGATCGCCAGTGACGCTGCATCCTGCGTGCCTGACCCACCCTTCGCCATCATCGCATGGAAACGACCGACAAAATCGTTGAGTACCGTATCCCGGTAGCCATGCCCGGGATCAAGTACCGCACGCGAGAACATACCTAGGCGCTGGTACACATCGCACCAGCCTTCAGGGCATGCATTTTCTACAAATTTTGGATGTAGAGATAGCCACAGGTGTCTTAAACCCGGCCATATCCTGATCGCCAGCCACTCGACGCGGGCATCTTCAAACATCTCGGCGGCCACATGCTGAAATGGAGAAAAGTTGTCGGCTAAAATCGGCGTAGTCCAACGCCGGTGCGCCGCGATATGGGCCAGTAACGCCCGATAACGATTGATACCCGGCACGCCATCCTTGTCGTCATAAACATCCGGAAGATGGATACCATTTTTATCAAGATAAGGCCTGGGTTTGCGGATCTCATCAAATAGCAGCGAATACGGGCGGCAGGTTATACCTGTTTTCCAGAGCCCGGTCAGATACAGGTCAAGCAGGCGTTCGTGATCAACCATGAGCGTGCCATGGCGCCCACGCTGTAACATGGTATGTGCATCCACCGATTGCAAGGCAAAATAATTGGACTGCCCCTCCGCATCATTCCGGTATGCCTTGACCCCATATTCGGCCCAATCCTTCAACGCACCAAGGGGTAAACGATCCAGCAGCGACGGCACACTGTTCAGGAAATCCACAAAAGACGGGCTTGGATGCGTTGCCACAATACCATGTAGCGAGGTCGTGGTTTCCTGCATCACCTCATCAAGAAATTGCAGGTAATCCTCGAACGATGCTATATCCTCAAGACGCCTGGCCGCTGCCGCCGCTGTCTGTAAAAATGGCACAATAGCATCGCCATTGGGTGTGCGCGAAATTCGCCAGGAAAAATCCTTCAGCTTGCCTATCGCATCTTCACCGATGACGGTAACGACCTGCGGTGCCTCCTTCAAAAATATCAGCATCGGCTCGGCACCCCTGCCAAGCTTACCAAGAAATTTAGCGCCATCCAGCCAGTCCCGCACACCTTCCGTCGAGAGCAGGTGCATGGCCTCGTCGGCATATTCATCGAATACCGCATCCACTGCCGGAAACGTCCGCCCCAGTCTCTCGCGCAGCGATTTGGTTTTCCACGAAGTCGCCATCACCTCAGTCATCGTATTCCGCTACGTTTGGTCAAAAATTGAATCAATCGCATGATCCAGCGTATCCCGGATATCGGCGTCATCGGTAATCGGTCGTACCAGGGTCATGCGGCAAGCCGCTCCCGGCGCAATACCCTGATTGATGAGTTGTGCGGCATAGACCAGTAGCCGCGTGGAGATACCTTCATCCAGACCGTGTCCCTTCAGGTTACGCCCTGTTTCGCCAATCCTGACGAGCTTCGCGGCGATGCCCGTATCAATTCCAGTCTCCATGGAAATAATATCCGTCTCGACATCGCTCACGGCATAATCAAACTCAAGCGCTGAAAAACGCTGTTTCGTGGACTGCTTCAAATCCTTCATCAGGCTTTGATAGCCGGGGTTATAGGAGATCACCAGCTGAAAATCTTCGTGTGCCTCCACCAATTCGCCTTTCTTGTCCAAAGGCAATGTTCGGCGGTGGTCGGTCAGCGGATGGATGACTACGGTGGTGTCCTGGCGCGCTTCGACGATCTCGTCCAGATAACAAATAGCGCCAATGCGGGCGGCTTGTGTCAGCGGACCATCCTGCCAGTGCGTGCCTGTGGCATCGAGAAGGAACCGTCCGACCAGGTCCGAGGCGGTCATATCCTCGTTGCAGGCTACTGAAATAAGCGGTTTATCAAGCTTCCAGGCCATGTGCTCCACAAAACGGGATTTTCCACAGCCGGTCGGACCTTTGACCATGATCGGCAGGCGGGCGGCATAAGCGGCTTCGTATAGCTCGACCTCATCCGATTGTGCCCGATAGAATGGCTCTTTATGTATCCTGTATTGTTCTTTGTCGGTCATGAATGCGCTCCAGCATGAAAGGTATATGCGTACCCTACCCCAAAATAACGGGAATAAATTTTATGGGCGGATCGGGGCTTCGCTGCGGCTTTCATTCGCAATCATTGCCACGGTGAAATCCTTGTGGACATCGTATTCAATATGCCTAATCCTTCCTTTCATGGTAGCCCATCTCCTTGACAAAAACTCCACCTTGGCGGTAAGGCTTCTGCCGGAAATAATCCGCGCACCCCAAAAATGATGAATTTCCCTCCTTGCAGGGGGCGGCCATAATGTCCGGACATCCGCCATATGCCAGTCGCGCCTCCCTGTCTACGCTAGATATCACTGTTTCAGTGGTGCTCCACCTGCTGATTCTCGCTGCGATTCTGGCCTTCGGACTCTGGCATCGGCAAACGCAAGTGTTCCACCCCGCCATGATGAAGGTTCACCTGATTTCCGCGCACCGGCTTGAACAGCTACAACATCGGGAAAACCGCGCCACTCGTTTCAAAAAGAGACGTCATAAATCAAAAAAGAAATCAAAACCAGTGTTGAAGCTCAGGCATAAACCAGTGACGAAGCTCAAACCGAAACCTGCTCTCAGGCATAAA
>VAOZ01009339.1_pt1 | contig 11875 bp, 10 predicted proteins | sample 3394041 | NCBI WGS metagenome assembly VAOZ01 (sample SAMN08290431, study PRJNA428436) | hydrothermal vent metagenome | isolation source: Deep-sea hydrothermal vent chimney | place: Indian Ocean: Southwest Indian Ridge
ACTAGCCACTAGCCACTAGCCACTAGCCACTAGCCACTAGCCACTAGCCACTAGCCTCACGTCAACTCCTGTGGATCAAAAATACGGCGGTGTTCGGTAATAGCATAGCGGTCGGTCATACCGGCGACGTAGTCAGCCACGGTGCGTGCGCGGCCGTGTTCACCGTCTTCGCGTTCGGCGTTTTTGATGGTTTGCTGATGTTCGGGCTTCAGCAGCAGGGGATCGTCCATGAAGGCGCTAAACAATGAGTGAATAATGCGGGCGGCTTTGGCGGACATGCGATGCACGCGGTAATGCTGATAAAGCTCCTTGCGCAGGAACTGTTTCAGTTGCAGGTTGGCGGCCTGCATGTCTTCACTGAAATTAATCAGCGTGCCGTCATGCCGGCGTACGGCGTCAATGTCGGCGGGGGAATGAGTCTTTAAGGCGGCTTCGCTGGTTTCCACCAGATCCACTACCTGACGGTTGATCATGCGGCGGATGATTTCATAGATCAGCTGGCGACCGTTCAGTTGGTGGTAACGGGCGGTGACTTCATCGTATTGATCACGAAACAGGCGGATGGCGAGCAGTTGTTCAATCTGGATCAGACCCGATCGCAGGCCATCATCGACGTCGTGATTGTTATAGGCAATTTCGTCGGCCAGATTCACCGCCTGGGCTTCCAGGGAGGGTTGGGTTTTGTCAATAAAACGCTGGCCGACATCGGCCAGCCGTTCGGCATTTTTCAGCGAACAGTGTTTGAGGATGCCTTCGCGGGATTCAAAGGTGAGATTGAGGCCGCGAAACTCGGCATAGCGTTCCTCTAGTTCATCGACGGTGCGCAGGGATTGCAGATTGTGTTCAAAGCCGCCGTAATTCAGCATGCATTGGTTGAGGGCTTCCTGACCGGCATGGCCGAAAGGGGTGTGCCCCAGATCGTGCGCCAGGGCAATGGTTTCGCACAGTTCTTCATTGAGCCGGAGAATGCGGGCAATGGTGCGGGAGAGCTGGGCGACTTCAATGGAGTGGGTCAGACGGGTGCGGAACATGTCGCCTTCGTGATTGACGAAGACCTGGGTTTTGTATTCGAGCCGGCGAAAGGCGGCGGAGTGAATAATGCGATCACGATCGCGCTGAAACTGGCTGCGATAGGTGGGAATGGCTTCAGGGTAGCGGCGCCCGCGCGAGCTTTTGTCGTTGGCGGCATAGGGCGCAAGATTCAGCATCAACTATTCCTGATCGCTACTGATGGCGCGATGGGCTTTAATGGTCTGCTCCAGCTTGCGTGGGTCGAATTCATGGGTAACAAAGGCATCGCCCAGCGCCCGGTACAGGACCAGGTTGATTTTTCCGGCGCGGACCTTTTTGTCCACCGCCATGAGTTCCATAAAATGGGCATAGTTCATACTGGCTGGCGCCCGGGTGGGCAGGTTGGCGCGATCGATAAGATCTTCAACCCGCTTGACGTCGTTTTCATTCAGCCAACCTTCGCGCATGGATAGATCGGCGGCCATGAGCATGCCCACGGCGATGGCTTCACCGTGCAGCCAGTTGCCATAACCGGTACCGGTTTCAATGGCATGGCCGAAGGTGTGGCCGAGATTGAGCAGGGCGCGGATGCCACTTTCCTTTTCATCGGCCGCCACCACATCGGCCTTGCATTGGCAGGAGGTTTCAATGGCTTGAGCAATGTAGTCGGGATCGCGGACCAGCAATTTGTCCATATGCTGTTCCAACCAGACGCTGAATTCGTCCTTCTGGATAAGGCCGTATTTAATGACTTCGGCCAGACCTGAACTGAGTTGCCGGTCGTCGAGCGTGTTCAGCGTGTCGGTGTCGATGATGACCGTTTGGGGCTGGTGAAAAGCGCCGATCATGTTTTTACCCAGCGCGTGGTTAACCCCCGTCTTGCCGCCAACGGAGGAATCCACTTGAGCCAGCAGCGTGGTGGGGATCTGGATGAAGGCCACGCCGCGTTGATAACAGGCGGCGGCAAAGCCGGTCATGTCACCGACCACACCCCCGCCCAGCGCGACCAGGGTACAGTGACGATCGAAATGATGGTTCAGCAGGCCTTCAAAAATCATGTCCAGGGTTTGCAGATTTTTATATTGCTCGCCATCCGGCAGAATGACGGATTGGCATTCATAGTGGCTGAAGGCCGCCCGTGTCTGTTCTAAATAAAGCGGGGCGACCGTTTCATTACTGACGATCATGATCTGGGTGCCGGAAACTGCCGGGACCACCAGATCGTCCCGGCCCAGCAGGTCGCGGCCGATATGGATGGGATAACTACGCTGGCCTAGTTCAACGTGGAGGGTTTTCATTGTTTGCCTGTTGTTGTTAACTGTGGGGAAAGTATAAAAGATTATGTTTAACTATTCAGCACAGACTGACCACTCTCGATAAAGTACGGTGGGCAGGGGTTTAACTTTATCAACAGCCCCTTCCAGGGACTTTCATCATACTAGCGCATTCTGCGTGTGGTGGTTGATTTAGAAAATCCGGTTTAACGCTCAAAGTCTTCAAGTGCAGAAATAATTCTGCTAACTGTGTGGTTGATACTATGGTGGTCGGTATCGATGGTGATATGTGCGGTTTCACGGTACAGCGGTTCGCGTAGGCTCATTAATTCTTCGAATTTTTTGCGTGGATCATCAGTCTGCAGTAGGGGCCGATTACGATCATGATGGGTGCGCTTCAGGAGCTGATCGATCTCGGCATGCAGGTAGATAACGATCCCGCGATCATGCAGGTGTTGGCGGTTTTCAGCCTTGAGAACCACACCGCCGCCGGTGGCCAGGACCAGCCGGTCGTATTGGCTGAGATCATCAATGATGGCTATCTCGCGTTGCCGAAAGCCTTCCTCACCTTCGAGGTCGAAAATAAGCGGGATATTGACGCCCGTCCGTTTTTCTATTTCATGGTCGCTATCCATAAAATCCATGCCCAGGGTTTTGGCTAGCTGGCGGCCGATGGTGGTTTTACCTGCGCCCATGGGGCCGATAAGAATGATTCGCGCTGCCTGATTCATGACGTGCCGAGATTAAAATCTGCTCCGGTATAAAAGCCGGAGTGCCAGGGCCAGGAGCTTGTCGGACTTAGGATGAATTGGCTGCGGAAGCGGGCGAGCGGCTCAAATACCCCCGATTTATCGTTGCGTAGTGCGACTATGCGCCTCAAAATCGTGAATATTTGCGCCGATCTCCCACTCCCTCGCTTCAATCCCCCTAAGTCCGACAGGCTCCTAGAGTGTAATATTATCCTTCAGGATTTTCGGGGTAATGAAAATCAGAAGCTCTTTTTTGTCGTTGACCTCAACGGAGCTGCGGAACAGGGCGCCCACGATGGGCAGGTCGCCGAAGAAGGGAATGCGGTTAATGGTCTTACTCTTGGTTTGTTCATAGATACCGCCGAGAACCACGGTTTCGCCATTATTGACCAGCACCTCGGTCTGTATACTCTGGGTGTTGATAGGCGGAACACCATCGACCAGATTACCAAAGTCCGGCTGATCCTTGCGTACATCCAGGGTCATGATAATCCGGCTGTCGGGGGTAATCTGTGGAGTGACCTTCAGTTCCAGCACGGCTTTCTTGAAAGCGACGGTGGCGGCGCCACTGGAGCTGGCCTGGCGGTAGGGGATCTCCTGGCCGGCCGTGATAACCGCTTCCTGCTGGTTTGAGGTAATCACGCGGGGACTGGATACGGTTTCCGAAGAGCCTTCCAGTTGGGCGGCGGACAGTTCCAGATTGATCAGGGTGCCGAAGGGCAGATGCGCCAGCGCCAGGCCGATACTGCCCGCGCTTGTGCTGGTGACAGGCAGGTCAACATTCCACTGATCCTTCAGCATAAGCGTATCGTTGTTGATGAGTTGCCGGGTGGCTTCAGAACTGCCTGACATGACGCGTTGACTGCCATCGCTGGCGTTGTAATTACGGGTCACGCCGAAACGCACACCCAGTTCCAGTTTAAAGTTGGTGCTGGCCAGGACGATGCGGGATTGAATCAATACCTGACGGACGGGTATATCCAGCTCCTGTACCATCGCCAGAATGGCGTCGAGGTGTTCGACCGTATCCTGAACCAGTAGCTTGTTGGTGCGTGGATCGACTATCACTGAACCACGCGAGGAAAGCAGGGAGGTGCCTTTCTTTTTGAAGAGCTTGGCCAGCTTCTCCGCTTTGGCGTAATTGATCTGGATAGTTTCTGATTCGAGAGGGGCCAGTTCCACGATCTGTTTCTTGGCTTCCAGCTCAAGTTTTTCGCGCGCGGCAATTTCTTCGGCAGGCGCCACCAGCATGACATTACCGGTTTGGCGTTTGGCCAGGCCTTTGCTTTTGAGGATGATGTCCAGTGCCTGATCCCAGGGTACATTTTTCAGGCGCAGGGTGAGGTTGCCGGTAACGGTATCACTGGTGACCATGTTGATGCCCGTAAAGTCGGCCAGCAGTTGCAGTACGGCGCGTACTTCGATGTTCTGGAAATTCAGAGACAGGCGTTCGCCGGTGTAACCAAACTGGCGTTTCTTTGCCTTCGCATCTGCGGTTTTAACCACAGGCTTGATGTCGATGGTCAGTTTTTCATCTGCCTGATAGGCGATATGATCAAACTGACCGCTGGCGGTAATGACCAGGCGTACATTATTACCCAGGTTAAAGGCATCAATCGTTTTTACCGGGGTGGCGAAATCGATTACATCCATGCGGCGCACCAGATCTTCAGCCAGGGCGCTGTTTTTGAAGGTGACCAGAATTTTGTTGCCGCGTTTTTTGATGTCCACCGCCGTATTGGGATCGGCAAGGGTGACGAGAACACGACCTTCACCCTTCTCTCCCCGGCGGAAGTCCACATTGAGGATATTGATAGCGGGACCTGTCAGTGAAGAGGGCACCATGTTGCTATTTGTGCCCTGATTGCTGACCGATGAAAAAGAGTTGTCGTTGAGGGTAATGATGACGGTGTTACCTTCTACCGCCGTATTGTAGCCTACCAGTTTGGAAAGATTCACCACTACGCGGGTGCGGTTGCCAGCCTGTATGGCCGTAATGCTGCGGGCAACGCCTACGCCGATCGGGGTGGTTTTAGTGGGCAGGTTGACACTGGTTGAAGGGAAGTCAAAGGCAATACGGGCAGGCTTATCAATGGTAAAGCTGGCCGGTTTCTGAACCTTCTGAGTCATGGACAGGCGGATCTGAACCCTGTCACCGGGCAGGGCATTATAGGTAATGTTATTGAGCTCGTTATTGGCCGCCTGTGAGAGACTGGGAACGGACAGTAGCAGGGCCAGAATTATGAACAGCCAGTGGTCATGATTGTCACGCCAGCATAACCGGCTGCGATGAGTTATTTTATTTTCCATAGATAAATTCATGTGTTGCTACCCCAATCAGGCGTCATTCAGTCAGTTGCAGGGAGACTTTGCGATCAATCCAGCCACCCGTACCATTCGGTATGATTTCTTTAATGAGAATTGTGGTTTCCGAAACCGACAGGATTTCGCCAAAATTCTGCCCCAGGTGATTGCCGGGTTGTACACGGTAAACCGTATTATCCGGGGCGGCGATCAGGCCCCAGAGTTTACCATTGCGCTCAAGGGTGCCAGCAAAGACCAGAGAATCCAGTGAGAACTGTTCCAGCGCCTCACGTTTTCGATTGCTGTCCGGACGCAGCCCACTGCCCATAACCGAAATCTTTTTTTTCTCTCTAATTAACGGAGAAAAAGGATCGCGCAGGTTAGAGGGATCGTAGGTAAAGGATTCATAGGGCCTGATTTCAGGCAGGCCCTTGATACGTCCCTGTTTACGCGCTTTGACACTGTTAATATATGAAGTGAGGTCCTGATGGTGATTGCCGCTACAGGCGACCAGAAACAACAGCACAACGATCTGTAATGCACTGAAAATGCCTTTTGCCTGTTGTTGTAAATCATTCAGTATATTCATACGATTCCGTCAGATAACGCACTTATCTTCTGCGGCCCCTGCGTTTTTTGTTATTGATAGCACGAAGGTGGGCAATTTCATTTTCATCCAGGTAGCGGTAGGTTTTGGCAATAATGCGCATGGTCAGGTTGTTCTTGCCGTTTTTGGAATGGTTATTATTTCTCTTGATGGATATATCGTGCAGGGTGACGATGCGCGGCAAGGCGGCAATACCACTGACAAAGCGGCCAAAGCGGTGATAGTCGCCGGTCATTTTCATTTCAATGGGAAATTCGGCATAAAAATCTTTCTGGACTTCTTTACCCGGCTTGAACAGTTTAAAAGTAATACCGCTGGCCAGCCCAGTTTGGGAAATATCCACCAGCAGATCATCGATTTCGGTTTTACTGGGTAATTGCCGCAACATCGTGCCGAAAGATTTTTGCATCTCCTTCATTTGCAGTTTATAGGCATCCAGATTGGCGGCTTTCTTCCATTTGGTTTCGAAGTCCTGTTTTAGTTGCAGCTCCTGTGCCTCGGCTCTGCCCAGGCTCTGCTGCTGGCCTTTGATGTCCAGAAAATAGCCCAGTACCAGCACCAGGATGCAGACCACGACAATCACGGCGGCTCTGACGGGCAGGGGCCAACTGCCAATGGCATTGATGTCAAGATCATTCAGATCGATATTGATATCTTTCATGACTTGCTTCCAGCCGGTTTATTGACCTGCAGGCAGTGCAGGGTAAACTCCCGCGTACCATTTCCATTTTTGGCGCTCAATTTGATGACCTTCAGGACAGGTTTGCTCAGCCAGTCGGAGGCATCAATATTGCGCATGAAAGCAGACACCCGCGCATTGGACTGGGCATAGCCGACGATGGTGATGCCCTTGTCTTTCTGAACCATGCTTTTCAGATACAGGCCCTGGGGCAGAATACGGGCAATTTCATCGAACAGATGTACGATTTCGGGTCGGTTGGCCTGCAATTGCTGAATAACTGAGATACGCGCCTGTAGGTTCTGTTTATCTTTTTCAAGCTTCACGATTTCCTTGATCTGGGCATCGACTTTGGCGATCTGTTGTGTGAGAAACTGATTGCGGTGATTTTGCGTGCTGATCATATTGGCGTACTGGATATGCACCGCCGTCAGAATCAGCAGCATCAGGATGACGGACAACCCCATGATGGTGAGGAACTGCCGCTGCTGTTCCTTGCGCAGTTCATCGCGCCAGGGCAGAAGATTAATGCGCGCCATCAGTCAAAACTCCTCATGGCCAGACCACAGGCAATCATTAATGCCGGCGCGTCATTACTGAGGCTTTGTGCCTTCACCCGGGAAGCCAGGGTCATGTTAGTAAAAGGATTGGCAACCGAGGTATGCACCCCCAGTTTATTGGCAATGAGTTCGTCGATGCCCAGGATCATGGCGCTGCCACCAGCCAGCACAATGTGATCGACGGTATTGTACTGGCTGGAGGAGAAAAAAAACTGTAGCGAGCGGCTGACCTGTTGCGCCATGGCATCCTTGAACGGCTCCAGTACTTCAGGCACATAGTTATCGGGCAACCCCCCCTGGCGTTTGGCCATGCCGGCTTCTTCATAAGACAGACCATAGCGGCGCTGGATTTCTTCGGTAAGTTGTTTGCCCCCAAATACCTGCTCACGAGTGTAAATGGTCTTGAGATCATGCATGACATTGAGCGTGGTCATGGTGGCGCCCACATCGATAACGGCGATGGTCTGGTCGATGCCCTGTTCGGGGAGCTGGGACGCCAGCATGGCAAATGAATTTTCGATGGCGTAGGCCTCGACATCGATGATCTTGGCCTTCAGCCCGGCCAGTTCGATGGCTGCGATGCGGACGTCGACATTTTCACTGCGTGACGCGGCAAGCAGCACATCGACGCTCTCAGGATCATTTTCAGTTGGTCCCAGCAATTCAAAGTCAAGATTGACCTCTTCCAGTGGATAGGGAATATATTGATCGGCTTCCAGTTCGATTTGCTGTTCCATGTCATCTTCGGTGAGGGTGGCCGGCATGGAAATGGTTTTGGTGATGACGGCGGAACCGGCCACGGCGGCGGCCGCAAATTTATTGCGCGAGGCCGAGCGCTTGACCGCCCGTTTGATGGCCTCGCCTACGGCTTCCACGTCCGAAATATTCTTCTCAATAACCGAATTCGGCGGCAGGGGTTCGACGGCGTAACTTTCCACGCGCAGGCGATCGCCATGCTTGCCCAGTTCAAGCAATTTGATGGCGGTGGAACTGATATCCAGCCCTAAAACCGGCGGTTTTTTTGGTTTAAACAGCTCGACAAAACCCATTTTCTTCTTTAATACCCTGGAGTTAGAGAAACTATATCCATAATTACATTAGGTTTCAGAGTCAACTATAGGACAAGGCATGAATAATTACAAACACAAAAAAATGAAGCGGTTAACTCGCGCACAACTTTCAGCATAGAGTTCCCGCTGTTGAAGCGATATACTTCCTATCGGGCGAGGCCGTCGAAATCTTTACTTTTATCAATCATATGAGACCAACTATTAAGAAATTCGTCACATTTTGTCTTACCTCGGCTCTCACGTTGGCGCTTATGGGTGCGATAGGAGGCATTGGTATGTATGCTTATATCACTCCCCGATTACCCGAAATCAGCAGCCTGAAAAACGTGCAACTACAGGTTCCACTGCGGGTTTATGCGCGCGCAGGTCAACTGATGGCCGAATTTGGCGAAATGAAGCGCATACCGCTTAAATATAAAGAATTCCCCAAGACTTTGATTCATGCGGTACTGGCTGCGGAGGATGATCGTTTTTTTCACCATCCCGGGGTGGATTACAGGGGTATTTTGCGTGCGACCTGGCAGCTTATACGCACGGGCGAGCGGACTCAGGGTGGCAGCACGATAACCATGCAGGTGGCGCGTAATTTTTTCCTCAGCCGGGAAAAAACGTTTTTGCGCAAGATTAACGAGATTTTTCTGGCGCTGGAAATCGAGCATGAACTGACCAAGGAGGAGATCCTGACCCTGTATCTGAATAAAATCTACCTGGGAAAACGCGCTTACGGATTCGCTGCTGCCGCCCAGGTTTATTATGGCAAGCCGCTGGCAAAACTGGATCTGTCTGAAATGGCCATGATTGCCGGTCTACCCAAGGCACCTTCCAGTTACAATCCGGTGGTAGCCCCTGCACGCGCCCGTCTTCGTCGGGATTATGTGCTCGGTCGCATGCTGGCGCTGGGCTATATCAACAAGACTGAATATGAGCAGAGCAAGCAGGTTCGCGTGCATGCCGGCGTACATGGATTAAATATCGGGGTGGAAGCGCCTTATGTTGCCGAAATGGTACGTGATGAGATGTTTAGGCGTTATGGTGAGGCCGCCTATACGCATGGCTTTAAGGTTTATACCACGATTGATGCGCACTTGCAGAAAGCTGCCAACCAAGCGCTACGGGATGATTTGCTGGCTTATGACCGGCGTCATGGCTATCGGGGGATTATAAAACATGTGGATCTTCTCGGGCTTGATGACGGGGGTGATGAGTTGGCGGGCTGGACTCGCGTGTTGCAGCCGCTGAAGCCCGTGGGGGATCTGCAACCGGCCCTGATCATCAGCGTAGGGGATAATTCCGCTTACGCGTTTACCCGGGATGGGCAGATAGTCTACCTGGGCTGGAATCAGATTAAATGGGCGCGCCGCCAGATTGATGAAAATCACCTGGGGCCGGAACTAAAACATGCGTCTGAGGTTTTAAAGGCCGGAGACGAGGTGTATATCGTGGCTGCCAAAACCGGCTGTCACTGGTTGGCGCAAATCCCCAAGGTGGCCGGTGCGCTGGTTTCATTACGCCCCCGAGATGGCGCTATCGAGGCGCTGGTGGGGGGCTTTGATTATTACCAGAGTAAATTTAATCGGGTTATCCAGGCGCAACGCCAGCCAGGGTCCAGCTTTAAGCCGTTTATCTATGCCGCCGCGCTGGATAAGGGCTACACGGCGGCCAGCATTATCAATGATGCGCCAGTGGTGTTTGATGCCCCCGGCCTGGAAGATACCTGGCGGCCGGAAAACTATAGTGGCCGTTTCTTTGGCCCTACCCGCTTGCGGGTCGCATTGATCGAGTCACGCAACCTGGTATCCATTCGTTTGCTGCGCAGAATTGGTATCGGCTATGCCGTGCGTTATGTGAAACGCTTTGGTTTTAAACCTAAGAACCTGCCGCGCAATCTGTCGCTGGCGCTGGGCAGTGGTGCAGTCGCGCCTTATCAACTGGCAACGGCCTATGCGGTATTTGCCAACGGTGGCTATAAGGTAGATCCTTATTTTATTGATTACGTTCGCAAGGGCGGCCACATCGTCGACATGACACGACCCCTACAGGTATGCAAGAAATGCGAAACGGTGCCCCAGGTTCAGGCCAAAGCGAAAGCGGACAATAAGGTAGTCCCAAAATTGGTACCGAAAGCAACAGGAGTTGCAGCAGAAACTAAAGCAGATATAGATAGCATGCCCTGGGTATTGCCAGTGCGATACGCCAAACTGGATGAGCGGGAATGGGCGCAGATCCGGCAGGGGCCACGATTGCCACGCCTGGCGAAGCGGGTGTTGAGTCCGCAAATTAATTTTTTAATCAACACCATGCTGCGGGATGTAATTCGTAAGGGGACAGGACGTCGGGCGCTGGTGCTCAAGCGTACAGATCTGGGTGGCAAGACCGGCACCACCAATGATCAGCGTGATGCCTGGTTTGCCGGCTTTAATGGCGATATAGCGACCATTGCCTGGGTGGGGTTTGATACCCCTCAGCCCCTGGGCGCGCATGAAACCGGTGCGCGTGCAGCATTGCCCATGTGGATCAGTTATATGCGCGCCGCCCTGCAGGGCCGGCCGGAAACACCGCTGGAGCAGCCGCCGAGGATTGTCTCGGTTCGTATCGATCCGAACACTGGCGAGCTGGCCGATGCCAATCAGGCGAATGGTATTTTTGAATATTTTCGAAGTAAAAATGTGCCAAAACGGCAGGCGGACGAGCCGCCCGCGAATAGTCCTGCGCAACGTGGTTCGAATATTACCGAACAGCTTTTCTAGCGTGTTTTCGCGTATAGGCACGGGTAATTGCGGAATAGCTTGTTAAAAATGCAGGCGGAATGATGAGTAACCGGAACATGAAAGCCCGGCAAATGCGCCTGCGTCTGGCTCAGGAAGCGGCGCAGATTCTGTTGCAAAATGGAAGCCGCGATTATTATGCCGCCAAGCACAAGGCGGCGCTGCACCTGGGTGCGGCGGATACGCGCAACATGCCTAGCAATACCGAGATTGAGTCTGCGTTACAGGAATACCAGCGGATTTTTCGCGCGGATAGGCAGCCAGCCGAGTTGCGGCGGCTACGCAAGGCGGCGCTGCATGCCATGCAGTTTTTCAAGGATTTCAATCCTCGACTGGTGGGCAGTGTTCTGCGCGGCACCGCAGATGAGCACTCGGTGGTGACCTTGCATGTGATTGCCGCGACGGTGGAAGAAATCGATCTGTTTTTGCTGCAGTACAACATTCCCTTCGAGATGGGCGAGAAACGAGTGCGCTTTCAGACCGATGTGATGCAGAATTTAGCTGTGTACCGGTTTGTCGCGGAAGATGTCCCGATTGAAATGGTTGTTTTTCCACAGGATGGGCCGCGTCAACCGCCTCTGAGTCCGCTGGACAGCAAGCCCATGCCGCGCGCCGATATCCAGGCGCTTGAAAAATTATTACAGACAGAACAGGCGCCACATTTGCCTTAGATATCGTTACTTCCTTTTGTAACTATTCAGCATAATTTCCAATATGATCTAATAATGTAGGGTGGGCACGGTCTAAGTGCCCAGCGGATCAATGCCATTTGGCTTATGGGACAGAATATAAAAAATGCCCCGGTTGACAGACAATCGAACAGCATGGTTTTCCGCGTGGGCGACCGGAGGAAGTG
>VAOZ01059980.1_pt1 | contig 11862 bp, 8 predicted proteins | sample 3394041 | NCBI WGS metagenome assembly VAOZ01 (sample SAMN08290431, study PRJNA428436) | hydrothermal vent metagenome | isolation source: Deep-sea hydrothermal vent chimney | place: Indian Ocean: Southwest Indian Ridge
GTGCTGTCTTCCAGCCTGCCGGACTGGCCGATGATGAAGGCCTCTGCATCTTCTATTTTTTTGAATTTGTTCAGTGCATTATGCAGATTGCTGGCAAACACGCCCGCACCGATCAACTGGCCCTTATCGATTATCGGGAAAGCGACCAGGGCGACTGGGCGGCCATCCTTATCTTTCTCAACACCCCGGGAAAATTTCCTGCCCTGCAACACTGCATTCACCAGGATCCTATCAGTTGCGCCGGAAGTATTGCCCGAGGAGGAAAACAGTATTCTGCCTGAGGCGTCCACAATCTGCATGCGGGAAAAAATATCATCCTGCCAGGATTCAAAGGCGCCGGTCGCAATCTTCTGTATGCCCTTCCTGTCACCATGTTGTATCGCCTCAGACAGATCCGCCTTCCCGAACACCGTCGGCGCCTCGATGCGAGCATCGACCGTAAGCTGCTGGAGAACATTGGTCACAAGTTCCTGCCAAAGCATTTTTTTTCCGCGGATAGCCGCCTCACTATACTGCCTGCTCGCCTCATTATGACGCAGCTGTTCCGCAATAAAGACCGCCATCGCCACCAGTACCACCGTCACAACGGCTATCAGGGTGAAACGGGTTTTCAGGGTCATGGTTTTCAGGGTCATGGTTTACACAGCCATCTGTTAGAGAAGATGATTCTTCCGGCGCAAAAATAGAGGCTGGCAGTAGCCTCCCGACCGGAATTTCAGTATTCACCGAGTAATAACGACTGATTACCTGAAATATTTAATTTCCATTAAAATAATAGGTACTCAACTCCCTCCAAATGCTGAGATATCCCCACGGATATTTTCTAACAGTCAAAAGCTTATCCGTACGCAAATGAACGCGAATATACGCAAATAAGGGCAAAAGCATTCATGATTGTGTTCTGCGCCGCAGGGCATCAACGTAAAATATTCGCGTTTATTGGCGTTTATTGGCGGATATTTCTTTTATCTATTTAATTTTAATAGCTTATTTTGTGGGGATCCCTCAGCTTTCAATGAGCCACCCTGCAACAAGCCGGCGGAGGATTAACCAACAGAATGCGACATAGAAATAGGCCTCTTTGCCCTTACCAACAATATTTCGACGCCAACCATGGCCTACGATGAAATACCTCCTTGACCTCGCCCCAGGATTTTAATATTATCTAAATGATATTGATTAACATTTAGATTGATTTTAAGGATACGATTATGACCGTGCGCCTTTTCCCTCAAAAAGCCGCCCTCCTGGTGCTCTTCCTGTTGACCGCCACCCAGGCCTGGTCGCGGGAATACCCTGCCGGGACACCGAAACAGCGCAACGGCATGGAAATCGCCGCCATCTATCTGCAACCGGTGCGCATGGCACCGGCCAACCTGATGAGGCCATCAGAAAAATCTGACATTCATCTTGAAGCCGATATCCGTGCTCTGGAGAGCAACGTCAACGGTTTTGCAGAAGGCGACTGGATCCCCTACCTGTATGTGAAATACGAATTGCGCAAAAAGGGTTCAGACAGGGTTATCCGCGGTAACCTCCTGCCGATGGTCGCCAATGACGGCCCGCATTATGGCGATAACGTCAAACTCATGGGACCGGGCAAATACACGCTCAAATACACCATTTATCCACCCGATGCACCACAAAACCTCACCGGCAAGTACTTTGCCCGCCATACCGATCGTCTCACCGGTGTGCGTCCCTGGTTCAAGCCGTTTGATGTGGAGTACACGTTTATTTATGCCGGTATCGGTAAGCGGGGAGGCTACTGATTTATGGACGTCTTTCCCCCGACCGCAAAAATGAGACCCCCCCCGCGCGAAAGAACTGACCTTATATAAGAGAGAGCCGATATGAACAGAATCCGTCTTGCCTCATTGCCTTCCTTACTCTTACTGGGCGGCCTGTTATTATCGGCCAGCGCCCAGGCCGCCTTGCCCGCCTACAAACTGACCATCAAGGATGGCCATTTTGAGCCGCAAACTCTCAGCGTTCCGGCCCGCACCCGCTTCAAAATCGTCATTACCAACCAGGGTCCGGGACCGGAAGAATTTGAAAGCAAGCAACTGCGCAAGGAATCGGTGATCGCCGAAGGTGTCACTCGTTCGATCGTGTTCGCCCCGCTGAAACCGGGACGGTATCGCTTCTTCGGCGATTTTCATCCGGACACGGCTCAAGGACATATTATGGCTGAATAAATCAGACAGGAAAGACCACGGAGAATCATCTTGGACAGCGTTGTATTTATCGTTTGGCGTGAAAGTGTCGAGGCCATGCTGGTGATCGGCATCCTTTATACGTGGTTGAAAAATCAGCCCGATACCGGCTACGGGATGCGCTTTCTATGGGGCGGCGTACTGGCAGGCGTTGCCCTGGCCGTGGGACTAGCCTTCGTCATGCTGAAGGTGCAAAGCGAACTGGCGGGCACAGCACTGGAATACTTCCAGATTGCCATTATGCTGATCGCTGCAGCGCTGATCACCCAGATGGTGCTGTGGATGCGCCGCCATGGGCGCACGCTCAAGCGTGATCTGGAAGTCGGTATGCAACGCGCCCATGAACAGGCCAACTGGTGGGGCATGGCCGCGCTGGCTGCCATTGCCGTCGGCCGGGAAGGCGCCGAAACCGTGATTTTTCTCTATGGCACAGGCCTGGCGCAACACGGTGGTGAACAACTACAGTTCATCGCGGCCGCAGCCGGTGGCTTTGTTCTTGCCTTTTTCAGTTTCTGGCTGCTGTCACAGGGTAGCCGTTTTTTCTCCTGGAAAGTGTTTTTCCGCTTCAGCGAAATCCTACTGCTATTGCTGGCCTCAGCCCTGCTGGTCGATGCGGTGGATCGCATGATTGGCCTCGGCTGGCTGCCCGCACTGATTGACCCCGTCTGGAACAGCAGTTTTCTGCTCGACGACAGTAGCCGTCTGGGGGGACTCATCGCCGCCTTCACCGGCTATCGCGCCCACCCGGCGCTGATGCTATTGCTGATCTATGCCGCCTACTGGCTGTTGGTCAGCCTCCTGCTGCGCCGATCCGCCAGACGCTGCTCTCCTGCAATCAGCCCGCAAAAAGCAAGCCTTAAATCTGAACCTTCTTCTCATGAATGAAATCGCCGAAACCCTCTCTCTTCCCCTTTCCCGCCGTCCCTGGCTACAACGCCTGGGTGACCTCATGCAGGCGCGGCGAAAGCTCATCCAGAGCATTCAGTGGACCGTGGTGGTCTTTTACCTGGGCCTGCTGATCTGGCCGGCCTTCCTGCCCCTGCCTAAAGATTATGTACACTTCTATGAGAACCTGATCCTGTTTGCCCAATTTCTGTTCTGGGGGATCTGGTGGCCTTTCGTTATGTTGAGCATGATCCTGCTGGGGCGAGTCTGGTGCGGTGTGTTCTGCCCTGAGGGGGCGCTGAGTGAATGGTCGAGCCGCTACGGTCTGGGTCATGCCATTCCCCACTGGATGCGTTGGGGCGGCTGGCCTTTCGTCGCCTTCATGCTCACCACCGTGTATGGCCAACTGGTGAGCGTCTATGAATATCCAAAGGCGACCTTGTTGATCCTCGGTGGCTCCACCCTGGCCGCCATGCTCGTCGGTTTTATTTATGGGCGCGGCAAACGGGTCTGGTGCCGCCACCTGTGCCCCGCTAACGGGGTTTTCTCCCTGCTCTCACGACTGGCGCCGATACACTTTTATGTGGATCGGGATGCCTGGAAACAGGCGCCGCGGCGTACACCGGCGGTGGACTGCGCACCCCTGATCAACATCCGCGCCATGACCGGCAACAGCACCTGCCACATGTGCGGCCGTTGCAGTGGACACCGCAATGCCGTCAGCCTGAAAATCCGCTCACCGAATACGGAAATTCTGTCTATTGAAAAGGAAGAGGCTAATCACTGGGACATCCTTCTACTACTGTTCGGGATGCTCGGCGTCGCTACGGGCGCCTTCCAGTGGTCCGCATCCCCCTGGTTCGTGCAAATGAAAGAGAGCATCGCCGGATGGCTGATCGAACGAAACAGTTTCTGGATGCTGAATGACAACGCACCCTGGTGGCTGCTAACCCATTATCCCCAAACCAACGACGTATTCACCTGGCTGGACGGTGCCAGCATCCTGCTTTACATCGGCGCCATGGCTTTCAGCATCGGCGGCCTGATCCTCGGCGGGCTCTGGTTGGCAGGACGCCTCCTTAAAGAAGAAAGCCGCATCCCCTGGCGTCTGGGCTATGCCCTGACACCGCTGGCGGGACTCAGTATTTTCCTTGGCCTGTCCTCGCTTACCCTGGGCATACTCAAGGCCGAACGCCTCGATCTAATTGGCATTCCAGAATTGCGCGCCAGTCTGCTAATTCTGGCCTATGTCTGGAGCGCATTCCTGCTCTGGCGTCTGCTCATACAGCATAAAACAGCCCGCTGGCGGCAACTGGCCGCCTGGACCATCATCATGAGCAGCGCCAGTCTGGTAGGCTTAAGCTGGGTTATGATGTTTTATGTCTGGTGATTCAGCGCGGCAACGATTACAGCAAAACCTTGAGATAATGAGTGCGGGTAACCGAAGGAGAGGCCTGTTCTTGTTGGGCTTCGTTTTACTCAACCCAACCTACCGGCTAGTTCAATACTTGTTTAAAATTTAACATTTTGTAACTATTCAGCACAATTGCTGTATACAGGCACCGAGCAAGGTGAATCACCACAGGCACATCTTTTTGTCGCCCAAAGCTACGTTAAAAAATCTGCCCTGTGCGGATTTTCAGGAGTAACCTGTTTTACTGAACAGTTACAGCATTTTTAACTAATTGTGGGCGGAGTAAAACCAGGCCCAACATTCTCACAGGAAAAACATTTCAACCCAGACGTGTCAGAATATTTTTATCCGTATGTTCAAAACTGCGTCCATAGATCTCCAGCATCGTGGTTTCCCTGTAGCTGAGTTCATCACCGGTGACGGTGATCGTATGCGTAAACGCGGTGGTTTTGGCGTTGTCCCGCATAAAGGGTGATTGCGTAATACCCCAGTCCGGATCACCCCACTTTGCCTGAACTTCAAACACCGTGGCATTGCCGTCCTTATGGGACTTGCCTCCGGCCAGTAGCGCGACAGCCCGGGGAATGGTCAGTGAGTGCATGATCGTACCGTTCCCGGCATCCCACAACCAGTACCCGGTTTCATGATGAAAAACTTTATCATCGGATTTGCGCTTGACGACCTGTCGATAGTGCAGCGCCACCAGCGTCTGCGACTCGGCATTAGTTACATCACCAACGGCATCGAACACAATCGTTTCATAATAAGGATTGTGTTCCTCGCCATCCGGTTCGGGGGCAATGTCCTCCCCCCGATCACCTTCCCAGACTCCGATTAAAACAGCCAGTGGCCCGTAATCGATTCCTGTCTCAACTTCACTCATTATTCATTCTCCTTAATCTTATTTTTCTCAATACTCGCCTGACCTGGATAAACCACAAGATAAGTACCTTCACGAAATAATTTTCTACAAAATGCGCAGAAAATTATTTCTAAGATACTAACCGGGATAATAATGGATAGCCAACATAACGACCGAAGCAAGCGATGCAATAAAGCCAATAATGCCGATCAACACTTTCATACCTAGAAGTTGAAAAAGACTGACCTTGCTCATAATAAAATCACCTGTCTGTCTAAACAATACACTATCATTGATAAATCATCCGCACCTGTTCCTTGCCCAGCATTTCCCGTAACCGCTGCAACAATTCATCACTCGGCTGTACGCGCCAGTCTTCTCCCAGGGTCAGTTGCACGCGCGCGTCCGAACGCTGATAATTCAGCACCACCGGGCAGATCCCATCCCGAAAAGGCATCAGCGTGGATTGTAACTCACGAATAAATCCATTGGCAGCACGTTTCTCGTCAACCTGCACCAGCAAACGTTTAGCAAAACGCGTGCGTGCCTGATTGATGTCATATATGCTGCTGGCGCTCATTTTGAATCCACCACTGTAGTCATCCAGGCTGACTTCGCCTTCGACCACGATGAGTTTATCTTTCGCCAGCAGTTCACGATACTGATGAAAGGCTTCGGAAAATACCGCCAGTTCGATGCGCGCACTGCGATCATCAATAGTGATAAAGGCCATGCGATCACCGCGCCGGGTGTTCATGCTGCGCATGGCAATGATCAGGCCGGCCACCACCACGGTCTGGTTTTTCGCCGGTTTCAAATCCACGATCCGGGCGCTGGTAAACTGTTCCAGTTCCTGCAGATAGCGATTAATGGGATGACCGGTGAGATACAGACCCAGCGTCTGTTTCTCACAGGCCAGGCGTTGATCTTCGCTCCATTCCAACTGCCGCTGATATTCCACACTCGTAGCTGCCGCTGTCCCACTATCTGGGTTTTCTGCCATCGCAAACAGATCATCAATGCCCGCTTCACGATTGCGCTGTTCCTGCTCTGCCAGCTTCTGTGCCGCAGGTAGGGACGCCATCAGCGTGGCGCGGTTCTCGCCAAAGACGTCCAAGGCACCGGCCATAATCAGCCCTTCCAGCGTGCGGCGGTTAACTTTTTTCAGTTCAATGCGTTTGCAGAAATCGAACAAATCGGTGAAGGGACCGTTTTTATCCCGGTCCTGAATGATGCCGTCAATCGCCGCTTCGCCTACGCCCTTGATCGCCCCCAACCCGTAAACCACCGTTCGTTCACCGTCGACCGTAAAACGATGCGCACAGAGATTGATGTTTGGTGGTTCGACTTTCAGATCCATGTCGGCGCATTCGTCGATCAGCGTCACCACCTTATCGGTATTATCCATATCGGCAGACAGCACCGCCGCCATAAAGGCGGCCGGGAACCAGGCCTTGAGCCAGGTGGTCTGATAGGACACCAGGGCATAGGCGGCTGAATGCGACTTGTTGAAACCGTAGCCGGCGAACTTTTCCATCAGGTCGAAAATATAAGTGGCAGTCTTTTCCTCCACCCCGCGCTTGACCGCGCCTTCAGTAAAGATCGCGCGTTGTTTGGCCATTTCCTCGGGTTTTTTCTTGCCCATGGCGCGGCGCAGCATATCCGCGCCGCCCAGCGTATAACCAGCCAGCACCTGGGCGATTTGCATCACCTGCTCCTGGTACAGAATGACGCCGTAAGTGGGTTCGAGAATATGTACAATATCCGGATGCGGGTATTCCGGCTTTTTGCGCCCGTGCTTGACGGTGATAAAGTCATCCACCATGCCAGACTGTAGGGGGCCGGGACGGAACAGGGCCACGAGGGCGATAATGTCTTCGAAATCGTCCGGTTGTAGACGCTTGATCAGATCCTTCATACCGCGGGATTCGAGCTGGAACACAGCGGTAGTCTGGCAGGCCTTGAGCAGCGCGAAACTCTTTTTATCGTCCAGCGGAATCGCGCTGATATCGACCGGCTCTTCACCCACCGCCTGGCGCTGGCGATTGACTGTCTGCAGTGCCCAGTCGATGATGGTCAGGGTGCGCAGGCCCAGGAAATCGAATTTCACCAGACCCACGGCTTCCACATCGTTCTTGTCGAACTGAGTAACCAGACTGCCGCCACCCTGTTCGCAATACAGAGGCGTAAAATCCGTCAACGGAGTAGGCGAGATCACCACCCCGCCCGCATGCTTGCCCGCATTGCGGGCGCAGCCTTCCAGCGATTTGGCCAGATCGATCAGGCTGGCGACATCCTCTTCGTTTTCATAGCGTTCGCGCAGCGCGTCTTCCTGCTCCAGCGCCTTGTCCAGCGTAATGCCGATTTCAAAAGGGATCAGTTTGGCGATGCCATCCACCAGCCCGTAGGGATAGCCCAGCACCCGGCCCACATCACGGATCACCGCTTTCGCCGCCATCGAACCGTAGGTAATGATTTGCGAAACCTTGTCGCGGCCGTAATGCTCGGCCACATAGTCAATGACCCGATCGCGGCCTTCCATGCAAAAGTCCACGTCGAAATCCGGCATGGATACGCGTTCAGGATTGAGGAAACGTTCAAACAGCAGATCGTAGGCTATGGGATCGAGATCGGTAATGCTCAGGGCATAGGCAACAATCGAACCAGCACCGGAACCACGTCCCGGGCCTACCGGAATACCGTGGTCCTTGGCCCAGCGGATAAAATCGGCCACAATCAAAAAATAGCCGGGAAAGCCCATGCCATTGATAACCTTGAGTTCAATCTCCAAACGCTCATCATATTGCCGACGCTTTTCGGCAAAATCCGGCGCAGTGGTATCGAACAGTTTGGCCAGCCGCCGTTCCAGCCCCTGCCGCGATTCGGCGGCCAGAAAATCCTCGATGCTCATGCCCTCGGGCACCGGATAGTCCGGCAGATAATTCTTGCCCAGAGTCAGTTCAAGGTTACAACGCTGGGCAATCGCCAGCGTATTTTCCAGCGCCTCGGGAATATCCTCAAACAGCGTACACATTTCTTCTGCACTGCGCAGATATTGCTGTTCCGAGTAATCGTGGGGGCGGCGGGGATCGTCCAGCACCCGACCCTGGTTGATACAGACCCGCGCTTCGTGCGCATCAAACTCGGAGGTTTTGAGAAAACGCACATCGTTCGTGGCCACCACCGGCACATCCATCTCGATGGCTAGCGCCACCGCCGCATGCAGGTAGTCTTCCTCGTTCTCGCGCCCGGTACGTTGCAGCTCCAGATAAAAACTGTCGGGGAACAGGATCTGCCAGTGAGCCAGCGCCGCCTTCGCCGCCACCGCGTTGCCTGTCAGCAAGGCCTGTCCCACATCTCCCTCACGCCCAGCAGACAGCGCAATCAGCCCATCGGTGCTGCCTGTCAGCCAGTCCCGTTGTAACATGGGCCGCCCCAGATGCTGACCTTCGGTATAGGCACGAGAAATCAACCGCGACAGGTTGAGGTAACCGACCCGATCTTTGCACAGCAATACCAGCCTATCTGGCTGATTCGGCTCCTGCGCATTATGCAACCAGACATCCACACCGATGATCGGCTTGACCCCCGCCGCCATCGCCGCTGTGTAGAATTTCACCATCGCAAACAGATTGCTTTGATCAGTCATCGCCACCGCCGGCATCCCCACCTCCGCCACAGCCTTCATCAGCGGCTTGACCCGGACAATACCGTCAACCAGCGAGTATTCTGTGTGTAATCGGAGGTGAACGAAAGAGGCAGACATGGGGTGAGAGTCTCAGCCTAAACCGCGATTAGTTCAAGTCTTGACAGACCCAAAAAAGGGGACAGATTTATGTGTGCTACGAACACAGAAGAATTAATTCTGTGGAACTGGACTAGGGGCTGTCGCTGAATCGTATGATGGGAAATTTTGGAAAAAGTACCTTGGTGGTTTTGCTAACCACACGATTTTCCCTCTCCCAAAACCGGGAGAGGGTTGTTGGAACAGCCCATAAGGTTATATCGTAACTGCTACCCTGTGCGTGCAGTAACTTCGTATCTGACGGCCCTCTTCAACTTATCTAACCTTGGCCACCTGCGCGGTCAGCTCGCTCATCGGCTTGCCCTCTACATCAAAATACTGTCCACTCACAAATTGCAGCGAGTTCTGCCAGCTGGCCTCCAGTACACTGGAGTACAACGGATCCCATATCACGCCAAAGGCCAAACTCCGAAATTGACTCTTCCCCTTGTTCAAACTGTCGTCACGTTTATCATCTATCCTGAATCCATGTTGATTCATCACTAGCACCTTTAATAAACTGGTGCCGTTCCCTTGATCTGTCACGTTTGACAAAATTTGCACATTGGTATCCGGCGTCGTCGGAATGACCTTCGGCGCTACCTGAAAGTCCGCATTCACATAACTCAATACAAATTCCCCGCCCCCTACTTCCAATAGCGGCGTCCCCTTGGGCGAAACCTCTACCTCCGGCAAAGGCTCAAGTAAGGGCATGGGATCCATCATCAAAGAATCCATATAATTCAAAGAATTTGAGTGCCCCGTCCCCGCCAGTATCTCAATCGGAATCGCAGACAAGTTACCATTTGTCCATGAAATATCTCCAAAATAATGTGTCTTCAAGTCAGGCGATGAAATGGCCAGACTCGCCATGCCCTCCGCCAGCGGCGGCGGATTACCCGTATCCGGATCCACCAGATCGATCACCGCCATCCACTGACCCTGATACGGTTTATTCATCGTTACAAAATCATTATAATTATAAAAATTACGATAGGCGTAACGACTCGCCGGATCACTGTATGTCTTAAAAACATAACGCACCTTCACCGGATAGGTCACACCCGCAGAGTCCGTGATCTTCACCTTCACGTTCTCCTTCTTGACAACAGGTGCCAGAGCCACCGTGGTGCTACCCCCCAAAGCCACCGTGACCGTATCCCCGGTGCGCGCATAACTCGACATGGTCTGCAGACTGGTACACCCCGTCCCCAGCCATGTTGCTGCCATTAATAGCACAGCCGTTTTTATAATCTTCTTCATTGTGCACCTCCGTGAAGTACCCGTTTCTGTAATAATAAAATGTCTGAAAGGTTAATTTGTCCATCCGGTTGACCCACAGGATAGAGATCGCCGCGAATCGCCTGCTCGGCACTCACAGAACGTGCGCCCGTAACCATCTGCTCAAGCAACAACACATCGCCCCCATCCACCACTCCATCGCTATTCATGTCACCATCTCCCTGATAAACCTGGATCCTGTACGTCTGCTTCAGACCAACAAAACCTGCGGCACGGGGCCTGAGCGTGACCGTCTGCTCACTCGGCTGCGCAGTCGTGGGGATCCAGCTTAGATCCGTGCCGCTAATACGCATCCCCGCCGGCCCGTCAATCAGGTCAAAGCCAGCCCCTGGCACATTGGAAATTAGAGAATAATGGTAGCGCTGCCCCACTCCAGCTATGCGAACCGGTGTTGAGGTCAGCACAGCAGGATACGCTCGCGCATCGGTCGGATTGGTTCCCGCAAACACTTCCGCGCCATCATTCACCCCATCTCCATCCGTGTCTGCTAGATTCGGATCGGTGTGATAAAAATATTCCTGCGCGTTTGTCAAACCATCTCCATCCGTGTCAGTACGCGCATCCGTCACATCATGAGGATTCAGTCCCTGGGCGGTTTCCCAGACATCCGGCAATAAATCACCATCACTGTCTTTAATAACCGGCACCGTGACCATCACCGCTTTCTCAATCAATAGAACATCGGACAAGGTCAGCTTGCCATTGCCCCCCGCAGGATACATGTCACCGCGGGCAATCGACGCCGCATCCAGCGTCTGCAAGCCCAGCAGATATTTTTGCGCCAGGAACACATCCGCCATGTTCACTACGCCATCACCATTGACATCGCCATGCGCGGCAAAATTCGGATCGGTGCCGTTGAGGTATTCCTGTAAATCACTCACCCCGTCACCATCGGTATCCGTCTTCCCATCATGACTCAAATCACCAAAGTGACGGATTTCCCACGCGTCATCCATCCCGTCCCCATCACGGTCAGTAATTCCCGAGACCGCCATTAACACCGTCATGCTCGAGGTCAACCCGCCTGTATCTGCGGCGTTGAAGGTCACCGAATAATGCCCCGCCTGACCCTTACCCGGCGTCCAGGCAAACAATCCGCTGCCATTGCCGTTATCGACAAACCCTGCCCCCAGCGGGATCCCGCTGACACTCAACGTTACGACATCCCCATTGGGATCCAGTGCCGATACCGGGAAACTCACCACACGCCCTTCCGATGTCGTGACATTGTTCATCGGCATGAATTTAGGCGGTACCGGTCCAAGCACCGGCGGGGTCAGGGTGACGATATACTGCCCCGTCGTGTTGGAATCAAAAAAATTGATCCAGTAGTTCCAGGTCGGCGGATCATTATTCAAATTGCGACTCTTAGAGGTCCACGCGTTATCCCGTAATA